>OFGG01002337.1_pt1 | contig 10445 bp, 7 predicted proteins | sample 1521701 | NCBI WGS metagenome assembly OFGG01 (sample SAMEA3504081, study PRJEB24116) | mouse gut metagenome | biome: mouse gut; feature: mouse-associated habitat; material: faeces | place: Denmark | collected 2011
CCCGCCGCCATGTTGTCCGGATGAAGCGTACGTCCCGTACCGCCGCCGGATGCCACGGAAAAATAGTTCTTTCCCTGCTCCACGCACTCTTTCTTGTATGTACCTGCCACCGGATGCTGGAAACGGGTCGGATTCGTGGAGTTCCCGGTGATGGATACGCCGACATTCTCCATATGCATGATAGCGACGCCTTCCTGCACATCGTCCGCGCCATAGCATTTTACAGTCGCGCGGAGCCCCTCGGAATACGGCTTCTCATACACAACATTTACCTTGTTCTCCTTGTAGTCGAACTTTGTCTCGACAAATGTAAATCCGTTGATGCGGGAGATAATCTGGGCCGCGTCCTTGCCGAGACCGTTTAAGATCACGCGAAGCGGCTTCTGGCGCACCTTGTTTGCCTTCTCAGCGATACCGATTGCACCTTCCGCCGCTGCAAAGGACTCATGTCCTGCCAGGAAGCAGAAGCACTCGGTCTCCTCCTCGAGCAGCATTTTGCCGAGATTGCCATGTCCAAGTCCCACTTTTCTGTGGTCTGCAACGGAACCCGGAATGCAGAATGCCTGGAGGCCCTCTCCGATTGCCGCAGCAGCGTCAGCCGCTTTTTTGCAGCCTTTTTTGATAGCGATGGCTGCGCCTACCGTGTAAGCCCAGCACGCGTTCTCAAAGCAGATCGGCTGGATTTTCTTTACCTGCTCGTATACGTCAAGTCCTGCATCTTTTGTAATTTTTTCAGCTTCCTCGACGGAACTGATGCCATAGCTGTTTAAAGCAGCGTTGATCTGGTCGATTCTTCTCTCATATGATTCAAATAAAGCCATTATCTTCGTTCTCCTTTCCTTACTCTACACGCGGGTCAATAATCTTTGCGGCATCCGCCACACGGCCATACTGACCTTTTGCTTTTTCCCATGCAGTGTCAGGACTGTCACCCTTTTTGATAAAATCAGTCATCTTTCCAAGGGAAACGAACTGATATCCGATTACTTCGTTGTCCGCGTCGAGAGCGATTCCCGTCACGTAGCCTTCCGCCATCTCGAGGTAACGGACCCCTTTCTCTTTTGTTGCATACATTGTACCTACCTGGGAGCGAAGTCCTTTTCCCAGATCCTCAAGGCCTGCACCGACTGCAAGTCCGTCGTCGGAAAAGGCACTCTGGGTACGTCCGTACACGATCTGTAAGAACAGTTCTCTCATTGCTGTATTGATCGCATCGCATACAAGGTCTGTGTTCAGCGCCTCAAGAATGGTCTTGCCCTGCAGAATCTCCGCCGCCATGGCTGCGGAATGCGTCATGCCGGAGCATCCGATGGTCTCTACCAGTGCTTCTTCGATTACACCGTTCTTTACGTTCAGCGAAAGCTTACAGGCGCCCTGCTGCGGGGCACACCAGCCGATGCCGTGCGTAAAGCCTGAAATATCCTCGATTTTCTTCGAATGAACCCACTTTCCCTCTTCCGGGATCGGAGCCGGTTCATGTTTTGCGCCTTTTGCCACGGGGCACATGTTTTCAACTTCCTTAGTGTAAATCATTATAAGACTCCTTTCACTTAATAGAACTGTAATACTTTGTATATTTTCGCATATTTTTCCGGAATAGTAAAGTCTTATTTCGACGAATTTTTATCAGATCCGGACCCTGTAAATCCTCTGTTTTCCCAGCTCCCCGCAGTGTGATATCTGCGGAACTTTCCCGGCGTCTGACCGTATTCCCTGCAAAACAGCCGGATAAAGTAATTCTCATCCGCAATACCGGTCAGACCGGCGATCTCCCGGACCGGCAGACTGGTTTCCACAAGGAGCTTTGCCCCCTGCTTCATCCGTATTGCGCGCAGAAAGGCAACCGGCGTGCAGCCGGTTTCTTTCTTAAACTGTGCGGTCAGATAGCCCGGAGTAACTTCCAGCTCCTCCGCCATCCCGCGGACAGTGATCTCCTGCGCGTAATGATGTTCCAGCTCATAGATCACGCTGCGCACCGTCCCGGAATATTTCCGGTCCCTGCAGGAATGGATTTCCCTGCAAAAGTGTCTGACCATCGCTTCTTTTTCCCGCTGAATCTCCGCAGTCGTCCGGGCCAGAAAGACCGCCTTTGTATTTTCCATGGAAAGCCTGTCTGCTGCCTGAGGCGTGATACCGGCGCGCAGGGCCGCAGCCCTCACATTTGTCCTGACAATCGCCGCCCCGATTCTCTCATTTTCCATCGTCGTCCCTGGCTCTTTTAAATAAGCCACATCCTGTTCCAGTTTTCTTAAATACCGGATTGCCTCCCCGGCATTTCCCGCCTCCACATGCTCCATAAAACGCCGTTCCGCCTGATACCGGCTGTTTATCCCCCTGCCGTAGCGCGACTCCCCCTCGACTGTCATTTCGCCGGGATACGGCTCCGGATCCGGAAAAGCCGGTCGCCCGCTGCATGATTCATCAATCCGGACTACCTGCACCGCGCCCTCTCTCCGGTCCCCCGAAAGCTGAAGCAGAAAATCGGAAATACGGTGCACCAGCCCTTCTTCCAGAACAGGGAAACGACTCCGGCAGGCGAGCAGATCCCGCGCGGTAAGATCATCAATCCGGTAATCTTCCAGAATCTTTTCCGCTTCCCGCTCGCGCAGAATCCTGGAGCAGTAAGGCCCCGCCATCACCGGCCTGTCGCCGCAGAGAAAAAAATCATACTGAACCCGCAGAATATCGGTGATACCGTATATCGTTCCCGCCTCCATCGTGCTGAAAAACCGGGAAGAACCGGCTGGGCTTAAATACTGCTGTCGTTCATGAATCCGGAATTCGCTGCTGCGGGCCGCAGCGGATTCGTCCGTATCCGCAAAATCAAGATTCAGCTGATATATTTGGAACACAAACTGCCGGATAAGCTCCAGCGCCTCTTCTGGCCTTCTCAAAAAAACACCCCTTTCCGGAAAGTTGTTTTATACTATTTTGTATCGTTTTATTCTATCACGTTAAAAATGAATCTGCTATACTGCATTCAGACAGATGAAAAATAAGGAGGCAGCAGCATGAATCACAATAAAACAGACCTGAACCGGCACTGGCTTTTCCGGAAAATCCCCGGGAAAGATATCCGCGAAATCTCTCCAGCGGACCCGGACATCCGCAGGGAGCCGGCAGAAACAGTCACACTCCCCCATACCTGGTACCGCGACGGGGATGCGTACGAAGGGCTGACCCTGTACGAAAAAACATTCCCGGTATCTTTTTCCGGAGATCAGCGTGTTTTTCTGCACTTTGATGCGGCGGACCGGTGGGCAGAGTATTATGTCAACGGACATTTTGCGGGAGCGCATCAGGGCGGATATTCCGCATTTGCATCTGATATCACAGAGTGGACCCGCTCCGGTCAGGAAAACCATCTGATGGTCTTTGTCGATAACCGCTCTTTTGACGTGATATCCCCGGTATTCGGGGACTTTACGGTGTACGGAGGTCTGTATCGCGGCGTCTCCTTAACCGTGACTGAAAATTGCTGTTTTGACCGTTCATGGCATGGCACAGACGGCCTGATTATCCGCACCGCAACAGACGCCGACGGCAGCGGAATTATACACACAACCGCATATCTTCTGGGGACGGACGGGAAACATGTGGAAATCTGTTACACCGTCCTTGACCATGACAATCATCCGGCTGCGTCCCTGTGCGTGCCTGGAGAAGCGGAAACGCTAACGGATATCCGCGTCGGGCATCCGCGGTTCTGGAACGGCAAATCATCCCCCATCCTTTATACCCTCAGGGCAGAACTGCGCGTAAACGGCCATGTAACAGACAGCCTGACCATTCCGTTCGGTTTCCGCACCGCCTTCATCCATCCGGAACGGGGATTTTTCCTGAATGGCACACACCTGCCCCTTCACGGTATCGCCAGACATCAGGATTTTTCCGGCTGTTTCTGCGCGACAGACCGCGACAGGCAGGAAAAAGATATGGCTCTGATCCTGGAAACGGGCGCCAACGCCGTGCGGCTGTCCCACTACCAGCATCCACAGCATACGTATGATCTCTGCGACAAAAACGGCCTGATAGTGTGGGCTGAAATTCCGATGCTGAAACTGACCGGCAGCGAAGCTCTCTTTGAAAATGCCTGCTGTCAGCTCCGTGAACTGATTCTCCAGAATCTGCACCATCCGTCCATCTGTTTCTGGGGGATCCAGAACGAAATCGCCATGTTCCGCGACGAGGCGGACATGCACGATAAAGTGCGAAAACTGTGCGATCTGGCCGTACACCTTGATCCCGGACGGATCACCGCCTGCGCCAATCTGCACGGCGTCGCTTTTGACAGTCCTATGAACCATCTCACGGATATGGTCGGATATAATCTGTATTTCGGATGGTACTATGGTGATATAAAAGATGTCGGCACATACCTTGACCGCTTCCACATGGAGCAGCCCGGCGTGGCACTCGGAATCAGTGAATACGGCGCAGACTGCAACACATCCTTTCACTCCGAAACACCCGTGGTCAAAGATTACTCGGAAGAATTTCAGGCCCTCTATCACGAAACATTTTATCCTGAAATCGAAAAACGGGAATGGCTCTGGGGAAGTTTTGTGTGGAATCTGGCAGATTTCGGAAGCAGAATCAGAAAAGAAGGCGGTGTCCCCTTCCGGAATACAAAAGGTCTGGTCAGCTTTGACCGCACCGTCCGCAAAGACGCGTTTTATTATTACAAGGCGCGCTGGTCGGAAGAAAAATTTGTGCATATCACCGGTAAACGCTTTCAGAACCGCATCGCGGAGACTGTCAGCGTAAAAGTGTATTCCAATGAAGACAAAATCAGTCTCTCAGTCAACGGCGGCCCGGCCCTGACAAAAACAGCGCAGGCTCCCGGTGTCTTTCTTTTTGAAAAGATTGTTTTACAGATGGGAGAAAACAGGATTACCGCCTCTGCGGAAGACAAAATCACAGACGAAGCCATTTTCCACAGGCGGGAGGAAGCCGATCCCTCCTATGTCTGCGAAGACGGCGGCGCTGGGAGCAGCGTCACAAACTGGTTTTTGCAGGAGCAGGAAACAGATGACAGCTGCTACTCCCTCAGCGACCCGGTCGGCCTGTTCCTGCGCAGCGAGGAAGCCATGGCCCTGCTGGAGAAGACCGTTCCGGGAATCGCACAGCGTATCCGGCAGGACGGCGGCGGAATCATCACGCTTTTGCAGGCCATTTCCTACCAGAGGGATCAGTACAGGGAGCTTTCCCCCGAATGGCTGAACCGGGAGCTGAACCGTATTCCGAAACAGCCCTGATAAAGCCCGGGAATCCCTTTCCGGGACAGCACGGATAAGACCGGGCAGGATCGGTTTTCAGCGCAGCCCGAAATATGCCAGCACCACGGCGCCGAGCGCAATCCGGTACCACCCGAACACCTTAAAATCATGGCGCCGGATATAGCCGAGCAGAAAGCGGATCACGGCCACGGACACCAGAAAAGCGCTCACCATGCCGGCCGCAAGCAGCGTCCATTCCTCCCGGGTCATTGCAAAGCCGAAATCCGTCAGCTTCAGCAGACTCGCGCCGAACATCACAGGAATCGCCAGAATAAAGGTAAACTCGCTCGCCGCAGTCCTCGATACCCCGATCAGAAGCGCCCCCACAATTGTTGCGCCTGACCTTGAAGTGCCCGGAAAAGCCGCCGCGATCAGCTGAAAGAGCCCGATCAGTACAGCCATCGGATATGTGATCTCCTGCAGGGTGGCGGCCACCGCCGCCCTGCCCGCGTTCCGCCTCTCCACCGCGATAAACGCGACGCCGAATACAATCAGCGCTACCGATACGCACACGGGATTATAGAACAGCGCATCACAGATTTCATCCAGCCCCAGCACGACAAAAATGACGGCCGGAAAACAGGCGGCGGCAATTTTTACCCAGTTTGTGAGAATATCCGTCCGGATAGAAATCCGCGCCGCCGCTCCGCCATGCCCTTCGCGCGCAAACGGCCAGATCTTATCCCAGAACAGAACGATAACAGCAAAAATCGCGCCGAGCTGCACCACCACCAGAAACATTTCCTTAAATTGCGGACTCACATGAAGCGTCAGAAATTCGTCGAGCAGAATCATATGCCCCGTGCTGCTGACCGGAAGCCACTCCGTAATTCCCTCGATAATACCAAAAATAATTGCTTTTACCAGTTCCGTCATACCGCCTCCACTTTTTCATTACGATATCCCATTTATCCCGTTTCCGGCCGCCGGAATTCTTCCCCGGCACACATGCCGTCCGCCCTCAGAGCGTCTCCCCCGCCAGAAGCATCCTTTCCGTTTTACGAAACACATGCACATACGCCGGTAAGAGAAACAGATCCGCGAACACCCACGCCACAGGACTTGCAAAACAGGCTGCAGGAAACCCGAACAGCGGGACAAACACAAATCCCACCAGCGCCCTCGCCACCATCTCAAACACACCGGCCAGAATCGCAAACCTGCTGTAGCCCATCCCCTGAATCAGAAAACGCACAATATTGACAAAGGCCAGCGGGATATAAAACGCGCCGTTTCCCAGCAGAAACAGGCGCACATTCCGGATAATCCCCGTCTCGCCTCCCTCCACAAAAAATAGCGCCAGGCGCTCCCCGGATAAAAGAAGAATGAAAAATGCCAGCAGCGCATATCCGGTCCCAAGCACGGAACAGGCCTTAAGACCGGCGGATATCCGTTCCATCTTACCAGCCCCGACATTCTGTCCGCCGTAGGTCGCCATGGTGGACCCCAGCGCGTCAAACGGGCAGCAGAAAAACATCGCAATCCTGCTGCCGGCCGTCATCGCGGCGACCGCGCCGGATCCCAGGCCGTTGACCGCGCTCTGTAAGACCAGACTTCCGACCGCGGTCACAGAATACTGAAGCCCCATCGGCACTCCCATCCCGCAGAGCACTTTCATGCAGGATATACTGACCTTCCGCTCCTCCTTCTCCGTGTGCAGAATCTCAAACTTTTTCAGACTGTACAGCAGGCAGCCCGCGCCGGACACAGCCTGCGAGATCACCGTTGCAAGCGCCGCCCCCGACACATTCAGATGAAACTGCAGGATAAACACCAGATCCAGGACAATATTTAAGGCCGAGGCAATCGTTAAGAATACGACCGGCGTCCGGCTGTCCCCCATGGAACGTATCACCCCGGAGATCAGGTTATAGAGATATGTGGCGGGAATTCCCGCAAAAATAATTACAATATAGCAGTAAGAATCGTCGATAATATTGTCCGGCGTCCGCATCAGCTGCAGAACCGGCCTGCAGAATACCACGGTGAGCGCCGTCATCACAACGGAAAAAATCACCGCCAGATAGACGGCATTCATCATAAACACACGCAGACCACGGTAATCCCCAGCCCCGAACCGGTGCGCCAGGGGAATCGCAAATCCGTTGCAGACGCCCATACAGAATCCGATTGTCAGAAAGTTCAGCGATCCTGTCGCGCCGACTGCAGCCAGTGCATCGACCCCCAGAAATTTTCCCACGATGAGCGTATCCATCAGGTTGTAAAACTGCTGGAATAAAAAACCAAATAGAAGCGGCACGGCAAATCCTGAAATCAGCTTCATCGGCGGGCCCTGTGTCATATCTTTTGTCATAATTTTCCTCTCTGTTCAGATATCCCCGCAGTATTTTGCAAATACCTCAAAAAAGCGGTCTGTCTTCATCTCCCCGCCCGTATCCGGCACAACTCCGTTCCAGAGTTCCCGGTTCAGCCACGAGCTCCTCGACGAGACAAACTCATTATAGACATCGTCAAATGCCTCCTTCTCCCGCTTCTCCACGATATTGGACTTATTCGCTTCTGTCAGCTCCACGTCATATTTATTCAGGCACTTGATAAAATAATATCCGTTTTCCACGGAAATCATTCCGGAAATTTCATCGTTGTCGAGGGAAAATGCCACCTGTTCCACCTCGGCCGCGACGTCATCCCGGGAGATCGTCGTCTGGATCACCGGCAGTTCGTTGTAATTATTTGCGACCGAGGCAAAGTCATCGCCGTTATCCAGCTTCGCGCGCACCTCGGCCGCTTTCCCGGAATCGCTCACAAATATCTGCATAATCTCCATAATCCTCGCCTCATCGTCGCTGACCTCAGCGTTGACCCCGTCCGTCAGGGAGTGATAGAGCTTTCCCGCCAGCGCATAATGGCTGTAATACTCGCGGATATCCGCCTCGGAGACTCCCAGATATACAATCTCCTCCGTAGAGAGCGTGCCGTAGTATTCCCGCGCAGCGTCCGACACACTCTTAACCTCCTCCTCAGAGAGCTCCATTTCCCGCTCTCCCGCAAGAAGGTTCATACAGTACACCTGCGTCAGCTCCTCCATGGTGATATCTTTTATGTACTGACTTAAGGAGTCATCGCCAAAGTCATGCTGCCAGAGGTCCACACCGCAGGATGTCCCGTAAATATTCTGATAATTTGTCAGATAAACCATGGCCTCCCGGATACTGCAGGAGGCCCCGTCTATCCGGAAAACATATTTGCTGCCGGTAATACCGGAAACCACGATATCCCTGTTTCCGAGCTGGCAGCCGCACAGCAGCGCTGCAATGCAAAGCAGCGCGCAGACAAAACATCTGTATCTCCTCTTTCTCTTCATCGTACTCTCCACGCCCCGCGGTTTAGCCCGGGCTTTTACGCCGCCCGGGCTAAAACTCTTTCAGACAGCCATTGCCATGATATCAGCCGATCCTCTTCAGAATACTGCGCGCCACCGAAATGCCGTTTGCAGACGCCTGCTGCAATCCTCTTGTCACGGAAGCCCCGTCCCCGACGGCCCGAAGTCCCCTCACATTTGTCTCAAAATCCGCGTCGACGATAACTTTATTGGAATAAAACTTCACCTCCACCCCGTAAAGCAGCGTCTCGTCGCTTGCAAGTCCCGGCGTCACCTTATCGAGCGCGACAATCATTTCCTCGATGTCCACCATCAGGCGGTGCGGCAGAACCAGCGACAGATCGCCCGGCACCGCATCCTTCAGCGTCGGAATCAGGTTATTGCGGCAGAGGCGTTCCTCCGTCGTCCTGCGCCCCCGCTTAAAATCCCCGAAGGTCTGCACCATAATCTTCCCGTCGCAGAGCATATTGGACAGCTGCGCGATCTGTTTTCCGTACTCGATCGGCGTCTTGAACGGTTTTGTGAAATTCTTTGACACCAGCACGGCAAAATTGGTATTATCCGTCTTTAGGTCAGCCGACTTATAGGCATGTCCGTTTACCACGGCAAGCCCGTCATCGTAATATTCCGTCGCCACCTCACCGGACGGATTGGTGCAGAATGTGCGCACCTTGTCGTCGAACGTGGGGGTGTGATAGACCAGCTTCGCCTCATAGAGATTTTCATTCAGGAATTCCATAATCTCATCCCGCACCTCCACGCGCACGCCGACATCCACCGTGCCGACTTTCGTCCCGATTCCGTGCTTTCTGCAGATATGAGAAAACCAGTCGGCGCCCTCACGCCCGACCGCTGAGATCACCTCCGCCGCCAGATAAGTCTCCCCTTCTCCTGTCACAACCCCCTTTACCGCCCCGTCTTCCGTCAGGATATCGGACACCATTGTGTCGAACTCCATCTCCACCCCTTCCGCGAGCAGATGCTCCTGGAGCCTCTGGTATATCCGGTATCCCTCCTCAGTTCCCAGATGGCGGATCGGGCACTCAATCAGCTTTAAATTCGCGTTGATCGCCTTTTTGCGGATCTCACGGATCTCCTTCGCCTTATCCACTCCGTAAACACGCGTATCCGCGCCAAATTTCAGATAAATATCATCCGACTCCTTTAACAGCTCCACAGTCCTGTCATATCCGAGAATTTCGGGAAGATTGCCGCCCACATCGGGTGAGAGGGAAAGCTTTCCGTCTGAAAACGCTCCCGCTCCGGCAAATCCCGTCGTAATCGAACACGGCCTGCAGCCTACGCAGACTTTTGTCTTCCGCTTCGGACACTCGCGCTTTTCAATCCTGCGGCCTTTTTCAATCATCAGAACCCTCAGATCCTTTCTCGCATGAATCAGCTCATACGCACAGAAAATCCCCGACGGCCCGGCACCGATTATGATCACATCATACTGCTTCACAGATTCCCCTCCCTTTCCAGAACGCGCACTCCGGCGCGGCATCACGGCAGATAATCACCCATTCTATCCTTCCACGACCAGGAAGCGTCCGTCCGGCAGTGCGAACACTTCGCTGGCCTCTTCCAGCTCCTCATCGTCCATCTCTGAGACGTCCATTCCCTCCCCGTCAAAATAATCCCGCACCTCTTTTAAACTGGCGCAGACGACTGCCATGCAGTCCTCCAGAAATGCCTCCGCTTCACTCTCGTTCTCCACCACGTCCTCCGGAAATAACTGCCTTTGATTTTCTAAAAACAAAGAAAAAATTAAACTCCCAACAGTACAAAAAATGATGAAGTGAATTTCAGAATGTCTAGACAGT
>OFGG01002346.1_pt1 | contig 10415 bp, 10 predicted proteins | sample 1521701 | NCBI WGS metagenome assembly OFGG01 (sample SAMEA3504081, study PRJEB24116) | mouse gut metagenome | biome: mouse gut; feature: mouse-associated habitat; material: faeces | place: Denmark | collected 2011
AAGAATTTTCATATCTTGATTCTTACCAAAAAGGAGCCATTTTTTACCAAAGACACAAACTTTTTTACACTACCAGAATACCTACCCTGGCCCATAATTTTATTCTGGATATTGTTGTTTAGAAAAAACCAATAAACACCATCCTATAATTCAAAACAGATACCTTCATGATGCCTTTGACGTAGCAATATCAGCATCTGGCATTACGACAGTCTGGGCAGGGTGATCCGCGCGGTCTGCGACGGGCATCCTTATGAGTATGTCTATGACGAAGCCGGGCGTCTGAAAGAAAAGCGTTCCAGCGGGAAACGCTTAATTATGCCCCCAGGACCACATCTCTTATACACGACATGGAGATGGTGTAATAATATCCACGTGAAGCATCCAAGCAATGCGACATAACATACGCCCGATGCCTAAACAGAAATCCGGCAAAAAGCTGCTGCATAACGCGGCAGCTTTTTTACTCCCCCTCCCCATATTGAAACCCCTACCCCATAAATCCCCCTCCTCCCTCTTGCAATGCCTTCCGCCTTCCGATATAATAAGGTAACAGTTCAAAAAGAATGTGCGCGCTGGCGGACGGGCCGGGGTGCTCCTAATCAGAAAGGGACAAGAGGCGATGGACGAATTATTGAAACAGAAACTGATTGAGAACGGTGCGGACGTGGAGGGCACCCTGCACCGTTTCATGGGCAACGAAGCGCTTTTCGTGAAGTTCCTCCTGAAGTTCAGGGATGATACCAATTACGCGGGACTGACGGAGAGCCTGGATCAGGGGAATTATGAGGAGGCTTTCAAGTTTGCCCATACCCTCAAGGGAGTAAGCGCCAACCTGGGCCTGGACCCGATCTGTAAGCCTGTGTCGGCCCTCACGGAGCTGCTCAGAGGCAAGACGGTCTCGGAGGTGGACGCAGGCCAGGTGGCGGAGCAGAGAGCGGTCCTGGAGGAGGCTTACGCGCGCTTTATGGGATTGATTGGAAATTGAGAATATTATAGACGATATAACAAGTTTCAGGCCAAAGAGGGCGCAAAGAAGAGGGCAGGGATTCTTGACAATCCAAAATGTATATGTTAAGATTGTCAGGAAGCTGCCGTGGCGGCAAAACAGGCAAATTAATACATTTTATGGGGATTGGGCATATGGACGAGCAGAAAATTATGAGTGTTGAGGAAGAGGTGAACAAGGCCAGGATGGAGAGACAGAAGATCCTGATTGTAGATGATGAGGAAGTGAACAGGGCCATACTGGAGAACCTGTTCCAGGACCAGTACGACCTCGTCCAGGCCTGCAACGGTCGTGAGGCTATCCGGCGGATTGAGGAGAACAGTGATCTGGTGTTGATTCTGCTGGATATCGTGATGCCGGAGATGGACGGTTTCGGTGTGCTGGAATATATGAAGTCCAAGGATATGATTCAGCATCTTCCCGTGATCCTGATCACCAGCGAGACCATTCGTAACAGCGAGGACAGGGCCTACGCTTACGGCATCGCCGATGTGATACATAAGCCTTTTTACCCTGACATTGTAAAGCGCAGGGCCAACAATATTGTGGAACTGTACCAGAACAAGCGCAATATGGAAATACGTCTCAAAGAGCAGGAGATGGAGATTCTGGCCCACCAGAAGAAGATTCAGGACAACAACGAGTTCATGATTGATGCCCTGAGTTCCGTGGTGGAGTTCAGGAGTTCGGAGACCGGCGAACACATCCGCCGCATCAAATATTTCACCAGAATCCTGCTGAAATATATGGAGAAGTACTTCCCCAAATACGGGCTTACCAAGAGCCAGATAGACGCCATCGCCAGGGCTTCCGCCCTGCATGATATCGGCAAGATCGGCATTCCGGACGCCATCCTCCTGAAGCCTGCGCGGCTGACGCCGGAAGAGTTTGAAGTGATCAAGACCCATCCCATCATTGGCTGTGAGATTCTTGATAAATTTCGCAAGACCCAGACGGATGAGTTTTACCGCTACTGCTATGAGATCTGCCGCTGGCATCATGAGAGATGGGACGGGAACGGTTATCCCGACCATCTGTCGGGAGACCAGATTCCCATCAGCGCGCAGATTGTCTCCATCGTGGATGTGTATGACGCGCTGGTAAGCGAGAGGGTTTACAAGGGTGTGTACGGCAACTCTCTGGCATACCAGATGATCCTTGGAGGGGAGTGCGGACAGTTCTCTCCCGATGTGCTGGAGTGCTTCCAGCTGGCCAAGGAAGATTTCTTTAATATAGTTGAAGTGATCAAGATGTTTGATTTTTCTATTTAAGTAGAGTGATCCATATATAAAAAACAGCGGAACCACATTGGGGGGGGTCGTTGTTTTTTATGGGATTATGGGAGAGGGAGTCTGAAAGTTCCATGTGTCAGCAGAATTTGGGAATGTTTCCCCTTGAAAATGTACTGGAGATTATATTGGCATTTGACGGCCAGGGGCTGATTACATATGATAACGCCGCCGCCAGAGAAAAGCTGGGATATGACCAGGGGCTGAGCGGGCTGTTCATCGGCAGTGTCTTTCCCGGAGTGTTTCAGAAACAGGGGGAAGGCTGGACGGAGGGCTGCTCTTTCGGCATGGAGACCCAACATATGACGGCATACCGCAGGAACCAGACCTGTTTTCCGGTGGAGGCGAGGATTCTGCCCCCGGAGGAGTCCCGGGACTGTTATCTCTGTATGGCCAACGACCTGCTGGAGAAGGAATTTCTGAGCCATGAACTGGAACAGGTGAAGCAGGAAGCCCAGGACGCCATGCGGGTCAAATCGGAGTTCGTGGCCAATGTGACCCATGAACTGCGCACGCCGGTAAACGGTATCTCCGGGCAGATAAGGGAACTTCTGCCTCTGGAGACGGAAAAAGAAAAACTCCGCAAGCTGCATCTGGTTGAGCGCTGCTGCGGGGAGATGAATAAGATTATCAACAATATACTGGATTTTTCCAAATTGGAAGCGGGCAAATTCACGTTGGAACAGACCCGGTTTCCGCTTCGCGGTATGATAGATTATGTGATGGCCAGCCACAAGGGACGCATCACGGAGAAGGGGCTGGATTTCTTTGTAACGGTTTCCCCCGGGGTGCCGGAGTATGCGGTGGGGGACGAACTGCGGATTGTGCAGGTGCTGAACAATCTGCTGTCCAATGCCCAGAAGTTTACCAGTGTGGGAAAAATTACCCTGGAGGTGATCAAGACTGCCCAGACCAGGGACGCGCAGGAACTTTTCTTTCTGGTGTGCGACACTGGCATAGGCATAGAGCCCAAGGATCAGGAAAAGCTGTTTCAGAGTTTTTCCCAGGTGGATGCTTCTACCTCCCGCAAGTACGGCGGGATGGGGCTGGGACTCTCCATCTGCCGTCAGTTGGTGGAACGCATGGGCGGCAGCATCAATGTGGAGAGCGCCAAAGGGAAGGGCACGACCTTTTCCTTCTCCGTATGGCTGGGAAAAGATCCGGAGGCAGAGGAGGATTCGGGGGAGGAGGGCCTTGTGCAGCCCAGGCCCGTGATCTCCTTTGGAGGCAGCGCGCCCCAGGAGGAGGAGCAGGATGCCTCCCGCTTTGGGACGGCGCCCAATCTTGAGGCGCTGCAGAAGAACCTTTCCAAACTGATCCTCTCCGTGGAGATGGAGAATTGGGAGAAGGCAGAGATGTTTATGGAGAACATCCGGCAGCTTACCGCAGATGCGCCCCAGGACGTGAGCCGGGCGGTGCTTCGATTGAAGATGGCCATTCAGAAGGAAAACTATGAGAAGATTTCCACCGGAATGGATACTTTGAAGGCCCTGGTAGGGGTGGAGGAGTAGGACGGTATCAGGAAAGATGTGAGTCTGGTTATGTATGGAAACGGCAAACCTGGCGTTTGCGGGAAAGAGGAGACATGAAGGACTGTGCGAAGGGCGTCGTCCTGGTGGTGGACGATGTGGAGACCAACCGGGTAATCCTGGGAGAGATCATAGAGAGCATGGGCTGTAAGGTGGTCCTGGCGGAGAACGGGACAGAGGCGCTGGAGAAGGTCAGGGAAGAACTGCCCCACCTGGTGCTCACAGATATTTCCATGCCGGAGATGGACGGCTATGAGTTGTGCCGGGTGCTGAAGGCCAATGCGGAGACCAAGGCCATACCCATCATCTTCATTTCCGCCTTTGACAACCCCAAGGACATCGTGAAGGGCTTTGACCTGGGGGGCGGGGACTATATTACCAAGCCTTTTATTCCGGAACTGGTGCAGGCCCGGGTGAATGTCCATCTCAGCCTGTATGAGGCCAATGTGGAAATCCGGGAAGCCAACAGGAGGCTGCAGGCCTCCGTCAACGAGCAGCTGCGCCAGATGGAGCAGGAGCGCAAGAACGTACTGTACGCACTGGCCGGCGTGGCGGCAGAGAACTCCTGGCACAGCAGTGATTACATAGAACGGATGAAGTATAATTGCCGCATTCTGGCCCAGAGCCTGCAGCTGTCACCGCTCTTTGAGGACCAGGTATCGGATAATTTCGTGGAGACCGTGGGATTTGCCGCGCCCCTGTGTGACATTGGCAATATAGGCATTCCCAAGGAGATTCTGCAGAAGCATTCGGCTCTCAGCCAGGAGGAGCGGGAACAGATGCAGGGGCATACCCGGATCGGGACACAGCTCCTTGAAGACCTGCAGGTTACAAATGATTACAATGATTTTATACAGATCTCAGAAGATATCACCCATTTTCATCATGAAAATTGGGACGGCAGCGGCTATCCGGAGGGAAGAAAGGGGAATGAAATACCGCTGGCGGCGCAGATCGTGGCCATGTCCAGCATGTTTTGCTCGCTGACGGAGCAGAGAAGTTTCCGTCCGGGCTACGACAGGGAGAAGGCGCTGGAGATTATGCAGCGCGAGGCCGAACAAAAATTTAATCCCCATATTTTCAGCATATTCTGCAAGATTGCCAGGCAGCTGCGATAGTATATATGGATGCTTATGCATAAAGAATATATAGAAAGTGCAATGGAGGAATGGTACTATGATGACGGATGAGGAGTTTTTAAGAATTGCTGGCTACATGAAGAAGCGTTACGGCATCGACCTGGGACAGAAAAAGGTCATTATGAACGGCAGGCTTGAAAACCACATTAAGTCAGGAGGCTGGGACAGTTTCCACGCCTTTATGAACGACATGGAAAAGGACGGTTCGGGGCAGCTGGAGAAAGAACTGGTCAATCTGCTGACTACGAACCATACATATTTCATGAGAGAATTTGAACATTTTGAGTTCTTCAAGAACGTGGTTTTGCCCCAACTCAAACAGAAGGAGCAGCACTCCCGGGATCTGCGGATCTGGTGCGGCGCAGCCTCCACGGGTGAAGAGCCATACATGATCGCCATGGTGCTTCAGGATTTCTTCGGTCTGGAGGCAAAGCACTGGGACACCAAGGTGCTGGCAACGGACATTTCCACCAAGGTGCTGCAGCAGGCGGTGGCCGGCGTCTATGACGAGGAACATCTGAAGGATATACCGGACCAGTGGAAGAGACATTTTTTCAAGAAGACTCCGGAGGGAGCCTACCGGGTCAAGGACGAATTGAAGCAGGAAGTTCTGTTCCGGCAGTTCAACCTGATGTCGCCTTTTCCCTTCAAGAAGCGAATGCACACTATCTTTTTGAGAAATGTTATGATATACTTTGATGAGAGGACGAAGAATGAACTGCTTCAGAAGGTATATGACTTCCTGGAGCCCGGCGGCTACCTGTTCATTGGTATGACGGAGACGTTGGACCGGGGCCAGATTCCCTTTGAACTGGTGCGGCCGTCCATATTCAGGAAATAGGGGGATAAGGGATGCAGCCTATTAAAGTATTAGTCGTTGAGGACTCCATGGTGTTCCGGGAACTGCTGGTACAAAACCTGAACCGGGATCCTGCTATCCGGGTGGTGGCCACGGCGAGGGATCCTTATGAGGCCAGGGACGCCATTATCGCGCATAAGCCGGATGTGATGACCCTGGACGTGGAACTCCCCAGAATGAACGGCATCGAGTTTCTGCGCAAGCTGATGCCCCAGTATCCGCTCCCGGTGGTGGTGATCAGTGCCCTGAGCGACAAGGTGTTTGACGCGCTGAACGTGGGGGCGGTGGATTTTGTGGCAAAACCGGCGGTGTCTTCCCGGGAACAGCTTGAGGCGTTTATCCAGAACGAACTGCTGGTGAAGATCAAGATTGCGTCCACAGCCAATATCAGCCGGATCAAACAGAAGGCCATGCAGCAGGAGCAGTCGGTGCTTCCTCCCAAGGGAGGCGATCTGGTGGTGGCCATCGGCGCTTCCACAGGCGGTACGGAGGCCATTTTTTCCGTGGTGCAGAACTTCGGAACGGATATTCCCGGCGTGGTTATCGTGCAGCATATGCCGCCGGGTTTCACCAATATGTATGCCAAGAGGCTGGATAACCAGTGTCGGGTGGTGGTGAAGGAGGCGGAGACCGGGGATCAGGTAAAACCCGGACATGTGCTGATCGCTCCCGGCGGAGACCGGCATATGCGCCTGGTAAAGGTAAACGGCGTTTACCAGGTGGAGTGTAAGGCGGGGCCCAAGGTGAACGGGCACTGTCCTTCCGTGGATGTGCTGTTCGACTCCGTGGCCAGAGTGGCGGGGCCCAAGGCATTGGGCATCATTCTCACGGGGATGGGAGGCGACGGTGCCAAGGGGCTGCTGGAAATGCGCAGAGCCGGGGCCAGGACTATCGGGCAGGACGAGTCTACCTGCGTGGTGTACGGAATGCCCAAGGTGGCCTACGACCTGGGGGCTGTGGAATACCAGGAAAAACTGCAGGATGTGGCCAAGAGGGCCTATGCGGTGCTGGGCAGGATGTAAGGTCAAATACAAATTAACGCAATGCCGCGGGAAGATCTGCGGTGCGCGGGAAAGAGGGTAATATGAAAATTTTATTGGCTGAGGACGATTTTGTCACAAGGAAGTTTATGGTGGGATTCCTGTCCAAGTACGGTGAGTGCGATGTTACCGTGGACGGCATGGAGGCCGTGGATGCTTTCATGATGGCGCTGGAAGACGGAGAGCCTTATGATCTGGTATGTCTGGATATCATGATGCCCGTCATGGACGGCTATCAGGCGCTGATGGGCATCCGCAACCTGGAGAAGGACCGGGGGATTGCGGAGGATAAGAGGGCGAAGGTGATTATGACCACGGCGCTCAACGATGAGAAGAACGTAAAGATGGCCTTTGAATTGGGATGTACCATCTATTCCGGCAAGCCCATTGACAAGGAGAGATTTGAGCAGGCCATGAAAAAGCTGGGCCTAATATAATCTGATAAAATTTTACAGGAAAGGAGAAAGTATGGCTGAAGAATTTAACACAGAGGGAATGTTGGACATCTATCTGTTTGAGAACGAGCAGCTACTGGAGCAGTTGCAGGAAATGGTGCTGGACCAGAAGGATGCGGATTGCTTTGATCAGGACAGCATCAACGAAATATTCCGCACCATGCATACCATAAAGGGTTCTTCGGGCATCATGATGTTCGACAACATCACTGCCATTGCCCATAAGCTGGAAGACGTTTTCTTTTATCTGAGAGAGTCCCATCCCGAGCATGTGCCGCACCTTAAACTGGTGGAGCATGTGTTGGAAGTGGCGGATTTCATTACCGAAGAGATGGATAAGATCCGCAACGGGAACACAGCCGATGGAAATCCGGAGAGCATTATCAAAGAGCTGGATGCTTTTCTGGAGGCCATCAAAAAAGGGGTGGGGGAGGATGCCCTGATGCCGGAGAACGTGCATGAGGAGCCCAAGCAGTTTTACATAGCCCCCGTGGCCACGGATGCCAGCCGCTTTTACAAGGTGTATATCACTTTTTCCCCGGAGACGGTTATGGCCAATGTCCATGCCTACAAGGTGGTCTACGCAATGAAGGAGATTGCGGAAGATCTGCTCTACTCTCCGGAGGATATCATCTCCGATGAATCCAGCGGAGAGGCCATTTTGAAGGATGGCTTCAAGATTCTGCTCCAGGCCCAGTGCACGGAGACTGAGATCCGGGATCTGATCGGCGTCGGGTATGACATTGAGAAGGTGGATGTCTACGAGTGTAAGGCGGAAGAATTTCTGCTGGGATTCGATTTCGGCGGGGATCATCCCCCCCAGATTGATCTGGAATCCAGCGTAGAGGCCATAGAGGCCAAGGCGGAGCAGGCGGCGGAGAAGAAGCAGGCAGAAAAGGCTCCCATGGCTCCCGGTGACTTTGTTATCCAGACCAAGGAACCCGGCCGGCCCAAGAAGCTGGCAAAGGATAAGCAGAAGGGGGCCAAGGATGCATTCATCAGCGTCAATGTGAATAAGATGGATCAGTTGATGGATCTCATCGGTGAACTGGTTATCGCGGAATCCGTGGTACTGCAGAATCCCGATCTGAAAGTTCCGGGCCTGAACCTTTCCAATTTCAACAAGGCGGCGGGGCAGATGTCCAAGATTTCCACGGATCTGCAGAATGTGATCATGTCCATGCGGATGATGCCTCTGACCAATCTGTTCCAGAAGATGAACCGCATTGTGTTCGATGTCTCCCGGAAGCTGGGCAAGGACATTGACTTTGAGATGGTGGGCGAGCATACCGAGGTGGATAAGAACATCATCGAGAATATTTCCGATCCTCTGATGCATCTGGTGCGTAACGCAGTGGACCATGGTATTGAGACCAATGAGGAACGCAAGGCCAGCGGCAAGGTCGACAAGGCGAAAGTAACTCTCTCCGCCAAGACGGAAGCCGGAAAAGTGTGGATTAGCGTCACCGATGACGGCAAGGGCCTGGATCGTGCCAAGATTCTGGCCAAGGCCCGCAAGCAGGGCCTGCTGGACGAAGGCAAGCTGGACAGCGAGTACTCGGACAAGGAAGTGTTCAAGTTCATCACGCTGCCGGGATTCTCTACCAACGAGCAGGTGACGGAATACTCCGGGCGCGGCGTAGGCATGGATGTGGTGGTGCAGAACATCCAGTCCATCGGCGGCACTCTGGAGATCGAGAGCGAGGCGGGCCATGGCACCACCATGACGCTTAAGATTCCCCTCACGCTGGCCATCATAGACGGCATTGTGATGGAGACGGGTACCTCCTCCTTCGTGGTGGAGACCAGCGTTATCAAGCAGTTCGTCAGCGTCAGCGAGAACATGATGATACACGAGCCCAACGGCGACGAATATATTATGATCCGCGGAGAGTGCTTTCCCGTGCTGCGGCTGGGCGAATGGTACGGCCTGAAGGATTACCGCAAGTCGGTGGAAGAGGGTATGATGCTGATCTTCGAAGTGGAAGGGAAATCCATATGCCTCTTCGTAGACAGACTGATCGGCGAACAGGAGATCGTGGTAAAACCCATCCCTTCTTATATCAAGAAAGTGAAAGGTTTGTCCGGCTGTACGCAGTTGGGTGACGGCAGCATAGCGCTGATCCTTGACCCAGTGGGATTGATAGAATAAACGCATGAAAGGGAGGTAGCTGCATGGATGTAATCAGTGAAGTAAACAGTCAGGCAGACAGCGGCCAGGTTGCCCATGACGAGCGCGACGCGCAAAAGGGCAAGTACATGACATTCAAGTCCGGAAACGAGTACGAGAAGGAGGTCATTGCCCAGGCCCTGGACTACTGCGGCTATAATATCTCCCGCACCGCCCAGACCCTGGGCATCCTCCGCCAGAGCCTGCAATACCGGATTCGGAAGTATGGATTGATTTTTTAGAATGTCGGCGCTTATTTGCTCTTGACAAACGGGGTGACTTTTTTCTTCCGAAAGTTGTACGCAAACGTACACATTTTATCCTCCGCGCGGCATATACTGATATGTATATCCGCACACTACAAATGGAGGAGTTTGCATGAACGACAACAAAACGACACAGCTCCCATCCGCTGAGCGCCCCGCCCCCCGCAAGCCCGACCTGGACGACCTGATCTTTCAGGGGGAGGGCTGGCTGGCCAGCGACCGTTAAAGGGACGTCTCCTGTGGAGACGTCCCTTTTCCCAGCCGTGCCCGCTACAGCCCGCCGGTCAGAGCCCGTTCCAGCAGTTCGGGCAGCTTCTCCGGGGCACAGGCGAAGCAGGGAATGTCCATAGCCGCCACCCGCTGGGCAGTCTGGGCATCGTAGTAGGGCTTGCCCCCGTCGGCGATGGCCAGCAGAACCACCACCGTCACTCCGGAGGCCTTCAGCTCCTCCAGCCGCCGGAGGAGGGCCGCCCGGTTGCCCCCCTCGTCCAGGTCGGAGATGAGGAAAAACAGGGTTTTGGCCGGGGACTCCACCAGTTCCTGGCAGTAGGCGACGGACTTGGCAATGTCGGTGCCGCCTCCCATCTGGAAGCCAAAGAGCAGGTCCACCGGGTCGGCGCACAGGGGGGTGAGGTCCATGATCTGGGTGTCGAAGGCCA
>OFGG01002347.1_pt1 | contig 10415 bp, 13 predicted proteins | sample 1521701 | NCBI WGS metagenome assembly OFGG01 (sample SAMEA3504081, study PRJEB24116) | mouse gut metagenome | biome: mouse gut; feature: mouse-associated habitat; material: faeces | place: Denmark | collected 2011
CTGTTTCCAGTTCCGCAACTGTCCTGCCGCGCCCTCACCTTACTGTCGAATCAGTTCTGCAGGCATTCCCTGGCGGCGGAGTCGTTCTGCCTCAGCGAGTTTTTCACGGTAATTATTATGGTTGTAATATATTTTGTGTAAACCTTCCGGAATTGAAAGCTTCACGGCCTGTCTGGAAAGCGCTTCCAGAATGCTGTCCACGGTCATCACAAATCCGACTGCCGGCGCATCTTTGCCGAATTGCTGCAGCAGTTTGTCGTATCTGCCGCCTTTTACGATGGACTCTCCTACGCCGTAGGTATAAGCCTTGAAAATCATTCCTGTATAATATCTGTATTTGCTGAGCATGCCAAGATCGAAGGAAATGAATTCTTCCACACCATATAATTTCAGCAGGGCGAACATCTGTTCTAAACGTTCGATTGCCCTGTGGGAACGTTCGTTGCCGGCCATAGCGCCTGCTTCGGAGAGCGATCCCATATCTCCGAAGAAATCAGCCAGCCGCAGAAGCCTGCTTTGATATGCTCCGTCCAAACCGCTCTCTTCTAAAAGTGCCTGGGCGGCAAAATAATTTTTCCCGGAAATGAAAGCCCGCAAATCCAGTTCTGTATCCTCGTCCAGCCCGGCTTCCTCACAGAGTCCCTTGAAATATTCCACGTCTCCTATGGCAATCTGGAACCGTTCCAGGCCTGTACTGCGCAGGGCACGGACTACCAGGGAGATCATTTCCGCGTCTGCTTCCACAGACGGGTCATTAATCAGCTCCACTCCCATCTGTGTTACCTCCCGGAGCTTTCCCTGAAGGCTGGAGGTATTGGTAAAAGTATTTCCCAGATAGCTGAACCGCAGCGGCACCTGTTCATCGCAGAAGTATTTCGCGGCGCACCGGGCGATGGATGGGGTGAAATCCGGGCGCAGCACGAGTGTATTTCCTTCCTTGTCAAAAAATTTATAGAGTTCCTTGCTGGGAGTGGTGCCGATTTCACGGGAAAAAATGTCGAAAAACTCAAAAGTAGGGGTCTGTATCTCCTCATAGCCATAAAGGCGGATACTTTCCCGAAGACGGTTTTCCACATAGAGCTTTTCGGCATATTCCTTTCCGTATAAATCCCTCACACCTTCCGGCGTATGTAATAATCTGCGACTCATGTGATCCTCCAGCCCATACGGACGTTCCGTTTGATTTCCGATTCTGCAACCCGATTGTTCCGGCAGATACGCCGTCTCCCTGATCCGCCCGGACAGGGAAAACGGCGGCACGGTATGCTGGTATCGTCATGCATCCGGTATTCACTCAGGCTGAAATATCCGATTGCTTTACTACGTTAACGTGCTACCACGTTGCCGAAACAAATCAGTTGTAGTATATCGGAAGATGCAGCTCCTGTCAAGCCCTGTCATCCAAATCCTTTTGGAGCATTTCCAGATAGGGAACCAGAATTCCATGCTTCCGGGGCAGAATATATTCCGGATTCAACTCGTCATAGCGGAAGCTTTTCCGCCCGCCGTCTTTTGCGCGGTTCCAGAAATACAGGAGCATTTCCAGGGGCAGGTAGTAAAAGATATCTTTGTGCGAATAGTAAATCAGAAAGAAGGAAATTCCCCCCTGCTTTTCGAATTTCTGCATAAAGCTTACCTGATGCGCATGGATATTCTGAAGGGCAAAGGTATCTGCGGCACATTCCTTTGCGTCAAAGCAAACGGGAAGCCCCTGTACTGCGCCTATGTAGTCAACCGTGCTTTTCTGCTCGAAATAAGCCAGCGTAATCTGATGATGCTCCTTGTCTATTTTAAGCGGTGTTATGGGGGTTGGCACCTTCTGAATCAGCGCAAGCCCGGCATCGGCGTATTTTTCATTTGTCCGGTTAATCATATCCTCCAGTGTGGAACCTCTCAGCCCTCTGGAATTCCAAGTTGCCATAGTAGTCTCGTTTTCCTTTTTTTCTGAATATGGTCAATAAGAAGGCGCTGCGCCGGGAATGCACCGGAAGCAGCGGCCTATACAGGCGCGGAAGGAAAAAGGGCCTCTTCCAGTATCTGAAAGGCGCCGGGGCAGGGAGCGCATATGCTCCGGCCGCTTAGCGGTTTTCCGGCGCCTGATGTGCCTTCCGGAAATGTAATACGGCAGGCGTGAAGCAAATGATGATCCAGGCCGAAGCGCTTTTTCAGGTCATGATTGACGGATGCGATTCCGTATTTGTAATCTCCGATCAGCGGATGCCCCATGCTTGCCAGATGGGCACGAATCTGATGGCTTTTTCCGGTGATAAGCTCCACTTCCAGCAGAGTAAAGGCAGGTGTAACCGAAATCGGCAGGCAGGCAGTATGGATAAGCGCCAGACTGCGATTCGCCGGAAACCGTCACCTGATTCCTGTCCCTGTCCTTCACCAGATAGCCGGAAACCGTTACCGGCTCCCGCAGTGCGCCCACGCAGATGGTCCGGTAAAATTTTCTGACGGAATGCTCTCTGACACATTTGCTCAGATACTGCAGCCCCGCCAGGCTTTTGCCGCAGAGTACGATGCCGCTTGTATTCCTGTCCAGGCGGTTGCATACGGAAGGGCGGAAAAAGCCCAATTCCTCTTCCGAAATCTGATTCTGCCGCAGGAGATATCCCACCAGCCATTCGTTTAAAGAAATATCTGCCGGCAATGCCTTCTGGGTCAGCAGGCCGGCAGGCTTATTCACAATCAGGCAGTCCTCATCTTCATACAGGACGGAAATCCCGCCCAGGCTCCTGCAGGCATTTGTGTATTCCTGAATGTGTAATGCAGGGGCTGCAATGGTCCCCTGGTTCCGCTGTGAACCTGCTGCCGGCAAGCCTGAAAATTTTGCAAAGGTTTCGTCGGAAAAAAAGAATCTCAATTCGTCATTCAGAGCAAGTATTTCCTTTCCTTCTGCTCTTTTTCCGTTCAGCGTGATATTTTTCCGGCGGAGCATTTTATACAGAAAACCGTTCCCGGCAAGGGGAAGGTACTTATGTAAGAACTTGTCCAGGCGCTGCCCGGCCTGATTTTTTCCGATGGTTACCGACTTCATTCCGTTCCTTTCCGAAGGCTCCTGTTATGGCTGTTTTCCCAGACAGCGCTGCCCGTCTACAGTGCCACGCTTTTCAGCGTTGCAGTGACGGCGGCGGTCTCCTTTTCCGCTGCATCCAATGCCTTCATCTGTTCCAGCCGCTCCGTGTATCTGGACAAATTTGTAAATATCTTCACCGTGACATTCTTATGGCCGTCCATTTTGAGGATATCTCCTATGTGCCTGTAAAATTCATTTTCCGCAAATTTCGGGTCCGCGGAAAAGCCGCAGACGGTATTTCCGCAGACAACCAGGTGGCTGACCACGAAATTTTTCTTATAGGAAGTAAACACCATATCATAGAGGCCGGCCAGTCCCCGGACATGCTGTTCTATCTCTGCGGCAGCCTGTTCCGGACAGCTCTGGAAACGGAAGAACATAATTGCTCCAACGGCACTTTTGCTGGCGGGAAGGCATCCCAGCACGGCGACGATTGACAGCAGGTTCCCCCTGCTTCCTGTCTGGATGTAGCCGGCAGCGAACAGGGACAGCGAAATGCTGAAATAGAGTACCGTGCGGAGGATCTCATACTTTTTCTGCGTATTCAGATAGTTTCTGGTCCCTTTCACATGGTCTGTGGAAAACAATCTTTTTAACTGCATTTTCAGTATCCTCTCTTCTTCAGCCGGTCCATAACCTTTAAAACAGCATCATGCGGCATTATTTTCGTTAAGAATAAAAACATTTTTATGGGCAGGCCGTATACCGACAGGGAACGCTTGTGCAGGGAATCTCTCAGGGCAAGCAATACCACTTTTCTGGCGGAAACCATAGTATACTTTTTCAGCGCCAGCGTGGAGGCAAAGGTTTCCGCAATATCGAAGAACGGCGTATCTACCGGGCCGGGGCAGACGGCCGTGACATGGATACCGGCACTTTTCAGTTCCTCTCCCAGTGCCCGAGAAAAACTCAGCACATATGCTTTCGTAGCGGCATAGACGGCAAAATCCGGCTGCGGGAGGAAAGCGGCGCTGGAAGCCATCTGAATAATGCGGCTTCCTTCTCTCATATAGGGGATCATGCGGTGGGTTATCTCTGTCAGGGCTTCGCAGTTCAGGCGAACCATGCCCAGCTCCAACGCCCTGTCCTGTTCAAAGAAGCCGCCCATAATACCATATCCGGCACAATTGATTAACATTCTGACAATTGCTTTGTGACGGAAAACTGCATCTTCCAGATCGGCAAGCTTATCGCTGTCCGTGATATCCATTGCATAAATCCTTGCATTGTGCTTCAGGCGTCCGGCAAGCTGAGCCAATTTGCCGCGGTCTCTTGCCACCAGCCAGAATTCATCTATGCACGCAAAGTATTCATCCATTTGTAATGCGAATTCTCTTCCGACACCGGAGGAAGCGCCTGTTATAATTACAATATTCATGGTTTTCCCTTTCTGACTACGGTTTTGAATACATCCTTTAAAACAGCAAAGAAGGCACTACTCCCAAACACTTACACCCCTGTATGCCAGAGCTGTGAGGAATTTGGTTTTCCTTTCCTTTCCTTTCCTTTCCTTTCCTTTCCTTTCCTTTCCTTTTTCTATCCGCATCGTATTCGGAATATGCATCCGCCACGGCACAGACGCGCATTCCGGCATTTTTACCGGCCAGGATTCCGGCGGCAATATCTTCAAAGACAAGGCATCCGGCAGGGGAAACATTCAGCGCCTCCGCCGCTTTCAGATAGATATCGGGAGACGGTTTTCCTCGTTCCACATCGCTTCCCGTAACAATACTGGTGAAAAAATCACGCAGCTGGTGTACCTGGGCGACATTTTCCGCCAGTTCCCGGGAATTGCTGGTGGCAATACCCAGCACAATGCCGTTATCCCTGCAGCCCCTTAAGAATTCCGGAATGCCTTCTTTCAGGGGGACTTCGTAACAATATTTATCCCACGCCATCCGGTTCCATGTCTGCATGATTTCTTCCACGGAATCCGGTATGGGAAAATGCTCCTTAAAGTAAAGTGCCGTTTCGCCAAAACTCATGCCCTCTATATCCGCCTGCAGACTCTCCGGCAGAGGGATTCCGTAACGTCCCAGGTATTCGATATCTATGGAACGCCACATCCACATGGAGTCCACCAGGGAGCCGTCCATGTCAAAGATAACCGCATCAATGTTTCGTAACATTTCATGTTTCATATCATCTCTCCGTCTTCAGTCCGAAATGCTGGTTTTCAGCAGTTCGATTTCTGCGGGTGTCAGTTCCCGATAGTCCCCTTCCATCAGCGTCTCATCGAGACATAGCTTTCCGAAGGAAATCCGCTTCAGCCCCCGGACGCCGTTTCCCACCGCCAGCATCATACGCTTTACCTGGTGGAACCTGCCTTCATGGATTGTCAGCAGGATGGTATCTGGGTACTCTGCGGCCACAGATACGCGGGCCGGCAGTGTGGGCTTCTCATCCCCTATGTCGACACCGGCTTCCAGCCTGTCGATATCATGCCGGCTCACTGGATGCTCCAGTGTCACCTGGTATGTCTTGTCCACATGCCTTGCCGGAGACAGAAGCCTGTGTGCCAGTTCCCCGTCATTGGTGAGCAGGAGCAGCCCGGTGGTATCCTTGTCAAGCCGCCCGACCGGAAAAAGCTCCCCGGCATGTATTTCATCTTTTAAAAGCGAGACTACGGTATCGGCCGTATTGTCCGTAGTTGCGGACACAATACCGGCCGGCTTGTTCAGCATGTAGTAGGAATATTTTCGGAACTGTACAGGCCGTTCCCGGAATGTCACTTTGTCTGTATTCTCGTCGACTTTCATATCTGCGCTTTTGGCCGGAATCCCGTTTACAGCCACAAATCCCTGCCGAATGTAGTTTTTTACCTGGCTTCGGGTTCCGATATTCATTTCACGGAGAAATTTGTCTAACCGCATTATATCCTCATTTCTGCTTCCATGTGTTTTTCCGGGACTTGTATTGCAAAAGCATGATAAACCGCCACTCAGGCGGTATGAGCCGGCCTGCGCGCACATATATTGTATGAAAACCATGCCTCAAGGAAATCCTGTCCATGATAGTGTTAACCATTCTGTTTTTGCTGCTTTCCGGCTGCATCCTGACCCATTCCCAGCTCAGCCTGGCCTATGCCGGTATGGGGCTGGAACTGTGGTTTCGGAACATGATTCCGTCACTGCTGCCATTTATGATTCTCTCCGGTATCATGATTCGTATGAATCTGACAGAGAAAGCTTCCATGATTCTCTTTCCCGTCATCAGGCCCATATACAGGGTTCGGAAAAATGTATGCTACGCCATGCTGATTGGTTTTCTGTGCGGTTTTCCCATGGGGGCAAAGACAGTGGATGACCTGTATGCCAGGGGGATGGTTACGAAAAGGGAGGCGGAATATCTTCTTGCCTTCTGCAATAATATCGGACCCGTTTATTTCTGCAGCTTTGTACTGCCGCTTTTGAACAGGCAGGCGGTTCTCCCCTATCTGTTCGGCATGTACGGAATACCGCTTCTCTATGGCCTGGCGCTGCGCGGGAGCCTCTACCGTGACCTGCCGCTGCCTCATGAAAAATGCAATACTTCCGCCGACCTTATCTGTTGCCGCCGCCAATACATCCGCTCAGAACCCTATTGCCGGTTTGGGAAGCCGGCTTCTGGCGGAAACCGACCAGGCAATTCAGTCTTCCATACAGGCTATTCTCTCCCTGGGCGGCTATATGATTCTGTATAATCTTCTGAATCTGATACCCCATATACTGCTGGGGCATCCGCTGCGGCTTTTGTCTCCGCTGCTTGAAATTACGGGAGGACTGCGGATTTTGGGAAATTCCCTGCCGATTTACAGCCTGCTGGCATTGTCCTTTGGAGGGCTTTGCTGCATTGCCCAGACATACAATTGTATCGGGAAGTCCAGGTTGCCCATAGGCGGCTACATCATACATAAACTGGTACTGACCGCGATGAACGGGATTTACTATTTATGCTGGTTCCAGATATCACCTGCTTCTTTTCTTCGCTGAAGGCGGCGTTTTTTCCGTTTCCGGTATGCAATATACTGAAAAACGATAATCACAAGGAGGATTGCCAGTGCAAAGAGCAGACAGAGCATGGAAAAACGATACAGGCTGAGTTCGTTTTTGCCGTTCGGTTCTGCCTGTGGGTCCGAAACATCCCCATCCACAGGTATGATGTCTGGGATATTGTTATCGGGTACCGGTTCTTCCTCCGGTGTGGGGCAGAACACCTGCGGGCTTATGTAAGGATTGCTTTCCGTATATAGGTCATACATGTTGTAAGCGCGGACAACAACTTCCGGCGCCGTATCCGGAGGGATCGTCAGCCGCAGGGGAAAACTGTCATCGTATCTGCCCGTAAGGGTATCGCTTCCGGGCCAGGCTTCCCTGGGTCCGAAGGCATGCCCTCCGTCCAGGCTGTAGCTGTAATACAGCAGGGCAGAATCCGAATCGGAAGCCGAGACAATCAGCTCCAGTGTTCCGTTTTCGTAATCGGCATCCGAAAAATCCACCAGACAGATATCCGGTTCCGTACTGTCTATGAGTGTCACGGCCACATTTGCGGATGAACTTGATTCCGCTAATTGGTAATCGGAATAGTCAACTCCAAGGCTGCTGCTTTTCAGGCCGAAATACCGGGCCACTGCCGCGGCGTCTGTCCTGCCGAATGCCTTCAGCTGTTCATCATTGCTGCAGTAGGCGGCATCCCGCTCTTCGTCCACATGGCAATGTTCTATGATGACAGCCGGAATATCCAGGGCAACCGACTCCCGGATAATACCGTAGTAATCGGCGCCCTTGCTTCCCAGGCGGGTCTTGACACCTCTTATCGTCAGCCCCATATCCTTCATATCCGAAAGAAATTCATATCCGAACTGGTAGCCGTATCCATTGTAGGGAGAAACGGAAGATACCCACACCTCAGAACCGAAAATTTCATGGTTAACGGAGGCGTTATAATGTATGCTGAAGAGGAAATCGGCGTCTACCGATTGTGCAAAAGCGGCCCGCTCCTTCAGCGACATATCGGTATCTTCCGTGCGTGTCAGGTATACCTCAACGTCATCGTAGAGAAGAAGCTCCTCGTACATGGCCAATGCCGTAGTCATCGTCATAAGTTTTTCTTCGTGGTTGTTTTCGATGGTTCCCCTGTTTTCTCCTCCATGCCCGGGGTCTATCACAATGACTGTCTTTCCGGAAGTTTCCTGCAGGCGGGGAGCTGCCTGCAGGGGTTCTGACAGCCAAAAAGATGACAGCAATACAGCAAGAAACATATATACAAATCTGCGCATAAAAACCCTTTCCCGTCATATGCTTTTCATATCCATGCCGTCCGCCTGGCAGCTTGTCGAACGAGTGTTTGCCCCGGATATCCGGCAATTAGGAAAGAACCAGTTCTTTGGAATGCTTCACTTCCATTTGAAAACCGGTTCTTATCCTAAGTATCATTTCCTAATTTTACAGCGTAAGCTCTAAATCACATTTCGTCCAGCTGTTCGGAATCGTCCTGCTCATCATCCAGCTGCAAGGTATCAAGATCTTCCTCCACAGGATGCAGTGCTCTGATATTGGACTGGATCAGGTCACGGTAATGTCCCAGGGAACCCAGCAGGGATTCATATGTAGTGCTGGAAGACTGCAGGACACCCAGAACAATGGCTTCCAGCTCGGCCAGGCGTTCCTCCGTATAGCGGGAAGCCTGCATCCGCAGTTCGTTGGCTTCCATGGTAGCCTTGTCCAATATCTCCTGGGCCTGTCTTGCGGCCGTCGCCACGATTCCGTTTGCCTGAGAATAAGCCTGCTGCATGATCTCATGTTCACTGACCAGTTCATTGGTATGTACGGTGGCTTCGTCGATCAATGCCTGCGCCTTGCTCCTGGCATCGTTCAATATGGCTTCCTTGTTGTTTATTATCTTTTGATACCGCCTGATCTCATCGGGAGTCTTCATACGCAGTTCCCGAATCAATTCATCAATCTCATCTTTATTGACAATGATTTCCGAGTTTGACATAAATTTGGGCTTACAACTCTCTATATACTCTTCCAGTTCATCGATTAACTGTTCAATCCTGCTGCTCATAAAACATTACTCCTATCTCGAAACTTTTCTTTCATCATTGCAGCTACAAAATCCGGAACACATTCACTGATATCTCCGCCAAAGCTGGCGATTTCTTTTACACTGGAGGAACTGAGGTAAGCATATTCCAGGCTGGTGGTGAGAAAAACGGTGTCCAGCGCCCCCTGGGAGAGCTTACGGTTGGTCTGGGCAATCTGCAGTTCGTATTCGAAGTCCGTGATGGCGCGCAGTCCCCTCACCGCTACATGAATCTGCTTTTCGGCCGCATAATTGATCAAAAGGCCTGTGAAGCTGTCCACCTCCACATTCGGAATATCCCTTGTAGCATCTTTTAATATCTTAACACGTTCTTCCACGGAAAACAACGGGGTCTTCATTTTATTATTCAGGACACTGACCACCAGTACATCAAACATTTCGGAGGCCCGCTTAATCACATCGAGATGTCCATAAGTTACAGGGTCAAAGCTTCCCGGATAAACCGCACGTTTCATAACAGAATCCTCTTTTTTAAAAATACATGTTTATTGGTTTTATATATCTTTTCTTTTGTGATGGTAAAGCCCAATTCCTCTGCGTAGGAAAAATCCGTTCGGGAGGATGCCTCCGCAATAATAACCGTATCCTCTGTCACATACGGCATGATTCCAAGGACAGCAAGCACATCCCTTTCATGTCCGCTGTCATATGGAGGGTCCATGAAAACAAAGTCCGCATTTTCCATGGAATGACTTTCTTCCATGGAATGTTTTTCTTCCATTGAGTTCCCTGGCCCCATTCTCTGCCTGAGGCGGATACTGTCCAGGGCAGAGCAGGCATCCTGTTTCAGGACCACGGCGCGCCCTTCCATTTTGGCAAATGCCAGATTCTGCTGGATACAGGAAATTGCCCTTGGTGAATTGTCAACAAAATAAGCTTTTGCGGCACCGCGGCTCAAGGCCTCAATGCCGATTGCCCCGCTGCCGCTGAACAGGTCAATAAACACGCTGCCCGGAAGATCCCAGTGCAGCATATTGAACAGCGTTTCTTTGATTTTATCTGTTGTAGGCCTTACATCCAGCCCCTGGGGAGCCTTCAGCGGAAGGCTTCTGGCAGTTCCGGCGATTATTCTCATAGTGGCTTTGCCCCCTATACTCTGATTTTGGTTCCTTTTCCATCTCTTTTACCGGATTTCAGTCGGTTCAAATCGATGCTTTTTCCCTTGTATTCGATGGCGGTATCCGCTGCATTCTGCACGTAATATACACTTTCTACGGCGTCCTTTGCCCCCAGCTTCATGCCGCGTACG
>OFGG01002356.1_pt1 | contig 10388 bp, 5 predicted proteins | sample 1521701 | NCBI WGS metagenome assembly OFGG01 (sample SAMEA3504081, study PRJEB24116) | mouse gut metagenome | biome: mouse gut; feature: mouse-associated habitat; material: faeces | place: Denmark | collected 2011
CGCCGCCGTATCAGACGGATTATAAAAGTTTACATAGCAACAGGAATCGGACAGGAAAAGGAGAGATGGAAAACATGTATCAGTATGCTTGTTTAAACCCGATTGCGGAAATCGGCCTGAATTTATTTTCGGATCAGTACCAGAAAACAGAGGAATTAAAAGACGCGCAGGCAGCGCTTGTACGAAGCGCTTCCATGCATGATCTTTCGCTTCCGGAAGGTTTGGAGGCTGTGGCGCGGGCGGGCGCGGGAGTCAACAATATCCCGCTTGACAAATGCGCCGAACAGGGTGTCGTTGTATTTAATACGCCGGGCGCAAACGCCAACGGCGTAAAGGAAATGGTCATTGCCGGAATGCTGCTTGCTTCCCGCGATATCGTCGGCGGAATCGAATGGGTGCGGGAGCATGAAGGGGAGCCGGACATCGGCAAGCTGGCGGAAAAGCAGAAAAAGCAGTACGCAGGCTGTGAGATTGCCGGCAAGAAATTAGGAGTGATCGGGCTTGGCGCAATCGGCGTGCAGGTGGCGAATGCGGCGATTAACCTTGGTATGGAGGTATTCGGGTACGATCCGTATATTTCGGTCAGCGCGGCTTGGAATCTGTCCCGCAGCGTAAAGCATATCAGCAATGTGGAAACCATTTACAGGGAATGCGACTTTATTTCCATCCATGTGCCGTTAATGGACGCCACAAGGGGCATGATCAACGAAGACGCGCTTTCCAAAATGAAAGAAGGCGTCGTCATCTTAAATTTCGCGCGCGATCCGCTTGTGGAGGACGAGGCGATTTTAAAAGCGATTGCAGACGGCAGGGTAAAGAAATACGTTTCCGATTTTGCAACGCCCGCACTTGCCGGGAAGGAAGGCGTGATTTTAACGCCGCACTTAGGCGCTTCCACGGAAGAATCCGAGGACAACTGCGCAATGATGGCGGTGCGCGAAATCCGCGATTATCTGGAAAACGGGAATATTGTCCATTCTGTCAATTATCCGGACTGCAATATGGGCGGCTGCGACAAAGCGGGGCGCGTAGCCATTTTGCATAAAAATATCCGCGGCACCATTGCCAAATTTACGGCGGTGTTTGACAACGGCGGCATCAATATCGAAGATATGACCAACAAATCCAAAGGCGATTACGCCTATACGCTGCTCGATCTCGGAACGCCGGCGACGGACGAAGTGGTGGCGCAGTTAAAAGGGTTAGACGGCGTATTAAAAGTACGTGTGGTAAAATAAAAGAATAATAAGGAGACAAAAATGGCAGACATCAGACCATTTCTGTGTATCCGTCCAGCAGAAGGTAAAGCGGCCGCCATAGCCGCTTTACCTTATGACGTTTATAACAGAAGAGAAGCAAAAGCAGAAACAGAAAAAAATCCGGATTCCTTTTTGAAAATCGACCGGGCGGAAACGCAGTTTGACGATTCGGTGGATACCTACGACGACCGTGTTTACAAAAAGGCGCATGATATTTTGTGGGATATGGTCGGCAGCGGGGATTTTATCCGGGACGGGGCGCCCTGTTATTATATTTACGAGCTGACGATGGACGGCCGGGTGCAGACCGGGCTGGTGGCGTGCGCTTCCATTGACGATTACGAAGCCGGCGTCATTAAGAAGCATGAAAATACAAGGGCGGAAAAGGAAGCGGACCGGATCCGCCACGTGGACGCCTGCAATGCCCAGACTGGGCCGATTTTTCTGGCATACCGGGCAAACGCCGTGATACGGGAGATTATGGGGCGTGCGAAGGAGCATACGGCGCTTTATGATTTTGTTTCGGACGACGGGATCCGCCACCGGGTGTTTGTGATTGACCGGGCGGAGGATATCGCGCGTATCCGGGATACGTTTATAGGCATTGGGGAGATTTACATAGCGGACGGGCATCATCGGGCGGCATCCGCGGTGAAAACCGGGAAGATGCGCAGAGAGCAGCATCCGGGGTACACGGGGGACGAGGAGTTTAACTATTTCCTGTCGGTGCTGTTTGCGGACGAAGAGCTTTTGATTATGGACTATAACCGTGTGGTAAAAGATCTGGGCGGGCATACGCCGGAGGAATTTTTGGAACAGGTGCGGCGTATTTTTGATATGGAACAGCTTGCGCAGGCAGAGAACCCGCAGCAGAACGGGCAGGTCTGCATGTATCTTGCCGGGACGTGGTACCGGCTTTCGATCAAAGACGCGGATCGCAGCAGCGATCCGGTGGAAGGGCTGGATGTTTCTCTGCTGCAGAAGCTGTTACTGGAGCCCGTGCTTGGTATTTCGGATCCCAAAACGGATGCGAGGATTGATTTTGTGGGCGGTATCCGGGGGCTTGGCGAACTGGAGCGAAGAGTAAATGAGGATTGCGCCGCTGCATTTGCAATGTATCCGACTTCGATTGGAGAATTGTTTGCCGTTGCAGACGCGGGGAAGCTGATGCCGCCGAAGTCTACCTGGTTTGAGCCGAAGCTGCGCAGCGGGCTGTTTATTCATGAAATTTAGGGGAGAATACGATGGATTTGGAATTATCGGAGCTTACGACGGAAACCCGGACGCTTGAGGAAGTCGGGCAGTTTGTGGAACAGGTGAAAAATACGGATTCCGGGATGATACGCGAATGGCTGGAAAGCTTAGTGCCCGGGCTTTTGGGGTTTGCGCTGCAGATTGTGCTTGCGGGGGCGGTTTACCTGATCGGAAGCAAGCTGATTAAGCTGGCGCGCAAAATTCTGCGCCGCTGGCTGGAACGCACCGAAGCGGATATGGGCGTCAGGCAGTTTTTGGACGCGCTGTTAAAATATTTTTCATTTTCGATTCTGGTGGTTATTATTTTGACGCTGTTTGGCGTGACGACGGCGTCCGTGGTGGCAGTCGTCGGGTCTGCGGGCCTGACGCTCGGCCTTGCGCTGCAGGGAAGCCTTGCCAATTTTGCGGGCGGCGTGTTGATTATGCTGTTAAAGCCGTTTGTGGTCGGGGATTATATTATTGAGGATTCGCACGGCAACGAGGGGACGGTGGCGGAGCTTTCGATTTTTTATACAAGGCTATTGACGCCGGATCACAAGACGATTGTGATTCCGAACGGATCGCTTGCCAACAGCAGCTTAACGAATGTGACGCACTGTGAGAAGCGCCGGGTCGATTTGGAGGTCGGGATTGCGTATGAGGCGGATTTAAAGCTTGCAAAAGATATCCTGCGCAAGCTTGCCGAAGCGGAGACCTGCCGGCTGCCGAAGGAGGAACTGCAGGTGTTTGTGTCGGAGCTTGGCGCAAGCGAGGTGAAGCTGGGGCTTCGGATCTGGGTCAGTACGGAGGATTACTGGGATGCGAAGTGGCGGCTGACGGAGCAGGTGAAGCTGGCGTTTGATGAGGCGGGAATTGAAATTCCCTATACGAAGATTGACGTGCAGATGCGGCAGTAACGCCGTACAAAAAAGAGGATAACATCAGTTATCCTCTTCATCCGTTTCAGACATGGAGTAAACAGAACGTTTTCTTGCCATTTCATCGTTTGCTAAGTATTCGTCATACGTTGTAATCTTGTCAATCATTGTACCGTCCGGTAAAAATTCAATGATCCGGTTGGCGGTTGTTTCTACAACCTGATGATCGCGGGAAGAAAACAGGATGACGCCGGGGAATTTAATCAGGCCGTTATTCAAAGCCGTGATGGATTCCATATCCAGGTGATCGGTCGGTTCATCTAAGATCAAAATATTGGACGCCTGGATCATCATGCGGGAAAGCAGTACGCGAACCCGTTCGCCGCCGGAAAGCACGCGCATTTTTTTGACGCCGTCTTCCCCGGCAAACAGCATCCGGCCCAAAAAGCCGCGGACATAAGTAGCGTCTTTGATTTCCGAGTACTGTGTCAGCCAGTCGACAATCATCAGATCCGTATCAAAAATCTGCGTATTGTCTTTTGGGAAATAGGACTGGGAAGTTGTGACGCCCCATTTGTAGGAGCCTTCGTCCGGTTCCATTTCTCCGGTAATAATCTTAAAAAATACGGTTTTGGCAAATTCATTGCCGCCGACAAAAGCCACTTTGTCATCGTGCCCTAAAATAAAGGAGATATTGTCTAAAACTTTCACGCCGTCAATGGTTTTGCTGATGTTTTCTACCATAAGGACTTCGTTTCCAATGTCGCGGGAGGGGCGGAAGTCGATATATGGGTATTTGCGGCTGGAAGGACGTATTTCGTCAAGCTGGATTTTTTCCAGCGCGCGTTTTCGCGAGGTCGCCTGCTTGGATTTGGAAGCATTCGCGGAAAATCGGGAAATAAACTCCTGCAGTTCTTTGATTTTTTCTTCTTTTTTCTTGTTGGCTTCTTTCATCTGTTTGACAAGAAGCTGGCTGGATTCGTACCAGAAGTCGTAGTTCCCGGCGTAAAGCTGGATTTTGCCGTAGTCGATATCTGCAATGTTGGTGCAGACTTTGTTCAAAAAGTAGCGATCGTGGGAAACGACGATAACCGTATTTTCAAAGTTGATTAAGAACTCTTCCAGCCACGCTATCGCGTCCAGATCCAGATGGTTGGTCGGCTCGTCGAGCAGCAGGATATCGGGATTCCCGAAGAGAGCCTGCGCAAGCAGTACCTTAACCTTAGCGGCGCCCGGCATATCTTTCATAAAGGCAGAGTGTTCTTCCGTCGGGATTCCAAGGCCGTTTAAAAGCGTCGCGGCGTCGGATTCCGCATTCCAGCCGTCCATATCGGCAAATTCCGCTTCCAGTTCGCTTGCGCGGATGCCGTCCTCATCGGAGAAATCTTCCTTCATATAAATTGCGTCTTTTTCTTTCATGATGTCATACAGACGCTGATTTCCCATGATTACGGAGTCCAAAACGGAATAGCCGTCATATTTAAAATGGTCCTGCTGTAAGAAGGAAAGCCGCTGCCCCGGCGTAATGGCAATGTCGCCGCTAGTTGCCTCCAGCTGTCCGGACAGAATTTTAAGGAACGTGGATTTTCCGGCGCCGTTTGCGCCGATTAAGCCGTAACAGTTTCCTTCTGTAAACTTGATATTGACGTCTTCAAACAGAGCCTTTTTTCCAAGCCGCAATGTAACGTTGTTTGCACTTATCATTTTCACACCTCAGTCTTATCTTTTTTATTGGGATTTACTCACTATATTATACATAAAAACCTTCCTTTTTCAAGGAAAAATAAGTTTTGCACTTTTCTGTTGATCATCCATAATATGGTATGTTATGATAAGCGGAAGTGATGCAAAAAGAGGAGGAAACGTTATGAAGTGTTTTTTTGGAAAATGCGGTATTGTTCCGGCAATAGGATTAGCGACTTTCCTGTTGTTTTGGATGCAGCCTCTTGTCCATGCGGCAGAGGGAACTTTACAGGAGGAATATCGAACGCCGATGCTTTCTGGTTCGGTGGAGACCTGGGTGAACCAGGGAGAAGATATTTCGGGCAGTACGATAAGGGTATTTGCAGACGATCTGGAAGACGGCGATCTGACGGCAGATATCAGGCGGGACGGAGAGGTTGATACATCCGTGCCGGGGAATTACACAGTATCCTACAGGGTTACCGATTCCGACGGGAAATCCGCCGAACTGAATACGGTCGTGCATGTGCTCTCTTCGGGCGAGGGCGCGGCGAATAAAAAGATACAGAGAAAATTATATACCCTTCCGGCGGCAAAACATCTGACGGATATCGGGTTTAACAGAGGATATTACCATGACAGGCAGAACCTTGGCATCTGGCTTCCTGCAAATGCGGAACTTAAAATCCGGCTGGTGAATTATGAAGAGTTTGGGGAAGAACTGGAACTTCGCCTTTTTAATGACGACGCCTGGAAAGAGCAGGCGGCTGTGCAGGAAGCAGACGGCTGGTCTGAGTCACAAAACGCGGTCAACATTCCTTCTGACGGAAGTTTTATCACGGTGAAAAATTCGTATCATGTCAGAAGCGCCGAGGGAGAAATTACACAGGAGCGTAAGAGCGCGGACAGCGTGCCGTTTATCACGACGCCCAAGGATACGACAGTGCAGCCGATCGTGGAAATCGAGTGGAGCGACGCATGGAAGGAAATTCCGTTTTACCGTTATCAGGATGAGGAAACGGAATTTTTCCGTATATGGGAAGAATCGGAAGCTCCGTTTGCCATTATAGAAGGGGATTCGGCTACGTTTCTGGTTCCGGAAAAAGACAGGGATCGGATTATTGATGCTCCCGGTGTAAAAGAAGCTTACCAGTTTCATACGATTGACGGCATGCTGGAATGGTACGCAGCGTTTATCCGGCAGTACGACGCTTTTGTGGGGCTGGATTTTTATGCGAAAGAAGCCTGTCATCAAAATGTCCGGGCAAAGTTTTTTATTAAAGCGAATGTCCATGGCTACGGCGCAGCTTATTATTCCGGCGACCACAGTGCGAATAACGATGACAGCTTAGGCGGCTATCTCGAAAAGAACTGGGTCTCCCTCCATGAATTCGGGCATGGTTACGAGGGAAGTTTTGCAAATCAGGAAAATTCTTTTGTAGAGACGACGAATAATATTTTGGGGTATTATTTTGAAGAGACGTATCGGCCCGAGGAAGATTCCGGCTGGATGCTTTATAATTTCAGCGGTTCCAAAACACAGCGCTATAAAGAGCTCGGAACGTATGCAAAAAACAGAAGGGAGACGACCGGCACATTTAATGAAATCGTAGAAGGCGGAGAGCATTTTAATGCAAGTCTTTTTATGTTTACCAATGTGCTGGATCGGCTGGGACCGGAGAAAACAGTGAGCGCGATGCATTCCCAGTACAGAAAGTTCTGCTATGACAACGGAAAGCCTATGTCTTCTTCGGATGTAATCGCAGAGTCGTTTAGTAAAACGGGACAGTACAATGTGATCCCATATTTTGAAAGCTGGCATATCCGTCCGGCAAAAGAGCTGGAAAATGAGATATATGAAATGGATCTGCCGATGCTTTACTATCTGAACGATATTATTACAGATAAAGCGGCGTGTGAGCGCGTACGCAGCAAATTGAATCTGGACGGTATTTACAGCCTTGTCAGTACGGATGATTTGGCGGACACGGGATACAAAAGCCAGGCAACTCTTAAGATCTCCATTGACGATCTTTCCCAGATACAGAATAAAAATATTGTAATCAAAAACGGCGGAAAGATCGTAAAGAAGATTCCGGTTACCGGGAAAACAATACAGACGGAACTTCCGGTCGGAATTTATGAAATAGAGCTTCCGATGCCGCGCACGGCAGATTACCGGTTTCAAAAAGAATATTTTGTCGCTGCACAGGGGAATGCGGCAAAGGAGTTTAGCTATGAAAAAATCAAAGGAAATCCGCTGCTTTATGACGTAGAGATACAATTGCTGGGACTTGGCGACGGAAAGGCTGCGTCGGTTTCTTTGGACACCGAGAGACAGAAACTAATCTGGGAAGTGGAACATACGACGCCGCACAGTTTTTTTGAAGAGACGTACCTGTCGATCCGTATTCTGAATGCTTCCGGAGAAGAAGTGTTTGCACAGTCTCTGGCGGGAAACGTTCAGGCCGAAGCTTTGACGCGGGAATTTGATTTTCCGGAAGGTTCTAAAGTAGAAATTTACCACAGAGAGTCGGGCGATCGTTTCCGGTTTAAAAACAGCTATCTGGATCAGAGAATCTATGCTTACCAGCTGCCGGGCGGAGAGCATACGCAGACATATGTAATGACCGAAAACGGCCTGATGGGAGAAGACTGGAGCCAGGAGCGGCGGAAGGATACGTATCTGTCCGTTTTGGATGAATTTTCCGCATATCTGGCCAAACATATGACGCAGAGCGACGCGGCAGATCAAACGAAATTCTATCTGGAAAAAGCCGCGATGACCAAGGCGTATTCCGGGTTAAGCCAGGAAGATAAGAAGAAATACCTGGATTCTTACGGCGCGCTGCTCGGCATGGCGCCCAAATACTATGCCGGGTACCGGAAAATACCTTCTCAAAAGCTAAGAGGTTCTGCGGACAGCGAACACACGGGAGCCGAAACGGCGGCCTCGGCGGTAGACGGCAATGAAGATACGTTCTGGCATTCCAATTACGGAAACGGAACGAAACCAAACCTCAGCGAAGGAAAAAACAACAGCTATACGATCTTGCTGGATGAAAATACGGATATCGGAAAACTGGAGTATCTGCCGAGAAAAGGCGGAGGAAACGGGGTCATCCTTACCTATGAAATTTCCTACAGCACTTCGGAAACGGGAGAAGATTTTACCGTCGTTACGCCCAGGGGAAATACCTGGGAGGATAACGATACGTTAAAGAGCGCCGTATTTGAAGCGCCGAATGCAAGGCGGATAAAGGTTACGGCGTTATCTACCGGCGGATATCCGGCAAATACGCATATCAGTGCGGCAGAATTTTATTTATATGAGCAGTACCCGGTTTTTGCCAGCCATACGTATGCCAGCGATCTGTTTCTGGCAGAATCGGCAAAGATCAAAAAAGATAAAAACGGAGCCGGGCAGGCGATTTCTTTCATTGGAAACGGGGAACAGAGAACGTTTGAGAAAGGGATCGGAATGAAAACGGACGTTTCCGTATCCTGGGATTTGACCGGAAAGAAGTTTGATCTGTTTACGGCGTGGATCGGCATAGATGCCCAGGTGGCGCCCGGTCTGCAGGCATCGGTCGAAATTTACGGGGACGGGAAGCTTTTGTATGTGTCTGACCCGCTTCTGTCAGGCTATCCGGCAGAATCCGTCTGCCTGGAAATTACAGGAATGAAAAAACTCGAAGTCAGAGCGTCTGGTGCGGGGAAGGAAGCACTGGTATCGCTGGGCGATGCAAAGTTTATGAATCAGGAAGATATCACGGAAATTACTCTGATACAGGGAGAGTCGGCGGCGATCTTGGCGAACGCATCTTTGATACCGGAGGATTTGGGTAAGATTCGATGGGAGTCGGACAATCCGGCTATAGCTGCAGTGAACGAAGAGGGTAGGGTTACGGCAGTCGGAGAAGGCCGGACGGTTGTGCGCGCCGTCTGTTCATCTAAGACCGTTTCTTGTACCGTACAGGTAACAAAAGAGCCGAAAACGAATCAGGATGAGACGGAACCGCCGAAAAACGAACCGGGGCAGGATACAAAGCAGGAGCAGACAGTAAAACCAAAGAAAGTGGTATTAAAGAAAATCAAAGTGCAGAAAAAACAGGCAGTGGTATCCTGGAAAAAAATCACAGATGCCCACGGATATGAAGTCTGGATGAAAAAAGGAAACGCTTCATTTAAAAAGGTAAAGAGCGTATCTGCAAAAAAACTGAAGATAAAAATCAAGAAATTAAAATCCGGGAAAAAATATACGTTTCAAGTGAGGGCATATCGAAAAGACAGCTCCAATAAAAAAGTCTACGGTGATTTTTCCAAGAAAAAGAAAGTGAAAATCAAATAAAAGATGTGTAAGAAAGCGGCAGGGATATGTTCCTGCCCTTTTTTGTTTCACAGGAATATGTGCCCCGGGAAACAAATTTTTACAGAAATCTTGCGTAATCAGAGAATCTGTGCTATATTGACTTTAACGCTATAAAGCTTCAAAGCTTCAAAGTATTAAATTACCAAGCAAAAGCAAAGGGAGGACATTATGAAACTTATTTTACTGATTATTTATTTTGCGGTACTGGTCGGCATAGGACTCTACTGCAGAAAGCATGCGACGGATGTCAACGGTTTTGTATTGGGAGGTAGATCCGTGGGACCGTGGCTGACGGCATTTGCATATGGTACGTCTTATTTTTCTGCAGTCGTATTTGTAGGCTATGCCGGACAGTTCGGCTGGAGATTCGGTATTTCCGCCACCTGGGCGGGGATCGGAAACGCCGTGATCGGATCTCTTTTGGCATGGGTTGTTCTGGGACGCCGGACACGCATTATGACGCAGCACTTGGATTCGGCTACGATGCCGCAGTTTTTTGGCGAGCGCTTTGGCAGCAGGGGGCTTAAGATCGGCGCTTCCGTCATTATTTTTGTCTTTTTGATTCCTTATACGGCGTCTCTGTACAACGGGCTTTCCAGGCTGTTTGGGATGGCGTTTGATATTGACTATTCCGTCTGCATTATTCTGATGGCAGTATTGACGGCGATTTACGTCATTGCCGGCGGTTACATGGCTACGGCGATCAACGACTTTATCCAGGGTATTATCATGCTTGGCGGCATTGTCGCCATAATCGCCGCAGTCCTTGCAGACAATGGCGGTCTTAGCCAGTCAATCGTTTCCCTGTCTCAGGTACAGGCGCCGGAAGCAGGTGCGCTGGAGGGTGCATACAGTTCTTTTGTAGGTCCGCAGCCAATGTATCTGCTGATCGTTGTCCTGCTCACTTCTCTGGGTACATGGGGACTGCCCCAAATGGTGGGGAAATTCTATTCCATCAAAAAT
>OFGG01002357.1_pt1 | contig 10384 bp, 6 predicted proteins | sample 1521701 | NCBI WGS metagenome assembly OFGG01 (sample SAMEA3504081, study PRJEB24116) | mouse gut metagenome | biome: mouse gut; feature: mouse-associated habitat; material: faeces | place: Denmark | collected 2011
TCCCGACGCTTCGCCTCCGTCTTTGGACATTCCACTATTTTCCGCAGACAGAGCCGGACCGGCGCACGCCGCCCCGCCTTTTGGCTGTACGTCCGGCGAACCGTCTTCTTTCCGAAGCTCCACCGTCCCCGCGCTCTTTTCTTCCGGAAAAATCCCGGAACCCGTATCCGCAAAACGATCTTCCCCGTCCATATCATCCTCTCCTCTCCCGGTTGTCCGTCCCGGAGCCCTTTTAAACATCGCAGACCGCAGGCCGGAACCGTTTCCACCACTTCATTCTAGCAAAGCACCCGGTTATTTACAATATAATAATTATTCAGGATTTCTTATACTTTTCTTAAGGGTTCCTGTTCTCCGGCAGGCCGGAATCTCCCGGAACTTTATAATAGGGCAGATAAATATATTTTTCATTTTCAAACGGCATTTCAACGGGCTCCTGCCCGCAGATCAGCGCAGCTGCCAGCTCTGCCATGGCAGCCGCCTGCCCCTCCTTATCATTGTATACCGTTCCGTGCATCCTGTGCTCCCGCACGGCTTTAAGCCCTTCATCAGTTCCATCGATTCCGAAAAATACAGGAAGGGCAGATCCCTGATAGTTTAATTCCTCATAAGCGTCCAGAGCGCCGAGCGCCATATCGTCATTGTTCGCCAGAACCAGCTCAATCTGATTCCGGTACTGACCGATCATCTGCATCATCCTGTTTTTTGCCTGGGCGCGGTTCCAGTTGGCAATCCCGCAGCTTAACTTTTCGAGCACAATCCCATTGCTTTTAAGCGTATCCACTGCGCTTTCCGTGCGGATAATCGCGTCCTGATGTCCCGCCTCCCCCTCCAGCACCACATACTGAATCTTTCCGTCCTGATTGCGGTCCACATGTTCATCACACCTGATCAGGTCAGCCGCCAGAGAGCCCTGCATCATCCCGGACTGCTCTGCGTCTGCGCCCACATAGTACAGCTTTTCCCACTGCATCATATCCTCCGCAACCGGCTCCCGGTTAAAAAAGATAATCGGGATATCCTTTTCCCTGGCGAGATCGATAATCTCCGACGGATCCGCCCGGTCTACCAGGTTGACACAGAGGATATTGCAGCCCGCGTCAATCAGTTCCTGTACCTGATCATCCTGCGTCCGTTTTGCCCCCGCCGCATCCCTCACAGTCAGCGCCGTCTCAAAACCGCTGTCCTCAAGCTTTACGAGCTCATCCTTAAAGCAGCCGATCAGTTCATTGAGAAACGTGTCACTCTGATTATAATAAGTCACTCCGACATGAAGCTCCACCGTCCTCTCCTCCTGCCGCCCCCGGCAGGCGCCTGCCACACCGGCGCAGAGTGCCGCTCCGGCCGCCAGTATCCGTATCCGCCTTCCTCTCATCGCCCTTCCCCTCCGTTCCGCGGTTTTTACTGGCTCATCGTATAAAGAATCTCCTGATTTTTTTCAGAAAAAAGATTCTCCCTGCGCAAAACCGTGTGAGCTACCGTCCTGCAGAGTAAACGCCGCTGAAATCCACCTGCACTTTCCACCGCCGCCGTCAGGCTCTGATACCCCGCGCTGAAGGCATCCGGAACCACCAGACACTGCACAACACCGGTGTCCAGATAATACACGGCCTCCGTGGAACCTGCGATCCCGTACACCAGCGCGCCGTGGAGATCATTGGCGGATGCGCATTTTCCTGCAGTCGCAAGACTGCTGTCATCCATCGCAATCACAAAATCCACCCCGGGCTGTGCTTTAAGGAGCATCTCCCCTTCCTCCCCCCGCGATCCGCTGACAGACCATACGATCCCTGCGCCCTGATCCCCCAGCGCTTCGGAGAACCCCCTGAGACGGTCCGTCACAGATACGGATTGCGCTGTCTCCATCAGAATACCGATCGTCCTTTCTCCCAGCCCGCCGCTGAAATCCTTCAGCAGTTCCTCCGCCAGGGCCCTTCCCATCGAGGCATCATCCGGCTTTATCACCGGAAAAGGGCAGATCTTCCCCTCCTCACGGACCGTGTCCTCCACAAGCAGCACAGGAACTTTTTTTCCGGCTCTCCGGAGCATTTCCTCTGAATCATCCCCGAAAACCGGCTGCACAATCACCGCATCCGCCCTGTTCTCTATCTCGCGCTCAATTGCCTCCTGCTCCTCGGCAACCGTCATCGTCTCGCCCGTGCTGACGACAAAGAGCTCCGCGCCCTGATCCTGCGCCGCCATCCGCAGTCCGTACCGGAACGCAGACCACTGGTCATCGTCCGGATTGCGGATAATCACGGAGATCCTTGGAACATTTTTCTCACCGCTGCCCCGGAGCATCAGAAACGCCAGCGTAAATACCAGAACCGCCAGAACCGTTTCAAACAGGACAAACATTTTTTTACCATCCTTCATTGCCGGTCCTCTGCCCTTTCTCAAGAATTTTTCTGTTCTCTTCCGTGTACGGGATGAGCGGCATATGAATGGAAACGGTTGTCCCCTCATCCGGCTCCCTCTCAATCACAAGCCCGTACTCTTTTCCAAAAAGAATCTGTATCCGGTTGTTGACATTCACAAGGCCGACCCCCGAACCGTGCCCGTGCACCCGCCCGCTGTCCGTCAGCAGACAGCTCACTTCCTCCGCAGACATGCCGATTCCGTTATCCGTCACCGCAAGCACCGCCATTTTGCCCGACACCCTTCCGGTCACCACAATCTCCCCACAGTCATCCATTCCCACCACCCCGTAATGAATCGCATTTTCGAGAAGAGGCTGGAGTATCAGCTTCACCGTACAGCAGGAGAGCAGCTCCGGGGCCACATCAAAGGATATCGAAAAGCTGTTTTTGTAGCGGACTTTCAGTATATTCATATAGCTTACCGCGTGCTGCAGTTCATCCTCAATGCGGATCACCGTGCGCCCTTTCGAGAGACTGATGCGAAACAGCTTCGCCAGCTGTGAGATCATAAATACCGCCTCGTCATTTTTTTCTCCCTCGATCATCCATGTGATGGAATCGAGCGTATTATACAAAAAATGCGGATGAATCTGACTCTGCAGCGCCTCCAGCTCACTTTTTCTGCGCTCCGTCTGCTCGAGAACAATTTTTCGCATAAGCATGTCAATCTGCTCGTAAGACTGCTGAATAGAGTGGCCGAGATGGCGGATTTCCATGGAACCGCCGATATAGATCTCCGGCTTTTCCCCCGCCTCGTACTCTATGACCGAGGTGTTCAGCTTCAGAATGGGACTGGATATGCGCACGGACACCACCCGGTTGACCACCCCGAGCATCATCGCCATCAGAAGCATAAGCATCACTATAAAATATCGGGTATCAAACGTACCGCTGGTAAAGACGGAATATGGAATCACACCCACCAGCTTCCATCCCGTATAGCTGATGGTATTGACAATGACCTTGCGGCGCTCTCCCTCAAAGACCTCGTCATATACACCGTCCCTGTGCGCTGCCGCGGCGCGGCTGTTTTCACGAAATAACCCGTTACTGATCTGTATCTGCCGCATATGATAAATAATCCGGCCGTTGCCGTCACAGAGATAATAATACGCGCCGTTCGCCGGGGCATTAATCTGCTTCATCATCCGCGAAATACCGGAATAATCCATATCCACGAGCAGAACGCCGGACTGCGGCTCCCCGTAATTGGTGAGCTCAACCACGCGGCTTAAGGAAATCACCCAGTAATAGCGGAACGCATCGTCATCAAACAGATTCTGAATATGCGGTGTGGAAAAGTGCATGTTTTCCATCTCACTGACCGCCTGTACATACCAGTCCTGTCTGGTGACATCCGGATCTTCCTTCTGGGAAGCAACCGGCTCCGCTGCCATAAGACTGCCGTACTGATTGTAGATGGCAATACTTTTAAGCCGGTCCCTGTTGGCCGCATACAGCAGGCTCATCCCTCGCTGTATCTCTTTATCCTGATCTGAGAAATCATTTTCCTTGATCACATTATAATAGAGCGCGTCCGAGATCTGGCGCATGCCAATCAGATAATCCTCCAGATTTTCCCCTGCCTGTTCCATCAGCTTCTGTGTACCCTGTATCATCTCCTGCCTGGATGAGGCGGAAAACCGGAGATACATGACAATTCCAAGAATCAGCATAATCGAGATGGAAATCACCGAAAATACCAGCATTATCACCGACTGCATCCCTGTCGGCTTCACCTTTTCCCAAAATGACGAATACCTACTTCTCACTTTCCCCATGCTCCGTTCTGTATCTGGACGGCGATAAACCGTAATGCTTTTTAAATACATAGCTGAAATAATTCGGATCCAGATAACCCACCCGCTTTGCTATGACATAGCTTTTTTCATCCGTCTCAATCAGCAGGCGTGAAGCCTGCTCCATGCGGTAATCCGTCAGATAAGCGATAAAAGACTTCCCTGTTTTCTTTTTAAAGATTGTCGAAAAATAAGAATTTGACACCCCCAGCACCTGACAGATCCCGTCCAGGGAGAGCTCAGCATTCTGGTAATTCTGATGCACATACTCCTTTGCCCCGGACACGAGCGACCTGGTGGAACGGCTCCGCGCACAGATCAGTTCCTCACGAAAAGAAAGGCTGATATCAACCAGCCATTTCCGCAGCGCGTCCGGTTCAAGATCCAGGAGGGAGTTGCAGAGCATCCTCATATCGCCTGAAAACGGATCTGAAGTGATATCATGATTTGCCACAAACCGGTACAGCGCGCTGAGCAGCTCCATCAGATGAATCTGGTACTGCTGCAGCGACTGATCCTGAAACGACATCTGACGCAGGTATTTATCGACAGCCCGTACTGTCTCCTCCCCGGAGCCAAGCCGGATTGTCTTAAAGAGCGCGGTAAGCAGCGCATCACTCTGTGCGTCAGTCCCAGCCGCTTTTCCCGGAACAATCTCTTTGAGGTTGATCGCCCTGGACACACCGTAAATCACACGGTATGATACCGCCTCCCTCGCGCCGCTGTAGGACCCGGACAGCTCCGTAAGACTGCTGCACACCGGACCGATTCCCACCGTGACGACGGCCCCGATGATATGACAGAAATACCGGCAGAACCGGTCACACTCATCCGTCAGCGCCTGAATCTCCTGTTCACTCTTCATCTGCACAATCAGAACGATATTTCCCAGATAAGGAAAGGACTCCACCTGCCACTTCTCTCCCAGGCGTTCCAGCGCCTGCCTTCTGACAGATGCATTCAGCAGCACAGGCCCCAGCTCTTCCGGCGCCTGTCCGGATGAAATATGAAATACCAGACAACAGTAACAGGGGCCCGGAAGGGTAATCTGGTAGTCAGAAAGGTACCGCGGTATCTCCTCCTCCCTGATTCTGCCCTCAATCAGCGATGAGTAAAAATTCGCCTGCATCACCGGCAGAGACTCAAGGTAGTACTTCTGCAGGATCTCCGCATTCTTTTTCTCACTGATCTCCTGATCCATTTTTTTCTTCAGCTGCGCAAACACGCTGGTCAGCCCGGCTGAACTCACCGGTTTCAGAAGATATTCCTCCACCTCAAGACGGACGGCCTCCCTGGCGTACTCAAACTCGTCAAAGCCTGTGAAAAACAGGATCCTGGTCATCGGATATTCCGCCTTTATCCGCCCGGCCAGCTCCAGACCGTCCATATAGGGCATCCTGATATCAGTCATAACCACATCCGGCTGAAATTCCTCCACCATCTCCAGCGCCCGCGCACCATTGTTCGCATATCCGATCACAGAAAAACCCAGACCCTCCCAGTCTGTTTTCTTCATAATCACCCGGATAACTTCCTCCTCATCATCCACCAGAAGCACTGTGTAAGTATCCATATTTTTCTTCTCCATCCTCTGTATTTCCCGCGTTTCTATCCTGTTATTATAACAGGAACGCGCAAAAAGAGCCAGATCAGATCCGGCTCTTTTCCAGTTACTCTGTTTACTTTTTCTGAACGTACTTCAGGCAGTCAAGTGTCACCGCCACGAGAATTATAATACCGGAAAATACAAACTGAAGGTTCGTGTCAATGCCGAGAATCGTGAGCGAGTAAGTCAGGGCCGTAAAAATAAATACGCCGACCACCACGCCCGATATTTTACCGATTCCTCCGGTAAAGGATACGCCGCCGACCACACAGGCCGCAATCGCATCCATCTCCCAGCCCTGCCCGTAAGCGGCGGAACCGGAACCGTACATTCTCGCACATTCCAGCCAGGAACCGAATCCATAGAGAATTCCAGCCAGGACAAAGGCTCCCACTGTCACGCGGAACACCGAGATACCGGAGACCGCCGCCGCCTCCGGATTGCCTCCGACGGCGTACAGATTCTTCCCGAAAGTTGTTTTATTCCAGATAAACCATACGATTGCAACCGCCGCCGCTGCCCAGAGAATGATCGTCGGGAATCCGTTGATCTTCGGAATAATCATGCCCGGAATTGTCTGCTCGATCGCTCCGAAAGACACACCTTTTGTCGCGTACGTCACAAGTCCGAAAATAACCAGCATGTTTGCCATCGTGGAAATAAACGGATGCATCTTGAACTTCGCCGTAAAACAGCCCGCAATCGTCGTAAAAAACGTACACAATACCACACACGCCACCAGCGCCAGAATCACCCGCACTCCGACGGGCAGACCCGTAAAGTCAAATACATGCCCGAAAACAGAACCTGTGTTGACTCCCTGGTGCATAATAATCGTCGCGGTCGTCATACCCATACCCACCATACGCCCGATGGAGAGATCCGTACCGGTCAGAAGAATCAGGCCCGCAACTCCGAGTGCAAGGAACATCCGCGGGGATGCCTGCTGAAGAATGTTTAACACATTGTTGTAGGTGAGCAGCGGAACATTCTTGACAATCGGCGTGATAATGCACAGCATAATAAAAATCAGAACAATGGCAATGTAGAGACCGTTCTGCAGCAAAAATGCCCTTCGGTTGAAGGTATACCTGTAATTCTCCCATTTCTGGGCTAATGACTCTGCGGGCGTAAATTTCGACATGCGCAGCAGATCAATCAGATGATACCTGTGCATAAACGCTGCATGTTTTCTGTCTTTCGCCTGCTGAATCTCTTTTTCCAGCTGCATTTTCGCGTCAAACAGACGGTTTTTATGGACATATTTTTCCTCTTTTATTTCCTGACTGCCGGAGAGCTTTGAGAGCGCCGCCTGATGTTCTTTTTCAAGCTCCGCCGTCTTTTTGCGGTACTGCTCTTTTGCCACTTCTTTTTCCTGTTCGCAGCTTCCGCTCACCGGCTGAAAATATTCTTTGTCAAAGTGACTGTTCAGATAAGTCTCCGCATCACGGATCAGCTTTGTGACAGCCTCCCTGTTCTTTTCCTCGACCGTTTTCGCCTTTGCCAGCTTTGCCGAATCCGCTGCGAGCGCAGCTTCCCTCTCCGCTTTTGTGAGGGAGCGGTCTCTTTTCACTGCGTCCATGTGGTTCTGCAGCGCGACAACCTGATCCGTCCCGTCCGCCCGCAGGCCGTCAATCTCCGCCTGGATCTTTCCCACATACTCATCGATCGGCCCGCGCAGCTGTCTCTCCTGTTCCTCCGTCAGAATTCTACCGTATACATTTGCCATAACCTTCCATCCCCCTCACTATAGGTATTTTGCGCTGAGCCTGAGCAGCTCTTCCTGATCTGTCTCTTTCGTGCTGACAATCCCGGAAAGACGCCCGTTGGACATCACGCCAATGCGGTTTGTGATTCCCAGTATCTCCGGCATCTCGGAAGAAACCACAAGGATCGTCTTCCCCTGTCTGGCCATCTCGATAATCAGCTCATAGATCTCGTATTTGGCTCCCACATCGATTCCCCTGGTCGGTTCATCCACCATGAAAACCTGCGGATCCCGCTCCAGCCATTTCCCGAAAATAACCTTCTGCTGATTCCCGCCGGACAGGCTTGAGATCATATCATCCGGCCCCATGCACTTTGTGTGCATGATTTTGATCTCTCTGGCGGTCGCCCGGACCATTTTGGAATCGGAAAGCGCCAGATTCGTCCTGTACTGTTCCAGGTTCGCAATCGTCGTATTAAAGGTCAGATCTCCCTTTAAAAACAGTCCGTTCGCCTTGCGCTCCTCCGTAATCATCGCAAATCCGTGTTCCATCGCCTCCCGCGCACTGCCAAAATTCATCAGCTTACCACCGAAATAAACGTGGCCGGCCGCCCGGACCCGCACGCCGAAAATAGTCTCCAGAAGCTCCGTCCGTCCGGCCCCGACCAGCCCGTACAGCCCGAAAATCTCTCCCCTCTTCACATCAAAAGAGATATCCTGCAGATGTGGCTCGAACTTTGTGGACAGGTGCGAAACAGAGAGAACCACCTCTCCCGGCACATTGTCAACCGGCGGGAACCGGTTCTCCAGGGAACGGCCGACCATGGCCGCAATCAACTCGTTCATATTGGTATCCACAGCTTTTTTCGTCATCACAAGATTGCCGTCGCGGAGCACGGAGATCTCGTCGCAGATCTCAAAAATCTCATCCATCTTGTGTGAAATATATATCAGGGCAATGCCCTGTTCTTTTAACATCCGCATCATCCCGAAAAGCTTCTCAACCTCCTGAACGGTCAGGGAGGAAGTCGGCTCATCGAGAACGATCACTTCCGAATTGTAGGAAATTGCCTTGGCAATCTCGCACATCTGCCTCTGGGATACGGACATATTGCGCATGGGCTGTGTCAGGTTCACCGTCATGCCCAGCTTGCGGAAGAGCTCCGAGGCCTCTTTTTTCATCCGCCCCTCATCCACAATCCCCAGCGGACTGACCGGATAGCGTCCCAGAAACAGATTGTCGATCACATTCCGCTCAAGACACTGGTTCAGCTCCTGATGCACCATTGCGATGCCGTTTTCAAGCGCATCCTTCGGGCCTGAAAAGCTCACCTCCCTGCCGTCAAGAAAAATACTTCCCTCATCTTTCTGGTAGGTGCCGAACAGGCACTTCATCATGGTCGATTTGCCGGCGCCGTTTTCCCCCATAAGCCCCATGACCGTCCCGCGCTTCACATCCAGATTAATATGGTCCAGCACCCTGTTCCGGCCAAAGGACTTGCTCATACCGCGTATTGATAAGACGATATCCTCTTTTTTCTCTGCCATATTTTCACTCCTGTCTCCATAGTTGTCAGCACGCCTGTGATAAAAAGGTGCTTCGCACTCCCTGCGGTAAAACCGTGAATGCACGCGTCTGACGACGCAGTTACCTGCCAGGGTAAAAAATCGGGGAGAATTTCTTCTCCCCAATCTCTGTTTCCATATTACTGGCTGAGCAGTGCCGTGTAGGAAGCCGCGTTATCTGTCTTCACCATGTTAATCGCAAATGCGTCATACTGGCCCGGATTGCCGAGACGGTTTGTGATATTGGACTCTGTCTGCCCGTCGCCGCCGATGTAGTCAACCTCGAGATTCAGAATGTCATCGTAATTCTGAAGAAGCGGCTGGTAGGTGGAGCTTAAGAAGTTATCCGACGCATTGTAGATATTCAGCCATACTTTCTTTGTCGCATGTGCGCCCGCGTCAAGCTGCTTTGATACCGGCTCATAAACCTTTGTGGAATCCGTAAAATCCTGATAGTTCTCTCCGGTCACCGCAACATTCAGCGCATAATAGGAGCGCTCCTCCTCGCTGTACTTATAGACATCGCTGCCGAGCACGTTTCCGGCGTCATCGGCCGTCCCGATACCGGTGTCAATATCCACGCCGTCCAGAGCGTTGCGGAGTACGCGCAGCGTCAGGTATGCCTGAACATCCGCATGCTGGCTGATGGTTCCGCCATAGCCTTCCGCGATGGCCGCCACGGCGTCATTGTTTGCGTCATATCCGAATGTCGGCACGTTATTGTCCTTGGACCATGCGTTGAACATGGACATTCCCATACCGTCATTGTTGGAGACAACCACGTCGATCTCATCGCCAAAGGATGAGGACCATGTTCCGATTGCATTTCCGGCCGTCGCCGCATCCCATGTTGCACCTGCGGAATTCTTCATCTCCTGGGAAGCAAGCTCACGCACGATATATTTCTTGCCGTTGACCTCAATGGTGCCGTCCTGTACTGCGGCAGCAGATCCGTCCGCGTTGGTGCCGATCGGCTCACTGTTGATATCGCCGTCCTTATCGACCCCTGTGCCGAGCGCCTTGCGGATTCCCCTTGTACGTGCAATAGAGTCGTTGTGTCCGATATCCCCGATTGCGAGCACATAGCCGATCACGCCGTCGCCGTTGCGGTCGATGCTGTCGATATTCGCCTCGATATAATCCTTCACCATGGTGCCCTGCAGCTCTGCACCCTGATTCGCGTCAAATCCCACATAATATGTATTGCCGTTAAAATTCAGGGCTGCCATGTCGAGCTCTCCCGTGGAGCTGTTGGACGGCTGACGGTTAAACCACACGAGCGGTT
>OFGG01002359.1_pt1 | contig 10382 bp, 11 predicted proteins | sample 1521701 | NCBI WGS metagenome assembly OFGG01 (sample SAMEA3504081, study PRJEB24116) | mouse gut metagenome | biome: mouse gut; feature: mouse-associated habitat; material: faeces | place: Denmark | collected 2011
GATTCTGCCTGAATTATATCAGAAAAATAACAGAAAAAAAAGCTATCTGGTACTATTTACATGTTTTGAAGTACAGAAAGTTACTGTTCACACAGGACTTTGCAGTGTCTGCCCCAGAGGCATTCACTGCAAAGTCCGTAAGAAAGTGAGTCACGGAGTGAGCGGTAACTACAGAAAAAAGGCTGCTGCCAGAATCTGTACGGCCAGCATCACGGGCAGCCCGATTGCAAAACAGGGCTTCTGTGTCTTATGCCGGAAAATTTTCATTGCCAGCAGCCCGCCAGCTGCACCTCCGGCTGCTGCAAATGCCAATAAAGTACGCTCCCTGATTCTCCACTTTCCATGGACAGCCTTCCATTTGTCTGCCCCAAAAAGCACGAATGTTATCAGGCTGGCCGCCAGCAGGTAACCATGCACAATTCCATTGTATTCCAGCATCATAACAGCCTGTCTGCCCACTCGGCTTCCCGAAAGCCCACAAGCCCCTTATCATCAGCCGCAAGAACCGGGCGCTTTACCAGCATGCCATTTTCTGCCAGCAGCTTCAGCTGTTCTTCCGCGATGGTCCCGTCGGAGGTGTAGGCGGAGAGGTGGAGGTTGTAGAGCACCAGCTCCCTGTCCCCCTCCGCCAGGGGGATGCGCTGAACAGAGTAGCACCGGTCGCAGTCCACCAGCTTCATAAATCCCTCCTCAATGGGCAGCTGCCGCCGGAGGGCGGAGGCGATGGGATAGGCGGAGAAGGTGGCCTGCCCCGCCCGGTTGGCCCCGTGGGGCTCCAGCAGGGGCCAGAAGAGATAGGGGCTGTCATAGTTCTGGGCAAAGGTCCAGCTCTGGAACAGCCCCTCCAGTGCCGCGCTCACCAGGTCCAGCTCGTTGATATGGTAGCTGCGGGTCCCGTCCACATCCACCTCCTGCAGGAAGAGGAAATTGGGCGCGATGGCCTTCACCGTTTCCATGGCGCCGGTGACATTTTCCCTGACCGCCTCCGGCGAGCGGGCGCGGCTCTCCTTACCTCCGTCCATAAAGAAGCTGTAGTCGTTGCTGTAAGCTCCAAAACCGATGTTATAAGAGGCGGCGCGGTACAGCTCCCCGGCGGAGACGGCCCCGCCGGCGGAATCCCCCGCCGTTTCCACGGTGAGCGTCTGGTTGTCCTCCACCCTGTAGTAGGCGGCAAAGACGTAGATAAGATAGCCCAGGACTGCTGCCAACAGGAGTGCCATTACACCAAGGAGTATCTTCCATGGCAATTTTATCTTTTTCATAGGGGAGCCGCTCCTTTCTGTTTTGTGCCCGGGGACGCTTCTCACGATTTCGCCGACAAATCCCGCTCAATGCGCAGGATGCTCCAGGCGGGGACCTGCTGCGGGAGCTTCATCCTGAGAACCATCCGGGGCGTCTTCGGCTCCGTCACCGGCAGTCCTTCCCCGTCCTCGATGGCCTCCGCCTGAAAGGCAAAGGGCTTCAGGTCGGGCCCCACCGCCTCCAGCGTGTCCCCCTCCCGGAATTTGTTGCGCAGCGTCAGTGTGGCCGTGCCGTCGGGAGCGCATTCCGTCACCAGGGCCACCACCTGCCATTCACGGATATACCGGGCATTCTCATAATACTGTCCCGGCGGGCCATAGTAGAACCCCGCCGCGTAATGCCGGTGGCTGACCTTCTCCACCTCATCCCGCCAAACGGGATCGGCGGGACGTCCCGCCCAGACATCGTCGAGGACATGGCGGTATGCGCCGGTAACAATGGCGGCATAGTAGGCGCTCTTGGCCCGGCCCTCGATCTTCAGGCTGCTGAGGCCCGCCTCCGCCAGATCGTCCAGGTGATCGATCATGCACATATCCCGGGAGTTCATGATATAGGTCCCCGCCCCGTCCTCGAATACGGGGAAATACTCCCCTGGCCGTTTTTCCTCCATAAGGTAGTATTGATAGCGGCAGGGCTGGGCGCAGGCGCCCCGGTTGCTGTCCCGCCCGGTCATATAGTTCGAGAGCAGGCACCGCCCGCTGTAGCTGACGCACATGGCCCCGTGAACAAAGGCCTCCAGCTCCAGATCCTCCGGCGTTTTGGACCGGATTGTCCGAATCTCCTCCAGACTCAGCTCCCGGGCCAGGATGACCCGCTTCGCCCCCAGGTCGTACCACGCCCGGGCGGCGGCATAGTTTGCCACGCTGACCTGGGTGGAGACGTGGCGCTCACACCGGGGGGCGTACCGCCCCGCCAAGGTGAAGGTCCCCAGATCCGCCGCAATCAGCGCATCCACCCCCACGCCGTCCAGAAATTCCAGCCATTCCGGCAGCTTTTCCACCTCCCCGTTCCGGGGCATGGTGTTCACCGTCACGTGAACCCGGACTCCCCGGCTGTGGGCAAATTCCACAGCCTGCGGAAGTTCTTCCCGGGAGAAATTCCCCGCGAAGGAGCGCATCCCGAAGCTCTCTCCCGCCAGGTACACTGCGTCCGCGCCGTAGAGTACCGCCATCCGCAGCCGCTCCATGTCCCCGGCGGGACACAGCAGCTCCGGCTTTTTTCTCTCCCCCATATCGCTTAGTTCCCCTCGCCCGCGGCGGCAATCCTGGCAGCGGCCTCGGACGCCTCGGCAACCGCTTTGTTGTGCTGGTTCAGGGTCTCGCTGAACACATGCTTCTTGGTCTCGGGGTTCAGGACGTAGAAATAGTAGTTGGTCTCCGCCGGGCTCAGAGCCGCCTTGATGGAGGCCAGGCCGGGGTTGGAAATGGGCGTAGGAGGCAGTCCGGTGTGCTGGTAGAGGTTGTAGGGACTGTCCAGAGAGGTGTAGTCCGCCTGGGTGATGGGCCGTCCGGCGGCGTAGACCAGGGCGGCGTCGATCTGGAGCAGATGCCCGGTCTCCCCCTCGTTTTCCAGACGGTTGCGGATGACCGAGGAAATGTTGGATCGGTCGGAGCCGTCGGTCTCCTTCTCGATCAGGGAGGCGATGGTGATGATCTCCTCGAAGGGATAGGCGGAGGCCTCGTACAGCTCCTCCAGCTCGTCGTTGCCGTAGACCTTCTTGTTGAAGTTGCTGAGCATGGAGTTGAAAGCCAGCTCCGGCCGGGCGCCCACGTAGAACTCGTAGGTATCCGGGAACAGGTAGCCCTCCAGACGGCTGGCGTCGCCCAGGTTGTCGTTGTCCACAAAGACGTAGTTCTCAAACTTGTAGTTGGCGGCGGTGTCCGTGAGCTTCTCCACGGTGCCCACGCCGTTCTCCGCCATCAGCTCGATGATCTGCTTGACGCTGTAGCCCTCGGGGATGGTCAGCTCCACCGTCTCCGTCTTGCCGCCGGTGGTGCGCATACTGCGGATGAGGGCCATATAGTCCATCTCCGTGTTCAGAGTGAAGGTGCCGGTGTTCAGCTTGGTCTCCGCGTGGTAGAACCAGGCGAACAGGCGGAAGAACCACTCATACTCGATGAGCCCCGCCTTCTTCAGCTCCGCGGCCACCTTCTCCATATCGTAGTGGGTGACCTCCTTGACGGAGCCGTCCTCCTGCTTCTCCTGCGTCACCTCGGTGATGAAGTCCTCGGTGACCTGGAAGCTGGTCTCCATAGGCGGCTTGTTCAAGGCGGCAAAATCGTTGGCCAGCATCCAGCCCACCCCGGCGAAGATGGCGGAGCTGGTGGCCACGATAGCCAGCCAGAGGAGGATGGCCAGCAGGGGGTTGGTACGTTTTTTCCGCCGTTTCTTCTTTTTGGCGGGGGCGGTGCTTCTGGAAGCGCCCTGATCCGCGCCGGCGCTCCGGGGCGGACGGTCCCCTGCGGGACCGGGGTCTCTGCGGGGATGCTCTCCGCTCCGGCGGGCGACCTCGCCGCCGTCCCAGCTGGTAGTTCTGTAGCGGTCGTCTTGGTTCATGGACTCATGTCCTCCCTTTTGTGGGTTGGGCGCGGAAGGCTCCGCGCAAAAAATTTTTTCGGCCAAGCTGCATTTTCCTTCCCGCCCACATAGTATGGTTCAGATTGAAAAGCGAGGTGAAACAAAACTATGTGGAACAACGGGAACGACGGCGGCTGCCTGTGGATCATTCTGATCATCATCCTCCTGTGCTGCTGCTGCGGAGGCGGCTGCGGCAACGGAAACGGAAACGGAAACGGCAGCGGGAACAACTGCGGATGCTGCTGCAACAACAACTGCGGGTGCGGATGCTGCTGAGGTACATAGTCCGGCCTGCCGGAGGGGGCGGGGCGCTTATGCGCTCCCGTCCCCTCCGCATTTTGTCAGAGGCTGGACAAGCGCCCACAGCTCCTCATGGATGTCCTCCGGCGTGCGCATCGCGCCCGCCCGGGAGCAGTCCACCACCTTCCAGCCCAGCCGTCCCGCGATATCCCGGGCACTCTCCCGGCAGGCACGGAGATAGGCCCCGTCCTGCTCATGGATGTCGGCCTTTGTGTGGGTTGCCTCCTGGCGGAGGCGAAGCATCTGCGCAGAGATCTCCGCCGGAAGGTCCAGATAGATCATCAGATCCGGTTCCGGCAGAGCCAGGCGGTTGTATTCCAGATCAAACAGCCAGTTCAGATAGGTCCACCGCTCCTCTTCCGGCAGCTTGGGGGCCTGATGAACAGCATTGGAGGTGGTGTAGCGGTCGGCCAGGATCAGCTTCCCACCCTCATAATCCTCCCTCCACTCCTGCCGGTAGGAGGCGTAGCGGTCCACGGCGTACAGGGTGGAGGCGGCATAGGCGCTCACGTCCCCGGGCCTTTTCCCCAAATCCCCCTGCAAATACCGCTCCACCGGCGCGGCGAAGGGACTGCCGTACCGGGGAAACTTCACCTGCCGGAAAGGGACGCCCGCCCCTTCCAGGCGCTGGGCCATGAGGCCGACCTGGGTGGTCTTGCCCGTACCGTCGGTGCCCTCTAATACGATAAGCTTTCCCTTCATTTCTTCTTCCTCTTCTCCCCCGCCACGTGGACCAGAAACAAGGGCAGCTTCATCATCCGGCCGATGCGGCCGGGGTTCTTCGCCAACCGGTGAAGCCACTCCAGCCCCAGTTTCTGAAAAATTTCCGGAGCCCGCTGGACCTCACCGGAGAACACATCCAGGCAGCCGCCCAGCCCCACCAGCAGATGAGCCCCGGTGGCCTCTCCGTTCTCCCGCATCCATTTTTCCTGCTTGGGCGCACCCAGACAGACAAAGACCGCATCCGCGCCGCTGGCCCGGATAGCCTCGATTACCGGCTGGTCCTCCCGGAAATAGCCGTCGTGGGTCCCCGCCACGGCCAGGCCGGGATACTGCCGCCGGAGATTTTCCGCCGCCTTTTCCGCTACGCCGGGCTTTGCGCCCAGCAAAAACAGCCGCTTGCCATTCTCCGCCATCCGCGACATCAGCTCCTGGGCAAAGCCGATGCCGGTGACACGGCCCTTCAAGGGCGTCCCCAGCATCTTTGCGCCGTAAACGATGCCGATGCCATCGGCCAGCACCAGGTCCGCGCCGTTGACAGCCTCCCGTGCGTCCCCGTCCTCCCGGCAGACCTCCACGATCTCGGGGTTGGGAGTCACCGCGTAGTGGGCTCCCGGAGTATTCAGCAGGCGCACGCCCTCGGCCACCGCCTGCTCTACCGTCATATTGTCAAAGCCAACGCCCAGCACGTCAATTCGCATAGGCGCCTCCTTTCCCGTCCATGTCATATGGTGAAGTGTATAGCAGTCTTCAGAATCCGCAGCAAAAAGGAAGAGCGGGCAAACGGCACAGGGCAAGGCGGGGTGCCGGCGGACTGACGCCCGCCAAAGGCGGCAGCAAAGCCACATGCCATTGGGAGCCCTGCACCTTTGCCGGAAATTCTGACGATTGTCATAGTATACCACAGATTTCCATGCTTGTCCACCGCTGGCGCTCCGGCATTTCACAGGCGGCGGCAAAGCCTCTGAGATTCTGTATTTTACCAGGGAAATCCTATGGGTTCTTTAAGAGTTTATGAATTTTTCTTATTTTCAGCAAACAGAGCCTGCGGGCTCCACACCTCCGTTCACCGCGAAAAAAGCCGAATTTCTCCTTGCAAAACCCCATGAAACATGGTAACATAAAGAAAATAATTCCCGCCATAGGGAGTGAGCCCGGACAGGAGGGTGGACCATTCCATGCAAACCAAAGACCTGCGCCCCCTGGCGGCAATTGCCCTCTTTTACATCGTAATCGAATCTCTGGGCGTAACCTGTCCCATCTTGTATCTCACGGGGATTTCCTGTGCAGGCTGCGGCATGAGCCGTGCGTGGCTGTCCCTGCTGGGAGGGAACCTGGCGGGGGCCATTGCCTATCATCCCCTGTTCTGGCTGCCGGCCCCCGTGGCAGCACTGCTGTTCTTTCAGCGCCGGATTCCCCGGCGTGTTTTCTGCTGGAGTATGGGCATCGTGTGTACGCTGTTTTTATTGGTGTATCTTGTCCGCCTCCTGTATCTGAAGGATCCGGTAGTTGTCTTTCAGCCCTCCCGGGGACTGATCGGCCGTCTGCTTTCCGGCATCCTGGCCTCCGGATCATAAACGGAAACACCTTGTCCCCCACTCCCGTCCGGCTCCAGGCACAAAGCGTCATTCCGCATCCCAGCGATGATCCTATGATGCTCTTTACTTTTGTGTTGTCCACGTCATATGATGCTCAATTCCATATTACAATCTACCTGGGCCGCCGGCCCTTCGCAGGAAGAAAGGAGATGAAACATGTACCCGGTCAAGAATTGCGAATCCCAGCAGGCCCAGGCATACAACGAGTACAGGCATATGATCGTGCCGGCAACGCACATATCCGGCCCGCCGCACCAGCCACGGGACCTTTTCCATCCTCAGCAGAGAGCGGCAGGGCGGTAAAAAGGCCAGGCCAGACAGCGTTCAGCGCCTGTAAACGCAGATTCTCAGTAAGGACGGTCTTGAGCGGTACGCAGGACATATTATCAAGGTCTGCGCTGCGGACACGCTTCCGTCCAAGCCGGAAATGCCGGCACCAATCAGCGGCGAAACGGCAATAGTCACTGCTTTGATCGCCGCTACACGAAATGAAGGGAGAAATAATCAAAAATGAAATGTTGGAAATGCGGCGCGGATCTCGCGCCGGGAGCCGCCTTCTGTAATTCCTGCGGCGCGGCACAGGAGCAGGGCGCCCCCTACCCGGGGCAGACAACTCCTGCCTCCGGCAGCGCCATGGTCCTGACGGTATTCGCCGCCGTCTGCATGGCAGTGTGCGGCGGCTTGGCCGTGCGGTATCTGTTTGGCGCGCTGAGCGGAATTTTCCAGATCGGCTGGGCAGGTGTGTTCGGTACCATCCGGATCGTGGGTCTGAACGCGCTGGCCGCCGTCATGCTGGCAGCTATGGCCATTGTCTGCGCGCTGATTGCCTTCAAGCGGAACGAGCGGACCTCTGACGGCCTGCTGGTCTGTCTGGCTGTTGGCGGCGCCGGCTTTTTGGCCGTGCGCCTGCTCTCCACAATCGTCAGCCTGGTGATTTATCCCGGCGGCTTTGGCCACTATTTCGGCGGCTTTATTCTGGCTGTCCTGGGTGTTGCGGTGGCCGTCGCCGGCGTGTACGCCATCGAGCGCTTTGTACTGGGTGAGTTCCCGCTCATGGGCAAAACTGCGGATGACTTGAAGCTGGATGTTCAGGAAGCCCTCCATTCCTTCCAGCAGACTGCCGGCGAAGTGGGCGCCCAAGCCTCTCAGGCCGCTCAGAACGCAAAAGCGGAGCGCGCTGCCCGCAGCGCCGCCCAACAGCAAGCGCAATATACGCAGTACAACCAGTACGGCAATCCCCAGTACCAGCAGCCCGGTCCCGGCGGCGGTCCCCAGTACGGTCAGACACCCCCGCCGCCCCAGGGCTACGCCCCTTTCCGGCCGAAAGCAGACCGGAGCCTGATTGCCTACATTCTGTTAACCTTCATTACCTGCGGTATTTACGGCTGGTACTTCATCTATGCCCTGGCCCGGGATGTCAACGCGGTCTGCGCCGGGGACGGCAAATCCACCGCCGGTCTCATCAAGCTGATTCTGCTGAGTATGATTACCTGCGGCTTCTACGGAATATATTGGTACTATTCCCTGGGCAACCGTCTGGCGGAGAACGCTCCCCGGTATGGGCTGAATTTCCAGGAGAACGGCACCACCGTACTGCTGTGGTATCTGGTCGGCTTACTGGCCTGCGGCATTGGTCCCTTTGTCGCAATGCATATTATCATCAAAAACGCCAACGCCCTGTGCGGAGCCTATAACTATCAGCACGGTATCTAAAAAAAGAACCGCCGCAGGATTCTCTGCGGCGGTTTCCTCTTTTGCCCGCCTTGTGAGCGGTTCCGGTTCTGCCCGGATCGCCTCATTCATGCCCCGCCCGTGGGCCCGCCTGCGGCGGGCTTAGCGCTAAAAGCGGCGCTTCACGGGAAAATCTCCTTGTCTGACGAGAAGAATCCCCGCCCTTCCGGCATTCCCCGATGATGAATACAGGTTCTTACACCTTATCCGGAATTTCAAGAATATACCGCTCGTAGGCGTTGATGATTGTCGTCTCTCCCCGCTGGAGCATCCGGGGCCTGTCCGCCCCATAATTGAGATGCACATGCCCGTGGATCAAATACCGCGGTTTATATTTATCCAGAAAAGGAAGAAAGCATTCAAACCCCCGGTGAGCATAGTCCTCCCCGTCCCCGTAGCCCTGGGCGGGAGAATGGGTAACCACGATATCGACCCCCTTGGCCCGCCAGAGGCGAAACCAAAGCTTCCGGATCCGGTGGATCATCTGGCTCTCCGTGTACTGGTGGGGCCCGCCGCTGTAAACCGGACAGCCCCCAAGTCCCAGAATGCGCAGGCCGTTCACCGTCACAATCTTATCCTCGATGCACTCGCACCCCTCCGGGGGGCAGCGCTCATAGGTCTGGTCATGGTTGCCGTGGACATACAGCACCCGGGCCCGGCCCATGGTGACCAAAAAGGACAGATACTGGGACTTCAAATCACCGCAGGCAATAATGAGGTCGATGTCCGACAGCCGCCCCGGTTGGTAGTAGTCCCAGTAGTAGGGACTCTCTTTATCAGAGACAAGAAGGATCTTCACAGCATCGTGCCTTCTTTCTCCGGCGGGATCTGATCCCGGTACACCCCCTGCAGCCGGACGAGCGTGCGGGATACGGGCAGCAGCTGGTCGTAGGCGGGAATGCTCCCCTCCACGCCCTCGCACAGCCAGTCCATATGGAGGATCTCTTCAGGGGAGAACCACTTCTCTCCGTCATTGCGCACCTGACCGTCCTGGGAGCGGATGGGGCGGCGGAATGGTTCAATGGACCCGTCAATGATTCCCTTGCGGAGTATCTGGACCAGCTGCGCCACCCCGGCAGGCAGATCCGGACTGAGCAGCACATCCACCGTCCGGCTGCTCATGCCCCACCAATAGTTTACTGCCCGCTCCTCCTCCTGGACGTTCAGCTCGTCCCAGCCGCCGCTGAAGATGCTGCGCACCAGCTTGACATAGAAGTTGCCCCAGTGCCAATACGGGGAGGCCAGAGAGTGCAGCATGCCGTCCGGCTCCGCCTGGCACAGGCCCCATGGCTCTCCGATCCGGTCCGGAGAAGGAATATCCCGGTTGGAAATGACCTCTACCCCCTGGGAGGCCAGGGCTCTCATGGCATCCTCCTCCACGCAGAACCATTTCAGTCTGATCCGGGCCCGCGGATTGGTCAGCCGGGCCCCCAGGGCAAAGGCGTTGATGCTGGCGGGTACGCCGAAAATGGGGTTGGAGGCCACGTACCCGATTTCCCCGTCCCGGCTCATGGCTCCGGCAATGGCGCCGGTGATGAATTTCCCCTCATAAATCCGGCTGTAATAGGTCCGCACACCGGCATAGGGCATGGAGGCGGAGCAGTTGAGAATGCGGATGCCGGGATACTTGGCCGCCAGCTTCCGGCAGGCGCTGATGAGCGTCGGCGTAGTGGCAAAAATCACCTGGACACCGCTCCCGGCAGCCTCCTGCATGGCCTTCTCAGCCATTTCGCCGGATTGGACGCCACTGTATACCTGGACGGTCACCTTATCCCCCATCATCGCCTCCAGGTACTGCCTGCCAAGATCGTGGGCATGGACCCAGTCGCTCTCCTCGGGGGTGTACTCATTGACGAAAGCCACGTTCAGGTGGTCAGGGAACACCGCGTGGAGCAGGCGGCCGAAGAGATTGGGCGCAGGGACCTCCTCTGCCTTCTGCTCCTCGGTCTCGGTACTGACGGAGATGGGCTTGTCGGCGGCAAAGAGCTTGATATCCGGCCATACCGCCGCCACCGACTTATTCAGCTCTGCGGCGCTGAAGCTCCACAGCTGCTCAAAGGCGTACAACCGCAGCCACACCAGCAGGGCGTCCGCCGGAGTCACCGGCAGCTCCTCGGGACTCTGCTTGCGCAGGGCGTCCCGGAAATAGGTGAG
>OFGG01002363.1_pt1 | contig 10376 bp, 17 predicted proteins | sample 1521701 | NCBI WGS metagenome assembly OFGG01 (sample SAMEA3504081, study PRJEB24116) | mouse gut metagenome | biome: mouse gut; feature: mouse-associated habitat; material: faeces | place: Denmark | collected 2011
TACTGTTGATTTAGCTTGTTTCAAGCAATCACCCCATTTCCTGACTAACACCATCTTTAATTTCCACAATCACATCATCCGCATTTCTTCCAAGCCGGTCTACATCCGATATAATCAATGTGTCACCATTTCTAAGCTGCTTCTTCATGTTATGATAGTTTGGCCTGTTATCCGCTTTCGTTCCACCAGTAATGACATCCGAAACAAATTCATCTATATTGAATCCATTATTTACAGAATACTCAATGATAGCCTGTTTCTGCCTGTCAATCTTTTGGCTTTTATGGTTAGTTGATATTCTCATATAGGCAAATATTTTAGTTTCCATCACAATCCCTCCACGAAATCCATAACTATTTTCATGTAAGATTTCCCGCTTCATTTCAGTCAAAAATGCTTCCGTAATCCCCTTACATAAAAACAAATGTTTTCATATAAGATTAATTCAGTAGGTTCCATTGTCTTTTTCTCCATTCCAGACTATACTATTAATGAAAACACACTAATTTACCATGACATAAAAATTTAAAGGGAGATGATCACAATAGATATAGAACTTAAAGACCGTAACAGATTGAAAGAATTTTTTCAAAATTTCCATGGCAAGCTTGAAGACTTGTTATTTTCCATCATCCAAAAGTTGCCAGAAAAATTTATTCCTCACTGGCTCATGAACTGGCTTGACAGTTATTTAGATAAAAGGATCCGCAAGCTAAAGCAAGAATCCATCAAAATGACCTGGCAGAACATTTATTTGCAGGATGCCGTTGACGATATCCGTAACAGTCAGCAAGGCACAAAGAAAGCACCTTTGGACGATTAATTCTATCCATTGGTGCTTCATTTTTATCTTACAGCATCATAATGTGACCACATGCGGACAATTTTTATTGTTCCTTCATATTCTTTTCCATCAATGACAACTGGTTCATTGTATACTTGGTAAACCAATCTATGCTGTATATTGATCCTTCTGGAATAATAGCCGTTTAGATTTCCAACCAATCCTTCATATGGCGGTGGATTTTGAAACGGATTTTCCGCTATAACATTCAATAAATTCTTTGCTTTTAAATCAAGACCTGCCCCTTTTAACAGCTTTTTATCTTTGTCAGCTTGTTTGCTAAACCTGATTATATACATTTACCATTCCTCATCCGGCTCGTATATGGAACATTCTTCTAACGGTTCCCTTCCTGCCTCAATTATGCTTTCTGCCATTCCCGGCACAGAATTCAGATATAACGTTTCCTGAATGGCATTCCAGTCATCTTCTGATACAAGGACACCATTTTTCCCACGGTTGTTGGTTATTGTAATAGGCTGGCTGCTATTATTGACATCTGACAGTATTTGATATATATTTTCCCTTGCCTTTGTTACACTGATTGCGGTCATGTCATCTTCTCCCTTCCGCTATATTATACCGTACGCTTTTACGTACGTCAATATGTTTCTTCTATTATTAATCTATATTGTAAACATTTCTGGTCATCTGATACAATCAGCACTGACAGAAAATTTCCACCAGTGCTGACTTATATCACAATGTTTCCACTAATTTATGTATTACTTTCAGCTTCACATCCCTACTGCATTTCCTTTCCGTCTGATAAAGAAATATTTTTATGATCCTGTCCATAAAATCTTCCGGAAGGATATTGCTTTTGAACTGGTTGCAAGCAAAGCAAGCCGCTTGCAGATTTTCCATAGAATCCTCACCGCCCATTGACAAAGGCACGATATGATCTAAAGTCATATTCTCCAATAATAATCTCTGGCCACATAACTCACAACGTCCACCAGACTTATCATATATGGTCTTCCGCTCTTCATCCGAATAGCTCTTGCGCCTTGCCCTGTGCCCACAAGCAGTATTTTCCGTGTCATATGGATAATAGCCTTTGCACTTTCCGGGCGACTTGAATATCTTCCGCATTGCAACATTAACACTGTAAAACTGCTGTGCGTCATCAAGGACTTGCGTTTTAATGATCCCTCCGCCTTTATCAGTGGCTATGTAATATTTTCCATTTGTCAGTACGATTGCCATAATATCCACCTTCTTAATACTATGGACTGCCAATATTTCCAGACAGTCCATGTTCCGCTTTACCTTACTGCATACCTGCTTTGTACTGTATTCCTGTTCCTGATGTTACCCTTATATTCCCCATTTATCTGCCTGAAAAACTCGTCTAAACTAAATGAATACGACCTGCTCAATAAAGAAACAGCCTTTCCATCCTTCCGAACAGTCGCCGCCGCAACCACAACAGTGTTAGTCATTGAAAGGTTATCCCTTATAATGCTTTCCAGTGCTTTCCTCAATCCGCTATACGGCGTGTCCGCATAAAACTTAGTGCCTTTATCCTCTTCATTTACAAAGAAGATGATCCTGTAGGAGAAACAGTCTTCAACCATGTTATGAGCCAGACAGCCATGGCTTATATCCGTTATGATATTTGTTATCGTATACATAAATTTCCCTCACTTTCCTTTGTGTATGGGGAGAGACCTGCCCTCCCCCAAAAATTTTCCGCTATGCCGCTTTCTCCACTTCACTGAAATATCTTCCAAACAGTGCCACAAGGTGATCGATCTTTTCATGCACTGTATTTGCATCCCTTGTAGAGCGGTCTGCCCCCAATACTTCCCATGTCTTCCCATTGACCTCTGTTTCGTTTCCACCGTTTACGAACCATTCAAGGAATTTTCCATATTCAGCGTCTTCATATCCTGATTCCGTAAATTCTTTGAACACTGCCACAAGGATGTGTGCGTGCTTGCTGTTAAATAACGCCCTGATTTCCTTTGTGGCTTCCATTGATGCGGTAAGCCTTGTAAGCAGTCTATTCAGGTTATCAAAATCAGAAATGCTTGCATTCTCATTAAGCCATTTGAAAGCCGTTTTTGAATCTTTCCGATACTGGTCAGGATAGTTGCAAAGGAGTACCATGTCACCCACTACCCTTTCAAGCGTTCCGTTTTTCCTGTCATTGCGGCTACAGGTGTATACATCAAGGAAGAATCTGTTTCCCGTGATATCCCTTATCTCCCGTGCAAATTCATCCGCATAGGTAAATGCCCTTTGTGCCTGGTTCATGGCTGTGTGGTTGTTATACTTACGGACAAGCTTAGAGATCTCCATCGTGTCACAATCCTGATGTATCGCCGCTTCTATCTGGTATCCATTAAACCTGTCCTTCAATTCTTCAGGAAGTTGGTCATAGGTCTTATTGCGGATATCATACTCTACAGACTCCCAAAGGATTTCCCCTTTTTCATCCCTTTTTGGCTTCCCGTTACTGTCTAAGATTTTCCGCTGGTATGTCACCATATATTCATCAATGTTCTTTGTTATCTTAACATTCGCATACCTGAACATTGAAAGTGCTGAACTCCTTTGTAACCCGTCAATAATCCACTGCCTTGTAATGCCGTTTACGGTTTCCTCGCCTAAGATGACAGGCGGTATATAGTTATCTGTAAGAACTGTCGCAATCAGCTCGTTGACCATGTTCGCATTCCATTGGCCTGAAAGCCTCTGACAGTCCTGGTCAGTGCGGATTGTTTCCGCATTCATCAATTTTAAGTACTGGTCTAATGAGTATGTTTGTTTCCTAATCTTCATGGTTTTTCCTCCCTAAAATAGAATCCTGATATTTTCGTAGCTTCTCATCACCTGCATGTTGTCCGCATATTCCCTTGCGGATATTTCCAGCATATCCCTGACTTCATTGGGCTTATATCCATCAATCAGGAGATTCAAAATATTTACCTGCTGGTTAGACAGTCTTGCTATGTATAGATATACTTTATCCTGATATAGTTCCTTTTCCTGTGCTTTCGCCGCTTCCTCAAACGTGTCAAAATCTGATGGTATCAGCTCCAACAAACCGCATCCCTCTTCATCCCTCATGGCCGCATCAAGCGAGGTTGACATCCTGTCCGCTTTGCGCTTCTGACGGTTTCTCCTCGTGATCTCCGTCATGATTTTATTTGACAGACAGGTATACAAGAATCCGTCAAACGACTGCTTATCATCATATCTTTTCATCACGTCCACAAAGACCTCATTGGCAAGGGAATAAAAATCATCCATATCTTTATCTGACAAGCCGCCAAATTTCACTAAGATCTTGTCAACCACTTTATGAAGTTTCCTTGCGTTGTCGGAATAATAGTCTTCCAGTATGCTTTCCCGTAATGATGCCATGTCCGTACTTTCCATCTTCTCAGCTCCCTTCCATATGATTTTGTGTAGAATGCTCTTGATTGTTGTTCAATATATTGAAATGGGTGTGTAGGGAATCGAACCCTACGGGAACCGTTCACCCTGTTTCTGGTCACTGGCTCTTTTGCTTTGGCCTGTCCTCATACCATTTGATGGAGCCGCCTTTGAAATTGGCCTTAGGCTGATAAATGCTTGTTCTGCCTGTCCTGATAGTATTGCCTATGCGTGTCACTGAAAATTTCACTGTCTGCTTGTACATTTTTGTCTTACCTCCATGTATCAGATTGTTGGGTCTTATTCGATTACCGTTGTAAAGTAGTTATCAATAACAACCTGATCACCTGCCTTTATTTGAGATGCGCTTACACAAGCGCACCCTCTGGGTGAATTGTCTTTTCTCATAAAGGTTGTTACTCCCTGATTGATAATGTCCTGAATCTCTTTCATTGTAATTACGTGATTATGTGACATATTGTTTACCTGCCTTTCGTTTTTAATGTATGATTAAATGATTAATCCTGACCACCTCCCACCGTTACCAGTGGGAACGCTCACGGCTTAAAGTCCTGTTTATAGTCGCCGTGACGACTGGTTTATTTAATCCTTAAAACGCTGTATTCTGTTACTCTGGTGTATTCTTCAAGACTGCCCAAATCTTCTTCAAGTCTCTTTTTATCAAGTGTTGCTCTGGTCTGGCTTTTATAGGTAATCTTTGCTGAATCGGTGATTTCTGTATCAATCTGATTTTCTACCATGTAGGCAATCACTTCCGCTTCAAGCGATTTCTGGATATCAGCGGCTTCCTCTGCCATTGCCCTGTATTTTCTGATCTCCTGAACCTTTACTTCTAACTCTTGTTTTGTCATAATCTCTATCTCCTTTTCCTTATTTAATTGTTGCAACCCTTAAAGAATCTTCCTGACTATTCTTCTCTCGTCTTGATACTGTCACAGGTATATTGCTTTAAGTTTGTGAGTGCTTTCGGCTTGCTCGGTTGCTTGTGTTGGTCTGTTTTGAGTGTTGCTTTGTTTGACCTTGTAAGGATATTATAACACGATATCGTGTTATTTCAATATCGGAATACTTACCAAAAATAACACGCTATCGTGCGGTATATTTTGTTTATTTTTCATAAAACGATATCGTGTTATTGACAATGCCCTTAAAAAATGATATCGTGTTACTGTATCTACAATTTATATATGAGGGAAATTATATGGAAGAAAAAAAGAAGGCAACTGAAGCCCATATGAGAGCTACTGCAAAATGGGAAAAAGAAAACTATGATAAAGTGCTAGTTCGTTTTCCTAAAGGAACAAAAGAAAAAATCACAAATACTGGAAAATCATTAAATGGTTTCATAGTATCGGCTGTTAATGAAAAATTAGAACGAGAATAATAATTTAAAGAGATAGAGTATACACATACTCTATTTTTTTGTTAATCTTCAATAACGCTATCGTGTTATTTTTGTCTATAATGCCAATTTACACTAACACGCTATCGTGTTATAATAACCTTATCAAATCAAACAACACCACAACACAAAGCACCTTGATAATCGAATAGACTTTACACTTTGACTGTGATATAATCAATTCACAGGAGGTACAGGCGCATGACAGATAATGAATTATTGTTAGCAATCTCAGATATGATGGACAAAAAACTTGATGCAAGACTGAATCCCATTGAAAGCAGAATCAAACGGATAGAAGTTGATTTACTTGAAAATAATGTGATACCTCGATTAAACACAATCGAATCTTGTTATACGTCAACTTTTGACAGATATAAAGATAGCGTTGACGATTATGAGTCAATGAAACAAGATATAGCTATTATTAAAAAGGTTGTGGCAGAACACAGCGAAAAGCTACAGAAATTAGCATAAGCATAACTAAATAAATATCACAAATCAAAGTGTAAAGTCTATTGAATTATCAAGGGCTTTGCACTTTTTTAATTTAGGAGGTTATGGACATGGCAAAATCAGTATATGAGATGGTAACAGAAAGAATCATTGAACAGTTAGAGCAAGGCGTTATCCCATGGGAAAAGCCCTGGACAGGGATCAGATCAGGCGCATACAACCGCATAAGCAAGAAAAGCTATTCCTTATTAAACCAGATGCTTTTAAAACACAAAGGCGAATACGCAACCTTCAAGCAATGGCAGGATTTAGGCGGTCATGTCCGCAAAGGTGAGAAGTCAGAGATAGTTGTATTCTGGAAGATTCAGCCCATAGAGGAAGAAAAGGAAGACGGCACAAAGGAAGTAAAACAGATACCCTTATTGAGATACTTCAATGTATTTCATATTTCACAGGTTGACGGCGTTGAGCCTTTATCAAAGGATGCACTGAACGAAATAGAACCGATAGAAAAGGCAGAAAGCATATTGCATAGCTATTGGACAAAGGAGAACATAACGGTTGAGCATGTGGCCGGTGACAAAGCTTATTATTCACCTTCACTTGACATGATACACTTACCATTATTTGAACAGTTCATCAGCGCAAATGAATACTATAGCACCGCATTTCATGAATCAATACACAGCACAATGAAAGAAAGCAGATGCGACCGTGCGGAAGACAGGAAAGGCAAGCTTGTAGCCTTTGGCAGTAATGAATACAGTAAAGAAGAATTAGTTGCGGAAATCGGAAGCGCAAGCCTTATGAACATAATCGGCATTGAAACAAATAAAAGCTTTCGCAACAGCAGCGCATATATTCAGAATTGGTTATCAGTGCTAAAGAATGATGTCAAATTCATTGTATCAGCAAGCAGTAAGGCCGAAAAGGCAGTCGATTATATTTTAGGTGAAACATTGGCATAGATTGATACAGGTAAAAAAGGGTGTAACCAATGGAAACGGCTACACCCTGACAGTAAAAGAAAAGGAAGGTATAAAGGATATGACAAGAGAACAATCAGGAAACATTACTAATAACAGTTTGACTGGATTATATGTGAACACTGATAGCAAAGAAGATATCGTTACATTGGATGAAATAAGGCAACGATATGTTGATATTAACGGAACGGATGAAGGTTTTGATAATTATGTAGCAGATGGTTTTTATGATGGGAATGTGAAGGAATATAGACCTGTTTAAGCAATACGGTAAACAGATAATCAATGATATATGATAAAGGCTACGAGTATTAATCGCTCATAGCCTTTTATGTTTGGCAATGATTGATAATAGTTGCATAGTTTATAGGCTTTATGCATTGATATTGGCTTATTTAGGGTTTATAATGGCTTCATTGATACATTTAGGGTAATGCCTGGAAAGTGGCTAAAATCGGCGTGTAACGTGATTATTTGTGGTTTGTGTGCGGTCTGTATGATGGTATAGGGGCAGTGGGTGTAAGGGTGTACCCAGGTATGTTTACATTATTAAAATCTGATTATTTCTCACAAAAGGCTATAGCTGTTCTATCCATACGTCACCTCAAAATTTCAACCCCGAATCGAATACATTGGATGGGATAGGGGGTATGTTTCCGTTCAAAAAATAAAATCTCATATATAAGGGTATACCCCTATATAAAATACGCCCCTTAATAATGCCGATAATCTAATATATACCTTTAATTTTTAACCACAGCACAATCATCCAAGCGATTTATCATCTATAACTATTCCATCTGAAATTTTAAGATATACCATTGATTATAAGCACATATAACCCCAAGATATCAGCATTTATCAATAGTTTCCTTTATCAAATCAAGTTCATTTTTGTAATCCTCTAACCACCCATCAAGAATACAATATTTTTCTGTAAATGAATCTTGCCTTACAAAATACCAGATAATTTTCGTAAGTTCATCTAAATATTCTTTATGATAATCAATAATACTTTTCAATGTATCATTTTCATTATATCTATTAGCAGCAACCATCAAATCAAGCCAAAATCCACCCATTAATCCTTCACCATTTGACATAGCTGTATTCTGCATAATTGTACGGTAATTGTCTGTATTATCAAGAAATTTACGATATATCATTTGATATTCGCTATCATCATTACTTACAATGTGCATATCTTTTAACAGTTTCTTAAAAATAACAATCTCTTTTGAAGTTCCTTGCAAAGAACAATTTACCACTTGTGCTATCTCATATAACCTAAGAGTAACATATTTTGCTGATATATCATCATATAATTCTTCATCATCCACAGAAAATAAAAGCACATTCATCTCACTGTCAAAACGGTTATAACTTTTCCTAAATTCTAAATTGCAATTATCAATCTCCTGCTCAATCCTTATAACATCTTTATTACTGACAGTCGAAAACGCACCTATTGACACACCATGTCTTTTCAATAAAGCATTCAACTGTTCCCCATCTATCAACTCAATAGGTTTATCTTCAGCAAAAGCAATAGCACTCTTTGTAAAATATCCCGTAGTCATAAGAATACCTTTATTTGCTCTTTCAGAAGTGATTACACCGTATAAATCTCTGATAATCGGTTCTCCAACACTACCAGAATAACGCTTACACTGAATAATATATTTACCAGATAAAACAGGTTCATGATTATAGGCAATCAGATCAATACCACCGTCACCGCTTGCTTTAGTGGTTTCTGCAGAGAATCCCATGTTTTCTATCAGCTTTTTGCATATGTTTTCAAATTCTATTCCACTAAGAGAATCTATATCATTTCCCATAAGAATCATTCCTTCTACTTTATCTAATAAACCACACCTACGTCACTTATGTTTACTAACCACATTATACATTATACTAAATATCACTCCCGCAATCAATGATTTTCAGTGTTTATCTAGTTTTGATAAATCGGTAAAAAATGGCTATATCAGATAAAGTAGTGTTATCCAATATAGCCATTATGTCACTCATTATGTCTTAAATCAATTACTCCTAAACCTGAAATATCATCTATTCTCATTTCGCTTTGAATCCAATTCAGGTTTTCATTCTTGCTCTGAATAAAAACTTTCAAATATTGTGGTATTGACTTTTCATTATGCTGTATACCATTTACATCTAAATTATTGTATTTCCTACCACTTACCACGTTATCTATTAATAATCTACTATTAAAAAGATTCATTATATAGTCAATTTCTTTATGGTTTTTCTTGAATACTAAATCTAATATTGACAATTTGAATGAATTGTTTAGTAGTTGCGAATCTAATACTTTCATTTTAGGATATTTATAAAGTATGTCATAAACAACTTTCGCTAATGATATGTAACATCCATTAATACAATTCTCACACCACATATGTGTTCTTGAATTAATATATTGCACGTTTTTTATTTGTTCTAATACATCAGACTTTCCAATAGAATAAAAAAATATATAGGGAGTGCGTTTCTAACACTTGCAGAATCCAATAACAAATCAACTTGTGTGCCATATTTATTACCATAACTAATTAAAGAATAATTATCTTTACCATTAGGAAATAACTTTTTAGCTTGTACCATAAATCTATATGCATTAAATTTGTGTCTTTCATTTTCGTCTGTTGTTAAAATCCACCATTCCCAATCACTCCCATTTTGTGCTTCTTCATGCCTAGAAAATGCCTGATAATAAATAAAATCACATTGTTGTGATATTTCATAAAGAAGCCAATCTGTTAGTGATTCCTCTTTAACATGATTCTGCCTATTTATCCAATTATAAATATATTCTGAAAAATAATGAAACATCATTTTACTTTTCCCTTTACATTATTTGAATAGTAAACACAAATTTACTAAATCATTCAATTCGCTTATATTATATATCATATCACAACTGTGCTTAATTTTCCACATTTAGACAAAATCCGCAAAAAATAGGGCATACCAGATAAGCCTCCCTATCCGATATGCCCTAATAAACTGTTTAAATGATATCATGCTTTTTCAGTATCTGTAGATATCTCTCTGCAAGCTTTGGATTAATCCTGACCAGCCCGCTGATGTTGTCATACATCCTCTGTTGCATCTCCTCAGCCTCTCTCTTTTCCTTCTGTTCCATCTCAGCCGCTTTCACCTTCGCCTCTTTCCTTGCCATAATCGATTCTGCATACCCCCTTACCTTGGCATTATGTTCATCCTCTTTGCGCTTCTCAGCTTCAATCTGCTC
>OFGG01002364.1_pt1 | contig 10363 bp, 6 predicted proteins | sample 1521701 | NCBI WGS metagenome assembly OFGG01 (sample SAMEA3504081, study PRJEB24116) | mouse gut metagenome | biome: mouse gut; feature: mouse-associated habitat; material: faeces | place: Denmark | collected 2011
TGTTTTATAACCTCTCTCACGACTTCCCTTCCGCGCCGGCCTGACGGGTGTGCTGTTCCGCAGCCTAGCGCAGGGCATCCGCCGATGCCATCCCGCTTTCTATCAGGGTGCAGTCGATAATCTGAAAGTCCTTATACACCTCGGGTTTATAACGGTCTGACTTAAATTCAAACTTCCCGCAGGCATGTATGGCACTCTCGATCAATGCGACCGACTCCCCGTCTATCGCCCTCCTCTCTGCTGAAATCATAATTGATTTATACGGTGTTTCATTTGGCTTGACGCTTCCCGACAGTGGATGCGTCAGCATCAAGTGTCCTTCGTGAATTCTGTCTCTTACCTCTCTCAAAACATCTTCATAGGAGACTTCCCGGTATATTACCTCATGCGTGTCCCCATGCTTTTCCAAAACCAGCGGATTATTCGTCACGATAATATATTTTCCCCTGTTCATATTATGTGCTCCTCCTTTCCGGCATTGGATGAGTGTAAAAAAGGACGCTTTAAAACACTTCCCGTGCCCTAAACCGCCCTTCCTGTCTTTTGCCCCGATAATCAGTTAGCTAAACACTTATCATACAGCACAAGATTCAGAATGTGGTACGTTTTCCGGTCCTTTTGCCTGAAAGTTTCACCTTTCAATGTGCCACCAACACATAAAAGCTTGCCTCTTCGGCGCCCGGTTTCCCGGGTCTCTCTCAGAAAACATCAACCCACTATTTGGTTATACTCTATAGACAACTCTGATTAGTTCTATTGCCTGTTTCTATAATAACCCATTGTAAATTGTTTTTCAACAACTTATTTTGTTATCTCGTTATTTGGTCATCCTGCACAAAAATATGTATATTTTTTTGTATATATTCACCTGTCAGGCTTTTATTTTTTATGCCTCTCATAATACTCGTCGTGCACTTTTTTAATCGTGCCGCTAAGAGCAAACAGCGCGATGATATTCGGGATAACCATCATGGAGTTAAAGCAGTCTGCCATGTTCCATACAAGGTCTACCTGCGCCAGAGAGCCAAGCAGAACGCACACAGCAACCAGGACGGAATAAACCTTGACTGCTTTCGCGCCGAACAGATACTTCACATTCGCCTGGCCGAAGAAATACCAGCCAAGGATTGTACTGAACGCGAAGAAGAACATACAGATCGCGATAAAGATGTCTCCTCCCTTGCCATACAGAGTAGAGAATGCATACTGGCTCAATTCCGCGCCGGTCTTGCCGCTTGGGATTGATCCGGTCGTGATGATAACAAGCGCGGTCAGGTTCAGGATAACAAATGTATCAATAAATACACCGATCATAGCAACAAAGCCCTGCTCTACCGGATGGTCAACCTTTGCAACTGCATGTGCGTGAGGTGTAGAACCCATACCAGCCTCATTAGAGAACAGACCTCTTGCAACACCCTTTGTCAATGCAAGCTTAATGGTAGCACCAGCAGCGCCGCCGACGATTGAAGAAGGAGCAAACGCGCCGACTACGATAGAATAGAACGCATACGGTATCTCCTTAAAATTATAGAAGATAACGATAAGCGCGCCAATGATGTATAAAGCTGCCATAACCGGAACGATGGTCTCTGTAACCTTTGCGATACGCTGCATGCCGCCCATGAATACGAACAGCGCCAGAACTGCAAGGATAGCGCCCATAGCAATCTGCGGAACACCAAACGCGGTGTTGAACGCTGCTGCGATAGAGTTCGCCTGAACCGCATTACCCATGAAACCTAATGCGAAAATCAGAAGAACTGCAAAAAGCCCTGCCAGGACTTTTCCAAAGGTTCCTGTAAATGCCGCGCGGATATAATATACCGGTCCTCCGGTAATCTCTCCGTCCTCGCCCATCTGCTTATACTTCTGAGCCATAACTGCCTCGCCGAAGATGGTCGCCATTCCTAAAAACGCTGCGATCCACATCCAGAAGATAGCTCCCGGCCCGCCGATCGCGATAGCTGTAGCCGCACCGGCAATGTTACCTGTACCTACCTGAGCTGCGATAGCTGTGGCAAGCGCCTGGAAAGATGACATTCCATCCGCTCCTGCCGCTCCTTTTTTGGAGAACAGGCCGCCGAAAGTTCTTCTCATACCCTCGCCAAAACCTCTGATCTGAATAAAACCAAGTTTCACAGAAAACCAGATGCCGCCTCCAAGGAGGGCAACGATCAGGATATAATCTGCCAGATAGTGCTGGATAGTTAAAACGATATTATTTAATGTTTCCATATTATAATTCCCCCTTTTCCTATAGATATCTTTAATAATTTAATCGTTTTATAGATACCATCTTAACATTATGAAGATTTTATTTCAACTTTTTTGCATTTTGCAGAATAATTTTCGTCAATTTTTCCAATGGATAAATTTGTCAATACTTTTTTCAATAATAAAAACAGCAGGAAAACCTATATTTCCCGCTGTTTCTTTATCCTTGCAATTTATTTTTTATTTACTGTTTTTTTCATTTTCGGCATTTTGCCAATTTTTTGTCAAACTTTCGCCGCATACACCTACACATTAATCTCTGCTTTCACACCTAGCACATCCTTATTCCTGGCAAGGAGCGGACGGATAACTTCGGAAAGATAGATTTCCACCTGGACAGACGCGCGTCCCGTATATTTTGACGGCTCCATTGTGTCCTTAAGCTCTTCAAGCGTAAGGCCGAAGGCCGGGTCTGACGCGATAAGTTCCAGAAGATTGTTGTCAAGTCCTCTCTCTTTCACATTACGCCCCGCCTCCATGGAAAGTGTGCGTATCTTCTCATGCAGCTCCTGCCTGTCTCCTCCGGCTTTCACAGCGTCCATCATAATATTCTCCGTCGCCATAAACGGAAGCTCGCTCATCAGCCGTTTTTCAATCACTTTCGGGTAAACCACCAGTCCGTCCACAACGTTTAGGCACAGGTCAAGGATGCCGTCTATGGCAAGGAACCCTTCCGGCACGCTCAGTCTCTTATTGGCGGAATCGTCAAGAGTCCGCTCAAACCACTGGGTCGCGGACGTAATCGCCGGATTAAGCGCGTCAATCATCACATACCGCGACAGCGATGCGATCCTCTCGCTCCTCATAGGATTTCTCTTATAAGCCATAGCCGAAGATCCAATCTGAGATTTTTCAAAAGGCTCCTCCACCTCTTTCAGATGCTGCAAAAGACGGATGTCATTGGACATCTTGTGGGCGCTCGCGGCAATCCCGGCAAGCACATTCAATACCCTCGTGTCTACCTTGCGGGAATAAGTCTGCCCCGACACAGGATAACACGCCTCAAAGCCCATCTTCTCCGCTATCTTCGGGTCAATCTTATCAATAATCTCCTGATTTCCGTCAAAGAGCTCCTGGAAGCTTGCCTGCGTTCCGGTTGTTCCTTTGGAGCCGAGAAGCTTTAAGCTCTTCTTCACATACTCAAGATCTTCCAGATCCATCTCAAATTCCTGCAGCCACAGCGTCGCCCTCTTTCCCACGGTAGTAGGCTGCGCCGGCTGGAAGTGCGTAAAGGCAAGGGTTGGAAGTTCCTTATATTCATCGGCAAACTCCGCCAGCTCAGCAATGACATTCACAAGCTTTTTCCTCACAAGCTCCAGCGCCTCCGCCATCAAGATCACATCCGTATTATCGCCCACGTAGCAGGATGTCGCCCCCAGATGGATGATGCCCTTTGCCTTCGGGCACTGCTGCCCGTATGCGTACACATGGGACATCACGTCATGACGCACCTGTTTTTCCCTCTCTTTCGCAACCTCATAATTGATGTCTTCTGCATGGGCTTTAAGCTCGTCAATCTGCTCGTCCGTAATAGGAAGCCCTAATTCCTTCTCTGTCTGAGCAAGCGCAATCCACAGTTTTCTCCATGTCCGGAACTTTTTGTCCGGAGAAAAAATATACTGCATCTCCTTACTCGCATAACGCTCTGAGAGCGGGCTTTGATATCTGTCTGTTGTCATAATGATTCCCCTTCCTTTCGATATTCATTCTTCCATTCTTCCAGCATCTCATCCGGAATGTCCCTGTCCATCTGTGCGTGCGTCTCCTTCAGCTCCTCCTTCAGCACGGAACCCATGCTGAGAAACAGCGGATTCCCCGACAGCATCTTTGTGTATTCCGTCCGGGAGTATGCCTGGTAACAGCAATACAGATACGCCTTAAGCATATCTGGTTCCTCACAGAGATAATATCCTTCTTTATAAGCATTCGCCGCCTCTTCATACAAAAACAACCTTCCGTAAGCGCTTCCAAGGCAGCCGTACACGCGTCCGTAAAAAGCTTTCCCAGCCGATTCGTCTCTCTGAGGAGCGTTCACGAGAGACTGGTAAACCAGGACAGCCGCAGAATACTCCCCGCTTTCCAGCAGCGTATCTCCCTTAAACTTAATCTTCTCAACTTCCCTCTGATTTTGCAGGTTTTCCAAAATACCCTGAATCTTATTAATCTCAGACTGTGCATAAATGTAGGAACCACCCAAAAGCGTAAGCACAAACTGTTCCTCCGAGCAGCTCCTGGCAAGCTCATCCCTGAGCTTGTCCGCAAGTTTGCCAAGGCCAAGCTCCGTCGCAATCCACTCGCACAGCTGGCGATTCATAATGGTATGGTCGATCAGGTAAAGATTATTGCACACATAATAGCACAATTCTTCTATCGTATAGATCCGAAGATGAACACGTCCGATTTCATAGGGCTGCTTTGCCCGTTTATCATGACATAGAATTAAACTGCCCATTGATTCCTCCTAACCGTATGTCCTTTGTAACGCAAAAATCGCTGGCCGGGAAAAAATCTCCAAAACCAATATCCCGGAACGTCATCCTGCAAACCCTTTCCCCCAGGAACATGACTTCTATCCTAAGGCGGAGCGAATAATCCGTCCTTTCCGGAAGCCCTTCCAGGGAGACAGTCTCTACCTGCAGCTCCTCTCCCGTAAGGGATTCTATATGGATTTCAAGATCTCCTGTATCCTCAAGCAGCACTTCCCATTCTCCGTCCGCCTCGTACCACCGGGTTCCCCAGGATACGATCGGATACCACCCTTCTTTTCCTCTTGTACGCATCCGGAGGGAAATCTGTTTGAGAAGCTTTGCCTCGTCAAGATATATCGGGCCGTCGCCGCCATCCCTGCTCATCCGGAAGGAAGTGTAGCAAGCCCCCTTGCTGTGGAGATTGTTCCCCACAAATGCTCTCCTTCCGTTACAGAGCACCTTCAGCGAATTGGGGTACCAGTTATTTTCAAAGCCTTCTCCCGTAAGATAGACAGATGAAATCACCTTTTTCTCAAACACGCTCTGAATAAAATTCTTAAACCGCTCGTCCGCGCTCTTCGCGCTCTCCTCGTCTTCCCCAAGCAGCCGGATCATCTCAAGCTCCTTAAAGTATACGTTGGCCACCTCATCTACCGTCACAAACGTATCCTTTTCACGGTTATTCATCACATTAAGCTTTCTAAGCATATACGCTTTTATCTTCTTTGCATTGCAGAAAATCAGAGCCGACTCATACTGCCACAGCTCCTTCGGCTGATAAAACATATACTGGCAGAAACTCTCCTTATAATCCTGGACATATATCCTTTCACCCGAAACTCCAAGATGCCTGCCGATGCTTTTCAGCATCTTTGCCATATCGACATTGATATGGGGGGTCGAAAAAGTCAGGTATTTTATATTTTCAAAACGATCCAGGGTAAGCTGGATAAACTTCGAGAGCAGCCATACGGCATCATAAACCTTTCCTGCCACTTTCACTTTCCTGCGCTTCGACGCAGACTCGAACAGATTCTTTACAAGCGACTCTTCATCTGCTACCTCCAGGCATTCTGCCTGTTCTCCATAAATCCATTTCCCATCCAGCCTGCCAAGCAAAAGAGGAATCTGGTAGCTGCCTGGAAATACTTCCAAAGTTTCTGGCTCCTGCCTGATGTCATTATAAAAACTGATCTGGCAATATTTCTCATTCAGGTCATATCCCAGGATACTTCCTCCGTCCATCCCATTTCCTCCTAGTATTTCTTAAACATCTTTTCCGCCATCACTTCTTCCTCTGCGAAAGCTGCCATGACATTGCCCCTCTCTTTCGGAGACATCCGTATCATGGCGTTAAGCCTTCCGTACTTTCCGACTTTTGAGCCGCACTGCCCGCCGAGAATCTCTTTTTCTGTCGTCTTAACTTTTTTCCCTTTCGTCTCCTGAAAATAATAGCTGACATGCTCGTCCTCATAAAGCACATACTGCTTGACATACAGGTTTTCAAACACCGGAAGCAAAGTTTCCGTCCGATAGCCCAGCTCTTCCCTTCCGCCGCGTTTCATCTTATAATACAGTTTCACGCTGCTCCCCGGCTCCGCCTGGTAAAAGAGCATCGCCTTATCATAAAGCTGCAGTTCCCGCAGCCAAGTCTCCTCATAGCTCATATAAAACGGAAATACAACTTGTTTCTCGCACATCTCCCGCAGCACCTGATGAAGCACCGGCTCATAGTCGGCTGTATATTTACACTGTGAGAAATATTTCAGCAAAGCAACCTTGCATACATCCGACAGCTCTTCCCCCTGCTCACATTCGTTCGCTATAATGTCAAACACACAACGTTTTACATCACGTCCACGGACAAGGTACTCCTTGGACACATACGCAAGATATGCCTGTTTCAGCCGGAAATACGCATTATCCGACAAGTAATAATCCTCAAAAATCTTCTCCTCATCAAACAAATGCTCTGAAAAGACCATCTGGGTGATGATGCGCTCGCCGATCTTATATGCCGGAATCTCATATTCCTTTATCGCAGCCCACAGCCGTTTCATGTCCTTCGTGGCGCCGCAGTACCAGTTTGCAAGATATGTCAGAGTTGCCTTGTCGTACTGCCCAAGGCGGAATAATTCAAAACTCAGGAAAGTAAGGCGGTCATCCTCTTTGTAATTGGCATCCCTCACCTGATGGCTGCAGTACCGGAATACCTCCTCCTCGTCAAATGCCCTGATTCCTTTGTCCAGTATATTGTCAAGCGTCATCTCTTCCTGAGTCTCAAACTCCTGCCTCTTGCTCTCGCCCTCTGCGTATTTCTTGCACATCTCCAGAAATCTGGGCTCATAGAACAGTCGTTTCGTCTCATAAGGGATCGAGTCCGTATAGTACCTCCCAAGGACAGATTCCCATACGATACGTGACTCCTTGTCGTAAAGGCAGATAATCGTATCCCCGTTATGCTCATACGGAACCCTCTGGTGCACCTTCCCGTCCTTTTCAATCACAAGGACATAATTCATGCCCGTAACCTTTGTGGACACCCCGTATGCATAACAGATATCCCTCATTGCCGCCATACGGACATCGTCCATCTCCTCTTTTGTGCAGAATCTTTTATATAATACCCTCAAATGCTCTGTCACATGCCTTTTCAGGAGCTGTTCCCATGTAAAATTGACCATCTGCTCCCGATAGCTTAAAAACATGTCCTCCCCTCCGACTTCATAAGTCAGGAGATTCGCATATAAAAATGCGGCTTTTTTATATTCAAGAGAATTTCCATGCATGAAATACAGGAATATAGATTTCGGAAGCGCCCCCCTCACTGACTCCACGTCAAGAGTCTCCATATAGTACTCATAAAGCTGGGCAATCTTTAACCCCGCCTCCACGGAACGCTGATACCATACAAAATATTTCCTCTGGTTTTTATTTCCTTTAATCAGCAGCGTACAGATGGTATTTAAGATCATCTTCTCACCGTACATGTCATAGATACGCACCAGAATCCGGAACAGCGGTTCCGAAAAACTCTTCTGCTGGCTGGCAAAATTTGACACATAAAGCGCAAGCTCTTTTGTCATCAGCCGATACTTCGCGGCAAATTCCAACACCTGTATCTCGAATTTCCCGAGTTTTTTCAAAAGGATCGGTTTCTCCTGATAGCACTGGTACGCCTCCAGGTAAAACATGACCTGATGGCAGTTAAAGTCGAACTGCTGCTCCAATACCTCCAGTTTTTTATATGGATTCCTGTATCTGCGGTCTAAGTGGATGAGCATCTGCAAAAGCATCCAGCTGTCCTGGTAACGCATATATGTCTTTCCTATCTCGTCAAGCACCCGCTCTGTATGGCTCCCCTTCCCGCGGATAAGAGCCGTCAGGTACAGATAGTAGCAATTGATGATAGGGTCTTTTCCTATGGCAAAACGGTTATAGTTAAAGTTCTCCAGATTCCATTTCGCCTCTTCCATCTTGCGCCCTTTAATGTAGATATGAGCCTGAAGAAGCTGATACAGCTCGCTGTTAGGATCGATCTTCCGAAGATTCGCCACCCGCTCCTCCGCGCTGTCCACCCAGCTTTTCAGCTCTTTCCTGCCCGCGACATAGCTGATATACTCCTTCAGCGTCTGCGCGCACAAAAGCTCCGGAACATGATGATTTTCATGGTACTCCACGCTCTGCAGCACTTCCACCTCATAAGACAGCTCCTCATACGGCGTTATAAAACGGATGACGCCGTAATTACGCCCTCCGTGCAGGAACTCCGGGCGCACCAGATATTCCACCTCAAATGTATTGCCTATAAAATCCTCTGTCGTGATCTCGGATTTCAGAACTTTCAAAAACTTTCCTTCAGCCTTGATCTGCACCGGCATATAGCCCCATGTATTTTTCATCACAGAGATGATTCCCTTTGTCGATTCATGGATGTCCTCAAACAGCATCCCCTCGCCGGCGAGCGTCAGGAATATGCACTCCTTCTGCTTAATGCCCACCAGGAATTCTTCCATCGCCTGCTCCCCCAGGGACCATTTACGCATATTGTCATAAAGGTAGAAAATACGCTCATTTTCATACTTCAGAATTTCATAAAAAGATTTGGAGCGGAAAAGACGGCCTGCCTCCGAGTAATCCTTGATCGCAAGCTTTCTGAAATCATCTGTGCTCTGTACTTTTCCGTAGGCAGTCATAATGTAGGGCTTTTCGATAATCGCAGTAAATGCCAGCTCATACTCGCCCCCCGAGCACACAACCGTAAATTTCCCCTGCTCAACATGCCCCGGTTTCAGGCCTCTCCCGTCATAGGTAAACTCTATTCTTGCAGGATTTCCTTCAAAACCCTGTTCTTTAAAGCGCACACGAAAAGAAGAGGGGTATATGAGCCCCCTGATTTTGCAGTCATTATTGCTCTTAATCTGCAATCCTCCCCGGTAAACTTCCCCTTCGCCGATAATCAGCACCAGATTTGTCTCCTCAAACTCCACTTCTGGCCGAATCTGACGGAAGTCTCCTTTGGAAAATTTCTGAATCTTATTTTTCAAGTCTGACACCTGCTTCTTTCGTTGCTTTTTTTTCAAAACACACTATAATAAATTATAGCATTGTTTTATGCTCTATGGCAATGCCGAAACACAAAATGTTGAAAATTTATGCAGCAGTTTGGATTTACTATTGTATAGTATAAATAAGGAGTAGAAAAATGTCAAAAAAAATCGAATTTCACGGAAGCGATCTTGAAAAAATCGAAGAATATTACCGAATCCCAAAAGAGGAAATCATCCAGATCGGGGCAAACGTCAATCCCCTCGGCCTCCCGGAAACTGTGAAGGAGAAGATAGCGGCAAATTTCGACATCATCAGCAGCTATCCTGACCGCAGCTACACAAGCCTGAAAGAAACAATCGGGAGGTACTGCCAGTGCAGTCCCGCCAATGTCGTAGTCGGCAACGGATCCACAGAGCTTATATCGCTCCTTATCAGCCAGCGCGGCGCGAAAAAAGCGCTGGTCTTAGGGCCCACCTACTCTGAATACGAAAGAGAGCTTTCACTGTCAGGAGGGGAGATTCTCTATTATCATCTGGATGAGTCGAAAGATTTTATACTTGATACAGAAGATTTTCTGGATTCCGTCCCAAAAGGAACCGACCTTCTCATCATATGCAACCCAAATAACCCGACCTCTTCTGCCATTACCCGGAGCTGCCTCGAAAAAATCCTTGCTTTTTGCAGTTCAGCAGACATTTTTGTCATGATTGATGAGACTTACATTGAATTTGCCCCCGACATGCAAAAGGTTACTGCCGTACCCCTCACGGACAAGTTTGACAACCTCATGGTAATCCGTGGGGTATCCAAATTCTTTGCAGCGCCTGGGCTGCGTTTCGGATACGGCATCACTTCCAACCGGGAATTCACCTCCATGCTCTTGACCCACCAAAATCCCTGGAGCCTTAACAGCATCGGCGCTTTCGCCGGAGAGCTGATGCTCCAGGACGGCGGTTACATCAAGAAGACAAAAGAGCTCATCAGTTCCGAGCGGGAGCGGCTTTGCCGGGAACTCTCAAAGCTTGACGCCTTCAAGGCCTATCCGCCTTCTGCCAATTTCATCCTCC
>OFGG01002365.1_pt1 | contig 10354 bp, 8 predicted proteins | sample 1521701 | NCBI WGS metagenome assembly OFGG01 (sample SAMEA3504081, study PRJEB24116) | mouse gut metagenome | biome: mouse gut; feature: mouse-associated habitat; material: faeces | place: Denmark | collected 2011
TTGTCCAGATTCTATGGAATTTGAAAGCGATTATTTCAAAATTGGAAATAGATATGGCAGAGTTATATTCTTGAAAGAGTATGCAAGCTATATTAAGGACAGCATGGTAGCAGAATTAACAGATATAAATAAAAATATGATGATGAGTATAGATGTTATACCAATACCTATGGATGAGGCAGTTAGAGAAGCAGAGAATAGAAGATTAGGAATAGAAACAAACATAACTAATTGGCAAAGGCGACAAAATGCCAATAATAACTTTTCAGCCATTATTCCTTATGACATGGAGCAACAAAGAGAACAAAGCAAAGAGTTTTTAGATGACTTAATAACTCGTGATCAAAGAATGTTTATATCAGTTCTTACAATGGTGCATACAGCAGAAAGCAAAGAAGAACTAGACAATGACACAGAGGCATTGCTAACAATAGCAAGAAAGCATTTATGTCAGTTCGGTGTGCTAAAATTTCAGCAACTTGATGGCTTAAATACAGCTATGCCGTTTGGAGTAAGAAAAATTGACACTTTAAGAACACTTACAACAGAATCTCTTGCAGTATTTATGCCATTTAGAGTACAAGAAATAAGACACGAAAACGGAATATACTATGGGCAAAATGTCATTAGCAAAAATATGATTATTGCAGATAGAAAGCAATTATTGAACGGAAATAGCTTTATTCTAGGTGTTAGTGGTAGTGGAAAGAGTTTCATAGCAAAAGAAGAAATTGTTTCTATAATGTTAAAAGATCCTAATGCAGATGTGATAATTGTAGATCCAGAAAGGGAAGCAAGTTCACTTGTAAAATCGCTAGGTGGAGAAGTAATAAAAATATCAGCAACAAGTGGAAATCATATCAATGCTATGGACATGAACAAAGATTATGGAGATGGAGCAAATCCTATCATATTAAAATCAGAGTTCATACTTTCACTATGCGAACAACTAGTAGGCAGTAATAATTTAGGTGCAAAACAGAAATCTATAATAGACAGATGCACAGCAAGTGTGTATAGGTATTATCAGCAAGGTAATTATCAAGGTACACCACCTACACTACAAGACTTTTATGAGGAATTGTTAAGACAACAAGAGCCAGAAGCAAAAGAAATAGCACTTGCTATTGAATTGTTTGTAAATGGTAGTTTGAACACTTTTGCAAAACCTACAAATGTTGATACACATAATCGTTTAGTGTGTTATGACATTTTAGATTTGGGAAAGCAACTACTACCTATTGGAATGTTAGTAGTGCTAGATTCGATTTTGAATAGAATAACAATGAATAGGTCAAAAGGTAGAAATACCTTTATTTTTATTGATGAAATTTACTTGTTATTCCAATACGAGTATTCAGCAAATTTCCTATTCACACTATGGAAGAGAGTGAGAAAATATCGGAGCATATTGCACACGGAATTACGCAAAATGTGGAAGATATGTTGCAAAGCCATACAGCAAGAACAATGCTAGCAAATAGTGAGCTTATTATCATGTTAAATCAAGCTAGTACAGATAGAGTAGAGCTTGCAAAATTATTAAATATATCAGACTTACAAATGAGCTATATTACAAATGTAAATGCAGGAGAAGGGCTAATAAAAATAGGAAGTTCACTAATTCCATTTGTAAACAGATTCCCACGAAATACAGAGTTATACAAACTAATGACAACCAAACCACGGAGAGGGTGTCGCATAGTGAAAAAAATATTATATGTATTTTGTATTATGCTGCTAATAAGTTCAATTCTTATTAGCAGTTATTGTATTTATAAAGAATTGAAACAAAATAAAGAACAAGAAAACAATTTTGAAGAACTAATTGAAATAGTAGAACAAACAAATCCAGAAGAAAAAGAACAAGAAGAAACAGTAATAAATATAGATAACTTATATGCTATCAATAGTGATATTGTAGGTTGGTTAAAAATAAATGATACAACAATAAACTATCCAATAATGCAGACAAAAAGTAATCCTAACTATTACTTGCATAGAGATTTTTATAAAAAGTATTCATCTTATGGAACACCTTATATGTCAGAAGAATGTAGTATAAATACAAGCGATAACCTTGTAATTTATGGACATCACATGAATCATAAAAAGGTATTTGGAGCATTAGAAGATTATAAATCAAAAGAATTTTACGAAAATCATAAGATTATAGACTTTACAACATTGGAAGAAATGAAAAAATACGAAATTTTTGCAGTATTCAAAACAGTGGTATATAGCAAAAATACTTTTAAATATTATAATTTTGTGAATTTTAGTAATGAAGATGAGTTCAATACATTTGTAAATAAGTGTAAAGAATTATCATTTTATGAAACAAATATAAAACCAAAATATCATGATAAATTTATTACACTTTCTACTTGTGAATATAGCAATAAAAACGGAAGATTAGTAGTTATTGCAAGAGAAATAAACAATTAGGAGGTGTTTGTTTGGCAGATATTAAAGTTAAAGAAAGCAAAAAAGGAACAGTAAAAACAATTAACAAAGCAGTAGTTGGAACAGAAAAAATGAAAGACAGATTAGTACAAGCAAAAGACAAAACAAAAGAAACATACCAAGAAGAAACAAGTGATAGTGGAACAGAGTATGCAATAAATAAAATATCAAAAACAGCAAGTAATCTACCTAATAATATTTATAGATTTAATAAATATGGAAAAAAGAATTTTGACAAGACAGTACAAAATATTCAAAATGTAAATCAAAAAATGAAAACGATAAAAAAGAAAAATCATGCCAAAAAAGTAGTAAAACAAATGAAAAATGCAACAAAGACTACAAAAAAAGGAATAAAAACAGCAGACAGAACAGTTAAAACAACAAAACAAGTAGCAAAAACAACAGCCAAAGCAACTAAAAGAGCAATACAAATGGCAAAGGCAACAGCTAAAGCAACAGTAAAGGCAATAAAAGTAGGAATAAAAGCAACGATAGCAGCAATAGATCCGACTATTGCAGGCGTCTCAGCCCCGGTATAATAGGCACATTATAGTTGCAACAAAAGCACTAATTGCATTTTTAGTAGCAGGTGGCTGGATCGTTGTTTTAATTATAATTGTAGTTTGCTTAATAGCAATGCTAGTTAGTTCAATTTTTGGTATCTTCTTTTCAAGCGAAGATACAGGTAGCACAATAACTATAAATGGGCAACAACAAGTAGTAACAATGAATCAAGTAATAGCAGACTTAAATACAGAGTTTATGAATAAGATAACACAAATACAGAAAGATAATCCTTATGATGAGTACGATATAAATTCTCATAGAGCCGAATGGAAAGATGTTTTAGCAATATATACAGTTAAATTAAGCAATGGTAATAATGAAGCAGATGTTATAACCTTAAATGATGAAAAGGTTAATCTTCTAAAAGAGATTTTTTGGGAAATGAATGAAATATCATTTACAAAAGATGAAGAAAGTCATGAAGAAATAAGAATAGGTTTTGCATCTACTGACAGAGTAACAGTAACAAAAGTTAAGTTGCATATTACAATAACAGGAAAAACAGCAAATGAAATGGCAGACAAATACAACTTTACTCAAGCACAAAGAGAACAACTACTAGAGTTAACAGATAATAAATATGCTAATATGTGGGCATCAGTAATATATGGCTCATCTGTTGGGAGCAATGACATTGTGCTAGTTGCAGCTTCACAAATAGGAAATGTTGGAGGACAACCATATTGGAGTTGGTATGGATATGATTCTCGTGTGGAATGGTGTGCTTGCTTCGCTTCTTGGTGTGCCGACCAGTGCGGCTATCTGGAAAGCGGCATCATCCCGAAATTTTCCCTCTGCTCGGACGGCGTAAACTGGTTCAAGGGCAAAGGACAATGGCAGGACAAGAACTATGAGCCGCAGGCAGGCGACCTTATTTTCTTTGATTGGGGGAGCGACGGCTCAATCGACCATGTGGGAATCGTGGAGAGATGCGAGAATGGAACGGTCTACACCGTGGAGGGTAACTCTGGGGATGCCTGCAAACAGCAGAGCTATCCAGTCGGGAGTGGCTCAATATACGGCTACGGAGTGCCAAACTATTAGCAGGGCAGGGCAAAAGGAAACCAGAGGGACTTAATCCTTTGTCTGTTCCTTTGCCTTACATAAGGCAATTACTTTAAAAAAGGTTAGATAAAAAACACCAGAATAGGTTTTTGATTTTTTGAAATATCATAGTTGCTCATAATATAACAAAATGACTATTTGAATAGTTGACACCACATGACTATTGTGATAGTATACTCAAAAAGAACTATTGCAATAGTCATTTTAGGAGGTGCAGAATGAGGATGAAGTTATTTGATTCAGAATTAAAAGTGATGGAAGTATTATGGAAAGAGGGAAACATTACAGCAGGACAGATTTCAAAAATACTGAAAGAGGAAATTGGCTGGAATAGGAATACAACTTACACGGTGATAAAAAAATGTATAGAGAAAGGCGCAATCGAAAGAATTGAACCTAAATTTATCTGCAAGGCAATGATTTCCAAAGAAGACGTACAGGCATATGAAACAGCGGAATTGATTGAAAGGGTATTTGACGGTTCTAAGAAAAAATTTTTTGCCGCTTTGTTGTCTGAAAAAACCTTGACACATGATGAACTGCAGCAATTAAAGAATTTGATAAACCAGATGAAATGAGGTGAAAAGTATGTTGCTTAAAATGAGCATCTCAAGCAGTATATTGATTATCTTGATTGTTATTTTGCGCTTTGTTGCTTTAAACAGGCTGCCGAAAAAATTTTTTGTGCTGTTGTGGAATATTGCAATACTAAGATTGCTGATACCCTTTGACTTACCGATGCATTATGGACTTGCTTCACCTATGACAAAATTAGCAGATAGTGGCATCAGTCACTATAATACTGCTAACAGTCCGCTTATAACAGAATCATTAAAAGAACCAATTACTGATACAACAGTAGCATTATCTTTAAACAACGTCGCATGGATGACGATTGTTTGGGCAGCAGGTATGGCAGTCATGCTTGTGATTTTCGGGGTATTATATTGGAGAGAATATCAAAAAATACGGACAGCATTACCTATTTCAAAAGAAAGCGATGATTATTTCAGGTCAGTGACAACGATTCCTAAACGTGTAAAGTTATTGGTATCGGACAGAATCTCAACACCTTTAACGTATGGAGTTTTGTCACCTAAAATTATATTCCCGAAAATTTTTAAACTTTCGGACAACACGAAAATAAAATATGTCCTGACGCATGAAATGATACATATAAAACGGTTGGATAATCTTTGGAAAATAATTATCCTTATAGTGGTGAGCATACACTGGTTCAATCCTTTCGTTTGGATAATGTATCGGCTTCTCAACCGTGATATTGAATTATCATGTGATGAAAAAGTGGTCGCTCTTTTGGGAGAAACAGCAAAAAAGGAATATGTTACGACGCTTGTAGATTTGGCAGAAAAGCAGTATCATTGGTCGTTTATCTCAAATGGATTTGGAAAGAACGCCATACAAGAAAGGATTGTGGCAATCATGAAATTTAAAAAAGCAACTTGTTTAAGCATAGGCTGCACAGTGGTTTTATTAGCAGGCGCGATTACAGTATTTGCACAAAATGATTTTAAAGTGGCAGGCACTGATGCTGGTACAATGTCTAAAGCCCACATTACGGAAGACAAAAAAAATTATTTGGAAAAAACTGAAATCGAAGATGGTGAGTATTTACATCATGGAATTACAGTTATCAATGGAGCTTATTATTACCAAGGCGTGCGCATCCGCATATTCATGGATTTAAGGGAAAACAAATCTTTTGAAACTTTCAGTTTTGATAAGGAAGGAACCGTTGATATACGGTTAATACGGTCAAAAAATAATTCTATTAAAAAAATTGAGTATCTCACAAAAGAAGAAGCAGATGAAATCCTTAGTGATTTTGAAGATAGCGAGTTGGATGGGCAGACGGAAGAACAGCATACGGGTGTGATAACCAGATTAGCAAAAGAAGAACTTCCGAATAAGGTTATAGATGCCATAAATTCTTGTGATGATGAAAAATGGTATGTGATTAATGACAAGGAATATCAATATGTTTATTTTAATGGTTTGACTGCCAATTATGCTTTCCAACCAGAGATTTATGCTGACAGCCATAGCGGGACTTTACAAATATATGATATGGGTACTTCAACTGAAAATTATGTATTGCTTGAAATTGAACGGAATATTTCACTGAAAATTTTATACAACCATTCGCAAGTTGCATATACAGAAATAGCTTTATGATGGAAGCATGGTATTGAAACTGGTATGCCATAAAGAGCGGATAAAGGAGGATAATTTCAAATGAAAAGAAAAACAATTTTTTCAATAGTTACAATATTTATTTTTATATTCATGGTTTCTATGCCAATAGCTGCATCTGCAAAGGGTACGCCATCTAGTAAGCATGTTTCTGAATATGCCCAATTAGGTATTATAAAGAAAGATGATGCGTTCTTTTATAAAAATAAGCGTATCCGTATTTTTTTTGATGAAAGGGCTGACCGTTCTTTTGAATACAGCTTCGTGGATATTGATGGCACAATTGATATACGTCTGTTGAGAAATAAAGCTGGAAATATTAGCAGGCTGATACGGATACCAAAAAAGAAAGCGAATAAAATATTGAAAGATATGCTTGGTTTTGTTCCAAAACATCCCACTGAGAATACGAAACCTCACAAGAAAAAAGAGTATACTGACATTGAGCGTTGCCAGTTTAAAGATGTCCCTGTCGGAATTAAGAAAGTTATTAAAAAAAGATGCACTAAGAATAAATGGTACATTATCAAATCTTCAAATAGAGATTATGTATATTTTAAAAAAGTGCCAAAAGACTTTGCATTCCAAATTATCGGCAAAAATTTAGATATACATGATATAGGGAAAAAGAAAAAAAATGGTTCTGTACTGCTCTCTATCGGCAGGAATTTTAATTTTACTCTCACTTATAATTCCAAGCCAGTAAAAACCATTATTATAAAAGCTAAATAGAAAGAAACGGCTCAAGCAAATGTGTCTGCGTGGATATTTGGCGATCATCACGAGAGTTAATACCCCGCTGTTCACAGCGGGGTATTGGTTTATTAAAGAAATTCATTTATTTTAGTGCTTGCCAAAATTTATAGATATATTATCTATTTATGTAATGATATTTTTTACATATTTTGTTCTTTCTATAATCATAGGTAGGACAAGCCCACCAAATAAAAAAAACGATGTTCGGGTGGGCTATTTCGTCATACCCTGACCACCCTCCGACTTCGCTTTTTGAAGTTTGGAGGGATTTTTATTGCCTGCAAATAGCAAATTCTATTTACATATATCATATCGGGAATGGGCGGACAGCCTGTTAAAAAACTCCTCGTCAGTACATGGGGGCTTTGTACCCTGCAAGTAGAAGTCATATTTCTACATATTGGAACTAAAATCTCTCTAAACCGTAAAGGCCACAGAACCTTTGCGGTTTTTCTTTTGTCGATTTTTATCGGAATGTGCCGAAGGGCTGTTTCCGCTGTTGGCTGCCGTTCGCCGCCTATCCAATCTGGATTATTACATTTCAAAAATTCAGATTGGAGGAAAAAAGAATGGCATACAACAACGGACGTGAGAACAGGAAATGGCTTATCTGGAAAGAAGCCGAGGAAAAAATATTGCGGGAGCATGGAGTTGATGAAAACACCATTGAACAAATCCGCACAGACGACAGGGCAGACTTCAATTCCAACAGGCGGTTTTACCATTGGACAAGCGACTTCGGCGAATACCTTGAGGGGATGGCAGACAGGGAGCGGAATGCCGAGGTAAAGACCGTTGCTGATTTACTGGATGAGATTGAGGACGAAACTCTGTATCGGGCATTGCTTACGGTGGACAGGCGTACCCTGCAAATCATCCTGCTGAAAATGCAGGGCTATTCCACAAAGGAAATTGCCCCGCTTGTGGGATTGACAACAGGGGCTATCTATGCAAGGCTAGACCATCTGCGGAAAAAGCTGCGGAAGATTTTATAATCATCTAAGATAGACGGTTTTTCGGCGGGCTATTGGGTGGGGATAAAATTTCCCCACCCAATTTAAAATTAAATGAATAAAATTCCCGTCCACAGGGAATACGTAACTATTCAGCCTTCCTTCTAAAATCAACGCACCCAGCACCGGCTAAAAAATAGCCGGTGTTCCCAGAAACAGTTTTTTTATGTTTTCCAGTATTGGTATGTTCCTCCGTTTCAGCGTTTCTATGATTGTCAGAATGTTGCAGTACATCTCCTGCCCGCTCTCTTTCCGGAACCCTCCTGCCATCTTCTGGCGGTTTTTTGCTTTCCTCAGATCCCTTTCGCTCATGTTATCGTCAAAAGGAACCTCAAAGTCTTGCAGGAACAGCAAATGGTTTCCCATATACTTCTCCATACGGTTCAGCAGCTTTTTTTCATCCTTACGGGCATACTTGTACTTTGTCTTTTGGTTTTCTTCCCTCCCCTTGCCTATCAGCTCACGGTATCTCTCTTCATATTCTTTTATCAGCTCTTGCGGGAATGCCTCTTTCCCCTTGCTTATGGCCTGTTTCCTCCTGCGGTTCATTTCACACAGCAGGGATATCATTTCCTCTGACCAGCTGTTCCCGCTCTCCTCACTGTTCTTTTTCAGATATCGGATGATATGCACATTGCATTCCCCATGACCCGTTCCAAAATGATAAAGGGCTGTCTCGTGGTCATGCACAAGGATGCCTGTAAATTTCGCTAAAAAACGCACCTTTTTCATTGTCGCTATGGTCTTGTCTTTCATCACCCGGTAGACCACAGCTTTCTCCATGCTGAAGTTCCTGATATAGCTCTGCTTCCCGTTCACACTCACTACTGTCGCATCCGTCATCACTACCCGGTGGTTTAGCAGCTCTTCCTCCAAATGGGCAACGCTTCCCTGTGCTTTTTCAGAAAAAGACCTGCAAAAATGATACACGCTCCCCGCTGACAGCCCCAGGGCATTGCCTCCTGCAGCGTCCAGGAAGGCTGCAATCCTTTCAGCTGCCATCACTCCTTCACTATATAGCGCCACAGCCATTGCCTTTACATTTGGCCCATAAACCACATCGCTGCGGTACTCGGGCGGTATGGTGAAATGCCCATTGCTGTCCGCATAGATCCGCACCTCCGTGATCAGCGGCGCTGTATCAAGGTCTATCTCGTACTTTGTGATATACTTCCCGCCTGCCAGACTGCCGATTTCCCGTACCTGATGCCGGCATTTTCCAGACAGGAGCTTTTCTTCCACGTCTGCTTTGGTAAGAGTAGTGCCTTTGTGGCCTTTCTGCCCGCCTGCCTTACGCCCGGTCTTTTCCCTTCCATTATAAGTATTGGCCGGCCTGCCTGCCTTCTGATCGGTAGAGGGCGGATTAGAAGTGTTGGAACTGTCATTGTTAATAATGCTCTTAAGCCGTTCGTTGTCGTCACGTAAAAGCTGGTTTTCGCAGGTCAGCTCACTGATCCGGGCGTTGAGGCGCTCAACATCCTCTTTGTGCTGCGTTTTTTCAACACGCAGATCCTTTTCCACCGCATCAAGGCGTCCCATCACTTCCATGAGCTGGTTATAAATGCTTTTTTCATAATTGCCACCCAAACCGGAACGCCTCCCCCCTGCTGTTTACTGTATCCTTATTGTAGCAGAAACGGTATAAAAATGCGAACTACGCGCCTTGGGACATTCGTCAGATTGACAACGGGCTGCTGGGGAATTAAGACATGGAAAATACACCTATAAAGGGAAAAAAGCAGGATTATTGCGGTTATCTGCATAAAGTTATCCACAATCAGGGCAGGGAACAGAGATTTTATTGTGAAACAAAGCAGGACAAGCCCTGCCTTGTGGATAACTTTTTAAACAGCATCAAAAAATTTCGGCAGTTTTTTGGTGATTTTTTTGACAAGGCTGAATAGTTACGGGAATACTAAAAAGTTTGCTCAAAATCTTGACATGGATACAGCCGCTATGGTATTCTGAAATACTCGTAAGGGAATTGGAAGATTGAAAATTAAATAGCACATAGATGGAAGAATGAGATGTCAGCCAACGGACAAGGCTGACCGCTGCCGAAATTATACTGCCTTTTTCGGCTGGCGTATGGCAGCATGGTTTTGAATCCCAAAGCCGTTACATAGCATTGCGAATCCGAGCAGGAGAAAACACTCCTGTCATTCGTGGTGCGGTGTGGCGGCTTTTTCATTTATCCAAAAGTCAAGAGAAATCAAATCCAGAACGGAGGTGCAGGGACATAGGATTTTCTTTTCGGAGGGTAAGACAGG
>OFGG01002367.1_pt1 | contig 10345 bp, 9 predicted proteins | sample 1521701 | NCBI WGS metagenome assembly OFGG01 (sample SAMEA3504081, study PRJEB24116) | mouse gut metagenome | biome: mouse gut; feature: mouse-associated habitat; material: faeces | place: Denmark | collected 2011
CCATCGTCCCGCCATTTAGCAAATCGGGCATACACAGACTGCCAGGGGCCATACGTCTCCGGCATTTCCCGCCACTGCGCTCCGCTGCGGACGATCCATAACATACCATTGAGCATGGTTCGATCATCTTTCCGAGGCCGGCCTCGCTTCCCCGCCCTTTCTGGCGGCAACAGCTCTTTTATGCGCTCCCATTGTTCTTTTCTCAATTCATATCGTTTCATGTTCCTATTTTTGCACTTATCTTCAATTTGTGCAATATTTATTTTTCAAACAAGCCCTAGTACATATTTAGAACTTAACAGGAACACACGGATCAGTTGTTAAAATATTTTTATTGACAAACAAATACACTTACAGTATACTAAATATAAGGTTAGTTGTATCGCTATGTGCAACTTTCCTCGTTTCCCACCGTTAGAGAGAAAAGAGGGGATGCGACACGCAAAAGACGATACAGGCTGCTGTCACGTATTGGATAGATCTGAAAACCAACGTTTTTAAGAACTACCTTGATGCGTTATTTGGCATTATCCCGTTGGTGATTCTCCCTGCAGGGTCTCTCCTCCCCACCCTGCTCGTCACCGAGGTTGATTTCTGGAACTACACCTTTCCTATTTTCTGTATCAGCATCGCAGGAATGTATGACGCTTATGGTCGAATGGAAAAGCAACAACCCAAAAATGTCAAACTGGGTATTAGAATGGTTCTGAACGGCATAGCTTTACTTCTTTCGGCTATACTATTAAATTGCGGCGAGTGTGTGAGGTGGATTCCAGGTCTCTTCCTTACAAGCTGTGGTATTATGCTATTGAGAGAAATCTGGCAGCGCATTGTGACATCCATCCAAATGAGTGAATGGTATCCCGGTTAAAGAGATGGAGGTAAGTAATGTTTAATAATGGTCTTTCCGTTGAGAAAATGATTGAGTTAGAGGATAAGCTAACGCAAAGTCCTCTTGCTGAGATAGGGTTTGCTAAAACGGATGAGGAGTTGGCCAAGATACTGGGACTTGAAATTGTTGTTGTCCACAATGATGAGTTGCCCCGCGATACGGAGGCTATGCTGACCCCTAACGATAACCCAAGATATTTTGGCCTGATTCAAGTAAAACAAAAATATCGGCATAGTGTATTTGCCTGCATTCATGAAATTATCCATTATGTATTCGATGTTGGGTGTAACAAATATGTACAGGAAACCTTTGAGCGAAAAATTCGTGGCAAAACGAAGGGTTCCCATGAGCAAGAAATCAACTATATGGCCGCTTCCTATTCCATGCCGTTCATACAAATAAAAGAGGCTATTCAGAATTATAATGATAGTTCCCCTAAAGCAGATGAGTTAGTGTTCATTCACGATTTGTGCAAACGTTACGGACAGGGGCGTGAGTCTGTTTTGCGGAGAATCCGCGAGGTAAAACGAATTGACAGAATCAGAACAGCGAAGAACTGAATTGTAGAGCGAGAATTTTCAAGATAGGGTGTTAGCGCGGCTACTAAACCCTATCTTATTTTTTCGATTTCTTCTTTCAACCACTCAAACTCGCGCTTAGTGTAAACCTTCTAGGTGATATCCGAAATCTTGTGACCAACCATATACTTGTACTTGATGGCGTACTCATCCGCTCCGGCTTTCTTAGCCGTTGTTACGAAGTGTTTTCTGCCATCATGAGGACGATGCTCCGGGTTTAATTTCAATTCATCCCGAACCATACCAAAACCTTTCTGGTATCGTTGCTAAATTAGTGCTGTAGGTTTACCGCTGCGGCCATCCATGCAAGTGAACAGATACTTACTGCCGGCCTGTTGCGACTCCTTATATTTTTCGTTCGACTAAGTGTCGTATCTTTGAGTGAATAGGCACGACTCGATTTTCACCAGCATCAGTCTTCATCCCACCTTTGAATGTCCAGTTTTTAAGATCTATGTTCTCCAGCTCCAGCAATCCAAACTCCTGAGACCGCCAGCCAGAGTAGCATTGAATTAGCAAGATATCAACATATCGTTTATCATCTACATGAGCCCAGAGCCGTTCCGTCTCTTCATCAGTAAAAGGTATGTGCTCTTTCTTCACCGTTTGGATCTCTTTGATTGTTTCTTCGGTCAGGTTGAAGGTACGAGAGTAGTTCCGGTCAACCAGCTCATATTCCAAAGCGTAGTCAAGCATGAGATTAAATAGGGATTTGATCTTGTTTTTCATACTTGCTGAAGGATGCTACTCTCTCCCTCTGACTTTGGCAGTTCCCTCATCCATGCAGCCTTTTACATGGCGAGCTCGGACGTCCATTACTCGCATATCATAGACTGCTGAACAATAGGCCCAGGCGGATTCAACTCCACGAATACTACCGTCTGCTTTAAGAGTCTTGAAATATTCTTCCGACCATTTTTCATAGAGTTCTTTGACTGTGATCAATGGCTCCAGGTCATACGGGTTCTTATTATATTCTACAAGAGCCGCATAGGCATCATTGTAAGTAGGAGTGTTAATACTTTTGAACGAACGCACATATCAACTAATTGAGACACTAAATATCCCCGCCTTATTGCTAAAACATACTTCGGAGCGATATGCTTTCCCGCACACAATGATTAGGACATGTCGATTTCGTCGTTTTTTGCAGATAACGCACACGTTGAGAATAACTGGGCCTGTCAACTTGGATTTCTAAGATATCTAAATCCACAATCCAGTTTAATAAGTTATTCAGAAGTTCCTTTATTTCTTTCCGATAAGGTTTGGGCTCGTTTAAAAGTGTGTTATGTAATGCAGCTGTAATGGCCCCGAAATACATTTCTTGAGATGTCTGACTTTTAATTAGGGCAGCCAGCCAGCAAAAGCATTTAGAGTTTTCAAAAGCATAGCGAATCATTTCTGTCGTTGCAGAAGCTGGCAAATCTAGAAAGGCCAAATCATCAGCAGACAGATTCTTTGGATGGGGAAGCGATGGAAAATCTTCTGAAAAAAGAAGCGAATAATCTGGAACAAATAGGCTGGTAATGAGCTTTGGCCAACTAAAATTTGAAGTATTGCTTGTTTGATTAAAAAGCGCTATATTCATCAAATCGTATATTTCATCATTCATCTCCACTGCACCCAATAAGAGCAGTTCAAGTGTTTTGATGTCCTTGTCCTCTAACAAACAAGCTGCAGATATTTCATAATTTCTAGTACCGATGACGCTTAGGCCGCTGCTAGTTGCATTTGCGCTTCCAACAATACAGCGAACATTGTCAAATATGTATGTTTTTGCATGAAGAGCCAAACGAAAATATAATTTCCACCCGTGCCGCTTACAGTAAGGGTATATCTCCAAGTCAGATGCTCTGCCAAGAATATCACCCGGTCTAAAACGGACTACTGATTTCTTTTCTACATTAGGATTTAAAATACAGGAGTCAAAAAATTCCACAAGGGGCAGTTTGCAGTAAGCTGAAATGAGTAGGAAAGAATCTACAGTCCTAGATAACTCATCGCAGATACGTTCCAATATTTCACGGGAGACTAAAAGAGACATATAGATTCTCCCCCCTGCTTTGCTAATTAGATTTGATTTGATTTAGGTAAGACTTCAAACGATAGTCCCACTCTTGAATTAGTTTATCATTCTCATCCCGGTTATGGACGTTTGTAAGGTCAATTGCTTTCGCAAGCGCTGCCATAAACAACTCAAATGCCAGTTTGCTTTCTTCAGGCATTTTATCAATAAATTCGTTGTAAAAAATATGCTCCGTATTAATCGTAGCAACAACATGTCCAATACTAAAATCTGTATCAATAAAGGGACCATTTCTGCTGAGTCCCTTGTATTCTAATGTAAGCTCTTTGTTTAAAAGTGCTTTGATCTGGTCATGTGTTGGATTTTCTATTCCTTTCCGAATTAAGGTATCTTTTGCATACGCCTCTAATTGCTCAGGCGGTGTCCTTTGGCTGACGCGCTCAGATTCACTATCCTTATCATCAAGCTCATGTTCAACCGCCTCTACAATTTTGTCGGCCTCGGAAGAGGGAGCCTCGTCCACGTCAACGCGGCTTCCTTTCCGAAGTTCCTTATTGGACTTGAGCATCTCTTTTATCGTTTTTTCAATAAAATTAAGCTTGTCCCACAGAGTTTTTTCTTCATCAGCATCTGTCCTGTCATCGTGAAGCTCTACCTGCTGTTTATTATTTGATACACCGAAAAGCTCATCCAACACCGGCTCAAACCATATTTCACACCCCCACCACCTATGTTGGGGGCTATTTGTCTTATCATAAAAGTCGAACGTACCAAAGTCTATTTCTCGACCCGCACGGACAATAGAAATGCCTTCCATCTTTTTAGCATATCTCCCGATAGGCTTACTTCCGGGATCACCCGTAGGAATTGCAGTTTGGTCATAAAACTCAGCACGGACCTTCGAAAAACGTACTATGACATCGGATTTTTTCGTCTCTTTTGTAACTTGATCGACATGCGGAAAAGAAATTTTTTTCTCATAATAGAGCGCAAAAATTGGCTCTGTACAATTCAAATTCGTTCTTTCTGAAATATTCTCGGGATCATTGGGATTCCCTAAGACATAGTTTGGAACCATTAGGAACAATGGATCATTGGGCAATACGTCAATCACGTTTTCTTCGTGTCCAATTGTAATAAGCCGGATATTATGGGTGCCATCTACAATTAAATGTCTAAACTTTCTGCCTAATGTAAACTCCAATTTTGCATTGAGTGCAGTCATCGTTTTGGGCTTAACATTATCACAGTTTTTCCAGTAGACAAGGGTACCGTGCTGCGTAAAATCAAACTCTTTTCCCGCCGTCTTGTAACGCAAAAAAGTGCAAAACTTCTCCGGAAGGGTAATTGGCTTGGGATCATCAATTTCTTCCTGTTCTCCAGTTTTTACTTTATCAATGTCCAGCCAGACCTGATTGACAGGCGTAGTCCCATCTATGAGACTTGTCCAGGAATACACTTCCACATTAGGTGTTACATGAAGCGAAGCTTGAGGCAATCCAATGCCAAATCGTCCCATACCGCGGCGGTCAGATTTTGTAGTAAATCCAATTCCAAGGCAGCAGGCCAATTGTTCAACATCCATACCACTGCCATTGTCTAAAATTCCAAATTCATAGACTGCTTTCCGCCAGGTGATTGGATCCACCCGCTCTGACATAATCACAAAAATATCATGTGCGTTGGCTTCTATCGCGTTGTCGAGCAGCTCCGCTACCGCACTGTCAATGCTTTTATACCCACTGCTGCGGAGCGCGTCCCCCATTTGCTTAATTTGAACGATACTCTGTCCCATGGAAAGTACTCCTCTCTTTCTATCAATTCCAATAAGTATCAAAATGACTAAATGCCATATCCGCGTCAAAACGGCCAAGGTTGTCTTTGATATCGATCAATAAGCATTCTTTATTTCCACCCATCATAGGCCCCCGCAGGCCGCGGCCCAACATCTGGCTGTAAAGGACAATGGACTGTGTTGGACGTGTAATAAAGACACACTGAATATTTGTAGAATCAAATCCCGTCATAAGAACTTCATAATTGATTAAAATGTTCACGGGATTCTCCCGATCCTTAAATGCCGCAATGGACTTCGCCCGGTCGACTGAATTCATCTCTCCAAGCACAAGCGCGTTTGGAATATCCTCGAGGGAAAGCATAAAGGATAAAAGTTTGGCGTGCGCTACTGAACAGGCAAACACAATCGTAGGTACTTGGTCTGTAAACAGCTCACGCAATTTGTTCATAATTGCCGTATTCCTGCTTCGATTTCGTCCAATCATTTCCAGCGTGGACCTACTAAAATCCTCATACCCATTTTCTAACATCTGAACTTTTATACTTCGAAGCTGTGCCGGCGTAAACTGCTCCGTATACACAAGCTGCTCTTTTTTTATTTTTGCAAGGATATTTGCCTGTTGAAAATAATGAATGACATTCGTCTCTTTGGGATGATTCAAATACGCAGTCTGAGACATATTTACTTGATTTACAATATCAATATCGATGCTGATAAGACGGTTTTCGAAGACATCTGATAATAACTTATTGTCTTCAGACGTCAACGATGTCCGGCCAGGTGTAGCGGTCAGACCTAACAGGGAACGGTCTTCCGCCTCAACCGGAATTGTCATGAGTTCGTCAATCAGCTGCCGTGTCTCAGGTGCGGAGGACTTATGCGCCTCGTCAAATATGATCAGCCGCACGTCCTGTAAAATTTGCGCGAAAAGCTCCGGCTGGCTCTGATAAATCGACTGCAACTTTTGGATCCCGCAGAACAGAATTCCTTGAAACCCTTGGTGCGGAATAGATACCTTCCTTTTTCCCCAAAGTTTGTACGCATTAATTTGCCCATCACCAAGGTGCTGCCATACACTTGCGAATGTCTCATACGCCTGCTGTAAAAGTTCTACCGTATGGGCCAGCCAAATTACTGCCCCACGTTTTTTTAACGAAAAATTATAATAATGTACCAATGTGTGCATAGAGGTCTTGGTCTTACCTGTGCCCGTCGGCATATGAACCAGCATTCGCTTGAGTGGATATTGCCGGTTCAGTTCTGTCAAAACGCGCTGCTTAATGACAAACTGATAATCCAACAGCTCGAAAAAACGTTTCTCCGCCTGGTGTGTCACGACAATGGTACTATCTTCCGATCTTGTATCAAAGATAGAAACGCTGATCCCCAAAAAATTCAGCAGCTTCAAATTTGCATCCGAAGCCGTCCATGAAAGCGAAGCGATCGCGGCTGCCTGCTCCAATGGAGTATTTGCTCCTGCCTGTTTGGACGATGGCAATAAGCTGAATATTTCCGCGAGCTCTGACTGGCTTATGTGCATTAATACGTCTTTACGAAACGAAGGTTTTTTTAGGAGCGCGGCTCCATTCAGCTGTACAATCATCTCTGCAAGACGTTTTTTAGTCAATGGGCCATTCATATTTTCCCATTCGGATTGGAGCTGGACAACCAAGTCTTTGCCGAGATATTGGCGGAGACTCTCTTGGGAAAAAAGCGATAAACAGCTAATCAACCTTGAATACTGCATTCATATCCTCCTATCCGTTTACAGCAATATAGTCGAGCGCCTCATCCAGGGCACAAAAATCATCCTGAGACGTGAAACAGCTGACACTAAACCGCACCGCACCGACAGGGAATGTTCCCAAGGTTTGATGCGCAATAGGAGCACAATGTAATCCTGTCCGCACAGCGATGCCTAATCGATCCATGACATCGCCAATATTATCACTGCTGTAGTGATCGAATACACAGGAGACAACACCGATGCAGCTGCGGCGGTCCTGAGGGCCAATAATTTGGATATTTGGATACTTTTGCAGTAATTGACAGAGAAGATCATGATTTTTAGCCTCAACCTTGCGGATTTCATCTGCATGATCCAAAAACCAGGAAAGCGCCGCATGCAAACCAGATATAGCATGAATATTTTGACTGCCCATTTCATAGCGCCCTGGAACGCCATGCGGCATTTCCTGGAATGCGGACTCCACTCCAGTTCCGCCATACAACACAGGTATAGGAGAGCATGTTGACTTTTTTACAAACCCTCCAACCCCTATTGGGCCATATAATGTCTTATGACCTGCAAAAACTACATAGTCAATATGATCGGATCCTGCATAAAACGGAACAAGCCCTGCCGTCTGTGCCACATCAACTACTACAATACAATCATGCTCTTTCGCCAATGCAGCCAGTTCCGTAATCGGAACGATTAAGCCGCATACGTTGCTGGCATGGCTCACAATCAGGACATCTGGACTGTATTGGCTAAATGCAGCCTTGGTTTTGTTCAGATCGTAGTGAAATTTGGAATCGAGCGGAAGAACATTCACGTTTACACCATATCTCTCTGTAAGCGCATGAAGTGTCCGGGTCACAGCGTTATGCTCAAACGGAGAGATATAAATGTTTGGTTTCTCCGCCGTAACAATCCCTTGGAGCACCATATTCATAGCGATGGTTGCAGAAGGCGCAAAAATCACATCCTTATTTTCGCATGACATTACCGTCTGAAGCATACCTCGTGTCTCGGCAATGAGTTTACTGGCAGAGGCCGCTAACTTATACTGCCCCCGGCCGGCATTACCGCCATTTTCGCGATAGAATCGATCCATAAACGCATATACAACTTCAGGTTTTGGATATGTCGTTGCCGCATTATCAAAGTATGCTCCCATTTTTCCTCCTTAGCAAAGCTCCTCTAAAATTTCCATCAATACCTGACGCTTTTCTTGCGGGGAGATAGACTGCCCCATTTCCTTGATTACATTGCTGACCCGATTATACAGCATAGTTGACCGTTTGCTACGCTCAACCCGGGCAAATGTCTTTCGAACGGCGTGCCCATCTTCACTGATAAAGGTAACTGCATAATTCAAATGTCCGGGCAATGATTCTTGGTCATTCTGGGTGCAGTTACTCTCCGCGTCGATTGTTGCTTTATACTCGGTCAAGCGATCCAAAAACCAAACGATCGAATCTTCATTCCAATCATCAATGCGGAGACCGGTTAATGATTTGGCAAGATTTTCAACAAATAGGTGCTCGTCATTAGTCGCTTTTTCAATAGCAGGAAAAATCCGTTCAGCGGTATTTGGATAAAGTTTGTTCCGTGCGGCAGAGGATAATTTTTCATTCCAGTCAGCAGCAACAGAGGTAAGTGTAGCATCTTGAGGTGCCCCCTCGCAGAAAATACATTTTGTATCTTCAATGAGTACTTTCTCAAGGTACAATTTTGCCGAATCAAAATATTGTTTTGTTTCTGCTAACTTTTTCGACAGCTCAGAAGATACCTCGTCCAACCCAAAACACTTAGGGAGTTTCGTAAAAAGGAGGTCTAACGTACCGATCGACGTTTGTTTCAGCAGTGACAAAACTCCAATTTTTTCCCGGTCCACTACAGAAAACTGCTCGCTAGCTGTATTCCCATTATATTGACGCTTCAACTCTTTGGAATATTTCGGCAGAGAAAGGTACCACCGGCCCATAGCTACCAATAAATAAGAATAATTGTAGGCGGTCTTGTCGACATCATAAATATAATCACCAAATAGCTGCTCCAACTGTTTGATAAAAACTTGCTTTGTATCTGACCAATTCTCAAGTTTCACATCATAACGCGAAGGTTCGTCATTTATCTGGTTTAATAAACTTGGTGTTATACTTACCTCACCGAACTGGTCATAAACAACGATATGCCCTTGATATTTGCGTAAGACGACTGCAAGATATATTGGAATCAGGCCTTTACGCATTCCAATACCAGCTTCTGCGCCGATCAGCTCGTTATACAGCCCAGCAAAAGACGTTCTTCCTGTATTTTGAGTATTCTCTAAAAATTGGTCGATTCGGCGGAGAACTTCAGCTAATGCATGATTTTCCGGCTCATAATTCAGTGAGACGAGATTTTTGTCTTCTTGCAGTATATGGGTCGTCACCAAAGTGCTACGCATAAAAGAGACTTCCTGCCTGCTCCCCAGCAAGCCAAGATTGTGCTGCAGCGGCGTTGCCAGCAGCTCAGCCAAAAGCTTTGTGCGGCTGTTAAGGGCAACAGATGTAAGCTTGTTCCGATTTAAAACCTCGTTATTGACAACAGGGGTATTCGGATAATTTTTATGACATATTTCAGACAAGAGCTGACTTAATTGCGCTTTCCGATACAGCGGTCTCTCTTGTCCGGCATAGAGATACTTTACAGCGTGAAGTTCCGGATGTAAATATTGGAAGATAAACCGCTGGATTACTTCGGATAAATCTTGGTAGATCATGTCATATTCATCGAATAACACATCGTCTTCCCTTGCATTTTCTCGCAGGATCTGAACCGCATCCAGCATTTTGAGGTTTCCATGAATTTCATCCAGCGCACCTGGAAGGACGAAAACCGCACGAGACGTATGCAGGGATTTTTGGCAAAGCACTTCCACAAAGTCATTAGTTTGCTCAACAATATCTGGAAAGACGCCAAAAATCACTCCGTCTGCGCAGTATTGATCAACTATTATTTGAATATCATCTGTGTGATACAGCTGATTTGCGCTGATAAAAACAAATTGGAAAAAGCGCGTCATTTCTAGTTGATCATTATATTGAAGCGGATAGGTATACGGCTCCATATTCGCAGCATTCAAAAGATCTATTGTTGTCACTGCCTGGCTGCGCCTGTGCATAACATCTTCGATTGTTTGATAAATATCTACGCCGGAGCTTTCTTTTAGTTTCAGGAATGCGTTACTCCGCCGCAAATAAATCAAATACTGCTTCTGTACTAGGTAGTGTTCACATAAGGGCATCAATAATGAGAGCAAAATAAACAAAAGTTA
>OFGG01002371.1_pt1 | contig 10343 bp, 8 predicted proteins | sample 1521701 | NCBI WGS metagenome assembly OFGG01 (sample SAMEA3504081, study PRJEB24116) | mouse gut metagenome | biome: mouse gut; feature: mouse-associated habitat; material: faeces | place: Denmark | collected 2011
GAAATGCTGCAAAAAGGTTTCCACCCCGAAATTCGTCAATGCGGAGCCGAAAAACACTGGGGACAGCTCCCCTTTTGACACCAGTTCCATGTCAAATTCTGCGCTTGCCCCGTCCAGGAGTTCCACTTCCTCCAGCAGCGCCGTCCGGAAGTCCTCGCCAATTTCTTCCGCCAGCGCCGGGTCGTCCACATCAATATCTTTTTCCAGGCCTTCCTTTGTGCCCTTTAAGGTATCGGAAAAAGTCATGACTTTCCTGGTATTCCTGTCATAGACCCCTTTAAAATTTTTCCCAGAGCCAATAGGCCAGTTAATCGGGCAGGTGGCAATGCCCAGCTCTTTTTCAATTTCATCCAGCAAGTCAAAGGTGTCGTTTGCATCCCGGTCCATCTTGTTGATAAACGTAAAAATAGGGATATGGCGCATAACGCAGACCTTAAATAATTTCCTTGTCTGGGCCTCCACCCCTTTGGACCCGTCAATCACCATCACTGCAGAATCTGCCGCCATCAAGGTCCTGTAGGTATCCTCGGAAAAGTCCTGATGGCCTGGCGTATCCAAAATGTTGATGCAGTATCCCCCATAATTAAACTGCAATACGGAAGATGTGACAGAAATCCCTCTCTCTTTCTCAATTTCCATCCAGTCGGACACTGCATGGCGGGCGGTAGCCTTCCCTTTTACGGAACCTGCAAGGTTGATGGCGCCGCCGTACAGCAGGAATTTTTCCGTCAATGTGGTTTTCCCGGCATCCGGGTGGGAAATGATGGCAAATGTCCTGCGTTTTTCAATTTCTTTTTCTAAATCTGGCAAAATAGTTCCTCCGTTTCTTAAATTAATACTTCCAGCTTCCCTTTTCCTGCCCGGATTCTGGAAACCTATATTTTTTCATTCTGGCATTATGCGGCAGCCCCCTTATATCTGGCCGGATAATTCCTCCATTTCCTGAATCAATGCGCCAAAAGTTTTCAGCGCTTCGGAAATCGGCTCTTTGGTTGTCATGTCCACCCCGGCGTCTTTTAACAAGTCAATGGGGGATTTGCTGCAGCCGCCTTTCAGGAAATTCAGGTAGCGTTCCACGGCCGGCTGTCCTTCTTCCAGGATTTTTTTGCTGAGAGCCATGGACGCCGCAAAGCTGGTTGCATACTGGTAAACATAAAAATTGTAATAAAAATGCGGAATCCTTGCCCATTCAATGGCAATTTCCTTATCTACTATTACATCCTTCCCATGATACTGCACATTTAACTCATAATAAAGCTGTTTTAAGGACTCTGCCGTCAATGTTTCCCCACGCTCCACCATTTCATGGGTCAAAAGCTCGAATTCCGCAAACATAGTCTGGCGGTAAAGGGTGCTGCGGAACTGATGGAGGAAATGGTTAATTAAATACGCCCGTTTCTTCTTATCCGCAGTGCGCTTCAAAAGGTAGTCCATCAGAAGCGCTTCATTGCAGGTAGACGCCACCTCGGCTACAAAAATTTTATAGTCGCTGTCAAAAATATTGTTGTTTTTGGCAGAGTAATAAGAATGGAGGGCATGCCCCATCTCATGGGCAAGGGTAAACTCCGAATCCAGATTGTACTGGTAATTCATCAGCACATAAGGATGGGCCAGATAGCAGCCTGCGGAATAGGCGCCGCTGCGTTTCCCTTCATTTTCATATTTGTCAATCCAACGGTTTGCAAATCCCTCTTTCAGCACACGGACATAATCATCCCCAAGGACCTGCAATGCTTCTGCGATTTCCTCCTGGGCCTGCCCATAAGTGATTTTCCCTGTTTCCTGCGGAACCATAGGCACATAGACGTCATACATATGGAGTTCTTCCACCCCCAGCAGCTTCTTGCGCAGGGACATGTAGCTGTGCATATAGTGCATATTTTCATGGACTGCCTCAATCAGATTATAGTATACCTCTTTAGGCACATTGTTGGCATCCACAGCCGCTTCCATGGAAGAACCATATTTCCTTGCTTTTGCATAAAAGAAATTCGATTTTGCCTTCCCTTCGTAGAGGGATGCAAATGTGTTTTTGTACTGCTCATACCGGGCATAGTAGGCCTGGAACGCTTCCCGGCGCACCCTGGCGTCCTGGCTTTCCAATAAAGGGATAAAACGCCCTGCGCTGATTTTAACTGGCTCCCCGCCTTCCCCCTGAATGGTGGGGTTTTCAAAATCTGCGTCTGTCAGAAGGCTGTATGACTTCTCCACAGCCGTCCCCATTTCCCTTGAGGACGCCAAAAGTTCTTCCAGCTCCGGGGCTAGGGTGTGGGCTTTCAGCCTGCGCAAATCCTCAATAGACGTCCGGTATCTGGAAAGTTCTGGGGCATCCTTATAACAATGCTGCATTTCCCCTTCTTCCATTGCGGTAATCCAAGCGTCCACGGGCGCAGTCCCAGTAGCCAGCTTGTGGTAAATGCCCATCATTTTCCCGCTTAGCCCCTGGAACACATCATTTCCAGTATCCACGTCCGCGCTGCGCTCCGAATAGCACAGGCATTTGTCCAATAAGAGCATCATTTCCTCCAGGCTTTGGAAATATTCCAGCAAATGCCCGCCGCTTTCCGACAGATATTCCTGGGTAAAAACCTTAAGCCCTTCTACCATCTGCTCCAGCTTGTGGGCGTCCTCCAAAAATAATTCTGTGGATGCATATAATTCTTCGGTTGCCCAGGTGTCCTCTTTGGGAACCTGGCTTCTTTTTAATAATCCTGCTGCCATTTCGCGCTACCTCCTGTTTTTTGCAGCCCGCCGTTTGGGTTGTGGCGGGAATCGTCTGGCACATTATAGCATATTGGGGGATTGTTGTCACTTTCCATTTTTCATTTAACTGTATAAGTCAGCAACCACCAGTTCAACTGGTGGTTTGCCCTAAGCCCTAATAAGGGCTTTCTTACTGCCCGCCCAAAAGGGCGGTGTCGCAAGCATTCTTACTGGTCCGCTAAAAAGCGGTACTTCTTGCATCTTCTTTTCGTGATTCTTCTGCCTGCCCGTTAATATATTTTCTGACAGCATCTTCCGTTATATTACCTATTGTTTCTACGTAATATCCACGTGCCCAAAATGCTTTGTTCCACTTACTTTGCAATTCTGGGTATCTGCCATATATCATTAGTGTGCTTTTTCCTTTTAAGTATCCCATAAAACTTGATATACTTATTTTCGGCGGAATTGCTACACTTAGATGTACGTGTTCCTCGCATACTGCGCCTGCTATTATCTCAACATCCTTATATTTGCATAATGTACTGATTATCCCACGTACATCGACTTTTATTTGCCCATACAATTGCTTCTTCCTATACTTCGGAATGAATACTATATGATACTGGCATTTCCATTTCGTGTGTGATAAACTTTTATTGTCCATTAGGACCGCCTCCTATTTTTGAGTTTGGCTTGCGGCACCATTCTCATTTTAACATAGGAGGCATTTTATTATATCCTCATCGTTTCCACTTACACGATTCTCCCCAGCATAGCTGGGGAATTAGACCTTTCATTAAACATATCAGATAAACTCATTTCTTTAGGCAATTCAAATTCTTTAGGCAGCGACTGAATCGCCAAGGCCTCTGAAACGGAGATCCTTCTTATCTTATATGGATGTAAATGCACCTCCAAATCCGCATCCCATTTAATGATACGTTATCTGCCACTGCCCCTATAGTATAACACCATCGCCTGAAAAAGTACAGTGCAAATTGAACATTTGTTCTATTTTATATAAATCCTCCCTACAAGTTTTCAAAAATCTTCCGGGCACACACCACAATCCCCAGAGTCACAACCCCTGCAAACAGGACTACCACATATTCAAACCCCTTGCATGCCCCAAACATCACGCCGTAAAATGCATTTCCCAAGGGCTGGGCGCACATGCATATGGTAAGGATAACTGCGATCACCTTTCCCAGCAGGTTCTGGGGCGTTTCCGTCTGGATAAACGACATCATCTGCACCGAAAAAACCGTGGAACATACCATAACCAAAAAGCTGCATCCTGTCAGGACCAGATAATTCACCATCCCAGATTCAAAAAACAGCAATGACAGCCCTATCGGGAATACCGGAGCCGCACAGGCAACCAGAAGGTTCCCCGTCTTTTTTATAGACAGCTTTCCCGCAAAAACCCCGGCGCAAATGCCCCCTGTCAGCCCACCGGCCGCCAAAGCCCCTTGCGCATAACCAAACAGCCTATTTGCTTCATGGGCCTCCAAATCCAATACCTCCGTCACCAGGTACGGCATCCCTACAATTATCATGGCAGACAAAAATAAGTTTATCCCGCAAACCACAAGAAGCGCTTTCCCAATGACTGGCTTTTCCTGCCGGATAAACCGGACGCTTTCCCCAAAATCTGCTTTTATGGTGTCCCACAGGTTCCCGCTGGGTTCCGGTTTTTCAAAGGGCATCTTGATAAAAATTTCCATCACTGCCGACAGGAAAAAGCATACAATGCAGACCCACAGCACAGGCCTAAGCCCATAAGCGCTGTAAACAATCCCGCCCAGCACAGGCCCAACCAGCGAAGCAAAGGAGCTGATGGTATTGATGATGGAATTTGCCGCCATATAATTTTCCTGGCTGGCCAGCATAGGTATGCTTGCCTGCACCGAAGGCTGGTACGCTCCGGCAATCCCATACAAAAGCATCAGCGCAGAGGTCTGCAGGAGGACAAGGTCCACTTTGCCCAAAAGCAGGGAAACCGCCAAAATCACTGCCGCAGTAAAAAAATCCAGCACAACCATAATGTTTTTCTTATTCACCCGGTCCGCCAAAATCCCGCCCACCGGGGACAGCAGGATTGCCGGGATAAATGCGCAGGCAGTCACCATCCCATATAGGGCGGCGGAACCTGTCTGGTTCAGCAGGTACAGGGGCAGCGCAAACCGGATGGTAGCATTGCCAAAGAGCGAAATAATCTGCCCCAGCACAACTAATGTAAAATCCTTTGTAAATAATTTTTTTCCCATTGTTTATCCATTCCTTTCTTTGTATTAATACCAAACGTCGGTATGTATAAGCCCAAAAAAAATATCCTTCCAGTTTTCTTTGCCAACCTTACACAACCATCCATCAACGGTTTAAAAACCTAGAGTTCCCCCTTCCTTTCGCTGCCAGCCTGCCCTCACGGCAGCCTATGCAAAAGCTTTTTACTTGGCATGCCGGCAACCCAAGCTGCCCTGAATTGCCGCCTGCCCATAAAAACGTTATTTTTTCTCCTGATAAATAGATGTAAGTTCCTGCAGCCTTTCCAGCATTTCCTCATCTACAATATCCAGCCCCAATCCCTGCATCATCTGCCGGAACACCTGGAATTTCCCATAAGCATGCTCCCTGGTATCCTCAAACACCATAGGGTTCATCCAAATATTTGCCACAAGGATAATAAGCTCCGCCAACTGTTCCGGGTAATCTGTCTGGATGGAACCATCCGCAATCCCCTGTTCAATAATAGGCGTAATATAAACTGGCGGCACTTCCTTGATGGTATCGTTCAGCAGGCTCGCTAAAAGCTTCGGGTTATTGTGGAAATTCGGCGCTGCAGTGAAAATTTCATCCTGCACCGGCCGGTTAATGGATTCCTTAAAAATTGCCTTCAGCTTTTCCCTCCCCGTCATCCCTTTGCAGTCACGGATCCTGACAAGCAACTGGTTGGACTCCTCCGTCATCCTGTCAGACACTGCCATCAGGATTTCTTCCTTTGACTTAAAATGGTGGTAGATAGCCCCTTTGCTCAATCCGCCCAAATGGCTGATAATGTCCTGAATGGAGGTATGCTCATAGCCTTTCTTCATAAACAGGCGGTAAGACACATCCAATATTAAATTTACCGTTTCCTCTGGATGCTTGTTCCGGGCCATCTCCTACCTCCAAGGCTGTTGCTGATGGCTTTTATTTTAACATACTGCCAGTATGTTTGTCAACTGCCAAAGCATATTCCAAAAATAACTTTTTTATACCATGCCAAACACAATGCTGTAAGCCAAAATGCACCAAGGTTTCCCCAAAATAATAATCCAAATAAATTTTTTGCTGTTCATATTCAAAAGCCCCGACAAATAGCACAGCAAATCGTCTGGGAACAGGGGAAGCAGCGTGGCAACAAACAGGAACCAGCCAAAGGACTTGCTGTTCTCAATTTTTCCGCTCCATTTTTCATATTGATGCCCGGGAAACAGGGATAGCACAATCTGAACCCCATATTTCCGCGCAAGGAAATAGGCCATTATGGAACCTACGCTGATGCCAATATAGTTGCACCAGAAGCCTGCCATGCTGCCAAATGCAACCGCCCCGGCAGCGCAGCCCAGATACCCCGGCAGCACCGGGATTACTACCTGAAAAGCCTGAAAGACCATCAGCAGGAAAGGCGCAGCCAGGCCAAAGCTTTTCATATACTCCTGCACTGCTTCTACCGAATCAAATTTCTGGTTAAAAAAATGTTTTGCCAAAACCATTGCAGCAACCACAAATGCTATTGTCACTGCTATTTTTATTTTTTTAATCATGCAGTTTTCCCTTTCCTGTTTACTGAAATCCCTGCTGTACAGTTCCTTTTTTGCATTTACTGATATTTCGCTCATGCTGCCTTCCTTTCCCATCCAATTGATAAGTTCCTTCCGCCGCCCCGCCTGCTGCCTTACGGGATACTCACCTGCCCTGAAATTTTTTCCCCCAGCCCTTCGGCTCTAATTTCAACATCACATCCATATACCATTTGGAAAGCCCGCTTTTCCCTACAAACTGGTAACTGAATTCTCCCAGCGCAACCCCTGCAGCCACGTCGATCAGCACATGCTGTTTGGTGGTAAGGGTGGAAATGCAGACGCTGGCAGCCATCAGGAAGGAAGCAGCCCGGTACCATTTTGGGATCCTTTCATTCTTCCTTACAGCAATAAAAGAAAGCCAGCTCGCAAGGCAATGGATGGAAGGGAGCAAATTGTCTGCGGCGTCCATCTGGTACAACAGCCGCATCCCTTCTTCCCATATAGAGTGCCCTTCTATGATTGGCCTTGTATTCGTTGTGGGAAACACAAGGAAAAACACAAGGCAGATAAGTTTGGAAAATAAATCTGCACCCAAAAACCGGAATGCTTCCTCCTGCTCCTGCCTGCACCCAATCACATAATTCACAAGCCAGAATAAGTAGCAGCCCCAATATATAATAAGCGTCCATGGCAGAAATGGAATCTGTTCATCCAGGGGGTTGGAGAGGTTATAATGCTTCTTATCTGACATCAGCAGCCTTGTGCCAAAATAGGCAATGTCATTGCATACAAATGTCAAAATCAGGGGCAGCCATGTGGCCTTGGGGATTAGCAGTGTTTTCTTTTCCATAGATTGCTCCTTTTCTGTCAATTAATATAAACGATACATCTTAACTAGACCTTCAATTATTTCTTAAATTTTCCTGAATATTTCATAATTTTCTGTTGGATGGGCAGCAAAAAGGCAAGATATGGAAACCCTTGTCCTGTCGCCATATCTTGCCCTCTTGTTATCGGGATGCAGCTCCCTTTATTTTCTTCCGCAGCATTGCTTATACTTCTTCCCGCTGCCGCATGGGCATGGGTCATTGGGGTATATTTTCGCAGATTCCCGCCTTTTCGGCGCCTTCTGCATGGATTCGTCGCGGTTTGTCCCTGTGACTTTCGCCACCTGCTCCCGCTCTACCTTCTGCTCAATGCGTACATGGAACAATAAGCGCACGGTATCTTCCTGAATGTTGGCTATCATGCCGTCAAACATGTCATAGCCGCTCATCTTATATTCCACCAACGGATCCCGCTGCCCGTAAGCCTGCAGGCCAATGCCTTGGCGAAGCTGGTCCATGTCGTCAATATGGTCCATCCATTTCCGGTCAATAACTTTTAAGAGCACTACCCGCTCCAGCTCCCGGACAGCCTCAGGTTCCGGGAATTCTGCTTCTTTCATTTCATATAGCTTCACTGCCTGCTCTTTCAGGCGGTGCTTTAGCTCATTGGCCTGGATGTCCTTCACTTCTTCTGGGGCAACTGGCTTTAAGGGGATAATCGGAATCAGAAGCTGGTTCAGCTCATTCAGGTCCCATTCTTCGCTCCCCTGGTCTGCGGAAATACAGGTGTCTACCGTATTTTCCACACGGTCTGTAATCATCTTGTAAATCACATCCCGCATACTTTCCCCATCCAATACCCGGCGGCGTTCAGCATAAATAATTTCCCTCTGCTCGTTCATGACTTGGTCATATTCCAGCAAATTCTTACGGATGCCAAAATTGTTGCTCTCTATCTTCATCTGGGCCTTTTCAATGGCGCTTGTCAGCATTTTATGCTGAATCTGCTCATTTTCCGGTACGCCCAGGGTATTGAACATGCCCATCAGCCTTTCCGAACCAAACAGGCGCATCAAATCATCTTCCAGCGAAATGAAGAACTGGGATTCCCCCGGGTCCCCCGGCCGCCCAGACCGGCCGCGGAGCTGGTTGTCAATACGCCTTGACTCATGGCGCTCGGTACCGATGATTTTCAGGCCCCCCGCTTTCTTTGCATCTTCGTCCAGCTTAATATCCGTACCACGGCCCGCCATATTGGTAGCAATGGTCACTGCCCCATGCTGGCCTGCCTCAGCCACGATTTCCGCTTCCAGTTCGTGGAACTTGGCATTCAGTACCTTGTGCTGGATGCCCCGCCGCTTCAGCATACCGCTGATTAATTCAGAAGTTTCAATCGTAATCGTACCTACTAAGACTGGCTGCCCCTTTTCATGGGCCTTCTCAATTTCATCTATGACAGCATGGAATTTTTCTTTCTTGGTCTTGTATACCGCATCCTGCAAATCCTCACGGATTACCGGCATATTGGTAGGGATCTCAATAACGTCCATCCCATAGATATCCCGGAATTCTTTTTCCTCTGTCAGCGCAGTACCCGTCATGCCGGCTTTTTTCGTATATTTATTAAAGAAATTCTGGAAAGTGATATTCGCCAGCGTCTTGCTTTCCCGCTTCACCTTCACATGCTCTTTTGCTTCAATTGCCTGGTGCAGGCCATCCGAATAGCGGCGCCCCGGCATAATACGCCCGGTAAATTCATCCACAATCAGGACTTTTTCATCCTGGACCACATAATCCTGGTCCCGGAACATCAGGTTATGCGCCCGGAGGGCGAGGATAATGTTATGCTGGATTTCAAGGTTTTCTGCATCCGCCAGATTTTCTATATGGAAAAATTTCTCAACTTTCTTTACGCCTTCCGCCGTAAGGTTTACCACTTTGTCCTTTTCATTGACAATGAAATCCCCGGTTTCTTCCTGCTCCACCCCCATAATAGCGTCCATCTTGGAAAATTCCGGCAGGTCTTCCCCCCGGGTTAGCTGCCTTGCCAGAATGTCGCAGGCTTCATACAGGCTGGTGGATTTCCCGCTCTGCCCGGAAATAATCAGGGGCGTCCTGGCTTCGTCAATCAGCACCGAGTCCACCTCGTCAATAATGGCATAATGCAGATCGCGCTGCACAAGCTGTTCTTTGTAAATCACCATATTGTCACGCAGGTAGTCAAAACCCAGCTCATTATTGGTAACATACGTAATGTCGCAGCCATAGGCGGCCCGCCGTTCGTCATTATCCATGGAATTCAGCACCACGCCTACCGTAAGGCCCAGGAATTCATGGACTTTCCCCATCCATTCAGCGTCGCGGTGTGCCAGATAGTCGTTGACGGTAACGATATGGACCCCTTTCCCTTCCAATGCATTCAGGTAAGCAGGGAGGGTAGACACCAGCGTTTTCCCTTCACCGGTTTTCATTTCCGCGATACGGCCCTGATGGAGGATGATGCCGCCAATTAGCTGCACCCGGTAATGCTCCATGCCCAAAGCCCGCCTTGCCGCTTCCCGCACCACTGCGTAAGCTTCCGGCAGAATCTGGTCCAGGGTTGCCCCTTCTTCCAGCCGCTTCTTAAATTCCTTTGTCTTGCCTTTTAACTGTTCGTCAGCCAGTTCCATCATGGATGGCCTATAGTTTTCAATTGTTTCCACAATGGAATTAATTCTCTTAATTTCCCGTTCGCTGTGGGTCCCGAAAACTTTATTGATAATACCCATAATACTATGCTCCTATTTTACTCTGGCAGCAGGCTGCCAGTTCTACTCCGTTTACGGCGGACAACTTCTTACATTGTACCACTTAATGGTTTGATTCACAATACTTTAGGCCATGAACGATTTATGAATTTTTTATGAAATCCCCTTTCCCTGCCGATGCAAATGTGCTATACTTTCCCTACCTATTACTCCGGCGGTTAAATGCCGGAGTAATAAAACACCCATCCAGAGAAAATATGAAAAAGGAGAAGAAC
>OFGG01002379.1_pt1 | contig 10325 bp, 13 predicted proteins | sample 1521701 | NCBI WGS metagenome assembly OFGG01 (sample SAMEA3504081, study PRJEB24116) | mouse gut metagenome | biome: mouse gut; feature: mouse-associated habitat; material: faeces | place: Denmark | collected 2011
TGGCGGCGGCTGCGGGCCTGTCTGGGCGTGTTTGAATCCTACTCCGTCTATCTCAGCCGCCCTCAGAAGGTCCAGACACTGACCTTCCTGTATGAGCTTCTGATGCACCGGGAGGGAGACATCCGCCGGCAGGCTGCGGCTCTATGCCACGGAAACGGAACGGGCCTCTTCCTGCGCGGAACTCCGGGGCATTGAAGGCAGAGCCGCGGCTCTTTACTTCCAGCACCTTCCCCTGGGCTTTATCAAAGACTGGGCATTCACACGAAGAGTCCGCCGCCCGCCCACTGATCCGGTCAACTGCGTTCTCTCCTTCCTTTACACCATGCTCTGCAACCGCTGTTATGCTGCCATACGCATGGCCGGACTCGATCCCCAGCCGGGCATCCTGCACGAGCTTTCCTACGGGCGCGACAGCCTGCCGCTTGACCTCATAGAAGAATTCCGCGCCATGCTGGCCGACACGCTCACGCTTTCCCTTTTCAATCTGAACATGCTGGACTGGGACGACTTCAGAACTCCGCCGGAAGAAAACCAGGATGAATACCCGCATGAAGAGCAGAGCATGCAAAAACTGCTGGCCGATCCTTTGGGCGCCATGTCCCCTCAGCTTTTCCCGGACAGCGACAGCCCCGGAGAAGCACAGGAACCGGAACACCCGCCTCGCCCCCAGAAGCGGGCCATCCTTCTTGCAAGCGGAGCCATGAAAACCGTCATCTCCGCTTTCTCCAAAAAACTGGAAACCACTTTCTTCCACCCTCTGGCCGAAAAAAACATGACCTACTCTGAAGCCGTCATCCATCAGGCCCGTCAGCTGCGCCGCGTCATTGACGGTTCGGCTGAAACGTATACTCCTCTCATGTTGAGGTAAGCATGCATACTGTTATCGCCTATGACATCTGCCGCAATAATAGTCGTTCGCGTATGTTTCGCATTCTCAGGGAACTGGGCGTCAACAGCCAGCGTTCCCTGTTTGAATGCGAACTTTCCGGGGAAGAAAACCGCCGTCTTCTTGCCCGATTGAGCGAACTTGTTGCACCAGAAACAGATTCGCTGCTCATGTATCCCCTGTGCAGACGCTGCGCCTCGGGCGTACAGATTCTCGGGCAGGGCATTCCTCTTGTTCACACTGACTGGGAGGTGATTTAATGTACGAACATTATCTTATTGTATATGACATATTAAATCCCATTCGGCTGCGTCGCCTCGCCAAAATTGCCCAGGATTACGGCTTGCGGATGCAAAAATCCGTTTTTGAAGCGGAAATGACGCCTTCCGAACTGCAAAGCATGAAAATCAGAATGAAAAAAATCATTCATCCCGCGGAAGACGGCATCAAAATCTTCCGTCTGTGTCAGTCATGCGAGGCAAAAAGAACGGGCGTGGGAAAAGGCGTGCCGGAGTTGCCCGATGCGGCGTGGCATATTTTCTGAATACATCCGGGACACTCTATTGTTTTCCGCATCCGTCAGAGATAAAATGATTTGCATCTTCTTTCTGTCGATTCAGGGGGCTTCATGAATTTTCCGCAATATGACCATCATATCTGTCTTGTTTCCGAACAAACGCTCCCCAATTATCTGGGGACAGTCGTTCCCGACGCGACTCCCAAAAACGTGCATCTTGTGGTGACGGATCGCATGAAGGATCGCGCCGATATTCTGGAAAAAGCTCTTCGCTTCAGGGGGTATGCTGTAACGCAATATCCTCTTGCCTCTCAGGAGGCGAACGACATGATTGATGTTCTGGACAATATCTATGAAAAAACCGGCTCCAGCGTTGCAATCAACGTGACCGGCGGCACCAAGATCATGGCGCTGAATGCCGTAGGATGGGCAAACATACAGGATGTTCCCCCCTTCCTCTTCTATGTGGACACGGACAACAGGAAAATTTTGCAGATAGACGGCCACAGCAGCCAGTATGCGCTGACAACAAAACTCAAACTGAAAGAATTGCTTAAAGCCGGGGCCGGAGCCAACATCATCAAGCAGGATAACAGCGCTGTTCGGGAAAGGGATTTGCTGGAAAAACTGGTACAGGTTTTCCTCAAAAACAAGACCGCTCTTGAACTGTTCAACAAATGCGCCAAAGAAGCGGAGAACAGTCTCTACACAGACATGCCCTCTTCCTGTCCTCAGGAATTTGAACAGGCTGTCGCTCTCGCGCAAAAGGCCGGCAAGCTCCATCGCACTTCGGATAAAATCAAATATGAATCGGAAAACCATCGTTTCTGGTGCAACGGCGGCTGGCTGGAAGATTTTGTCAAGGCACGGCTCTTCAAACTGCAACATGAGGAGATCCTTGATGACTGGGCCAGCAATATTGAGCTGTCCAATGAACAGGGAGCGGCAAAAACTGGCAAGTTCACTCCCGATCCTGTGAATGAACTCGACGCCGCGTTTACCGCGGCCAACCGCTTCTTTGTCATTGAATGCAAGACCGCCAATCTGGCAAAGCGCGATGGATTCTCAAGGGCCATCTATAAGCTTGACTCCGTGCGGAAAAATCTTGGCGGCGTACTCTCGCGCGGCCTGATCGTTTCTGTGCATGAACCTCGCAGCGTGGATATTAAGCGTTGCAGGGATCTGCATATTGAGCTGCTGTATGGTTCAGATGTGCTGAAACTGGAAGACAACCTCAAAAGCTGGATTCGGAATGTTACCCATTGATCCTGGTATCCTCATCTGCACTGTGGGCGGAAGCCCCGCGCCCGTCATCCATGGCATCCGCAGCCACAGACCGGAGCATGTGCTTTTTGTCTGTTCCCGTGCCTCCGTCCCTTCAGTAAAAGAACAAATACTGCCTGCGCTGGATTTCCTGCCGGAATGGAATATCCTGCCTCTCCCCAATGAGCAGGATCTGTTGTCCTGCGTTATGGAAATCCGCGCCTGCATAACGGCATTTCTGGATGCGCGGCATCTGCCTGCCGACACAGCGCTGCTGGGAGATTTCACCGGAGGCACAAAGGTCATGTCCGCCGCTCTGGTCATGGCGCTCATGGAACGCAATGTCCAGTTCACCTACACCGGCGGCGGACAACGCAGCAAAGAGGGGCTCGGGGTCGTGCGGGATGGCGAGGAGCAGATCATGCATCTGGCCAACCCGTGGCAGGTTCTGGCCTTCGCGCATATCCGGCAGATGGCGGACGCTTTCAATGCCTGCCGCTTTTCGGAAGCGGAAAGACTGGCCGGACTTGTTGCGGAACACGGCGTACATCCGGCATCTTTTACGGCTCTTGCAACACTTTTTCGCGCCTACGCGCTCTGGGACGGCTTCCGTTACGCCGAAGCGAAAACTCTTTTTGAGCAGGCCATTACGGAAATCGAAAGCGAGGCTCCCCCCTCTCTGGCAACATTCATTGAACAGGTTAAAATCAACAGCCTTGCCCTGACAAGCGCCACGGCTGAACTCTCCGGCTTTATGGAGCATCAGCGTCCATGTCCGAACTATCTTCGGGATCTCGCGGCAAATGCCCTCAGGCGCGAAGCTTTGGGCTGTTATGACGACGCCGTGGCCCGCCTGTACTCACTGCTGGAAAAAGCTGCAAAGACTGCGCTGGTCTGTGACCATGGCCTTGATACGAGTTCCCTTTCTCTCAAAGACCTGCCGCAGGATTTTCTGGAAGAAAGCTCTCCGGTTATCAGTCATGACGGCGTGATGCAGCTCCCTCTGTTCAGAGCCTATCAGCTCCTCGCAAGCCTCAGGCATCCTCTTGGTCTGCGTTTCATGGAACATCAGGAGGAGCTTCAGGCCCTGCTTCATGCCAGAAACTTTTCCCTGCTTGCCCATGGCTTTGCGCCTGTAACCGCAGAAACATGCACCCGGCTCAGGAATGTTGTGCTGGCGTTCCTGAATATTTCCGTAAAGGATCTGACGAATTTTCCCATCCTGACGGCTGTCAATCTTGAGTAGGCACTCTTGCCGTTTTTTTGCTGGCTCTGTTTAAATCTGCGGTAACGTCCAGAGTTTTTTCACATCTGGCGGCTCAATCTGTAAGAGTTTTCTCCAACTCAGTAAATGTTTTCATGTTAAGGCAGCGTTCAGTTCCCCACTTCTTGTCTGCAAAATAACGCTTTACGCAACAGAAACACATTAAAATAAGGAAAGTATCCCTTTCTCATTTCAGGGAAGTTTCTTCTTTACGCCGCACTCCAGCAAGTACATAGTTGATGCTAATATTTCAGGGGCTTGAGAACGAAAATGCAAAATGTAAATAAGATTACGAATATATTTGCCAGAAATGTCTTTTATATCAATATCAAGATGAGCCAGGCCAATGTGAACAGCAAAAACTTCATTAATAACCAACATGGATTCTGTCATGCACACATCAGTAGCTAATTGTATTGGATGAGCCTTTACAATCCAAATCATAGAAAACGCAGCACGCTTATGACAGTCTGCATATTCTATACCATGAAAATTCTTCATCCGGTAAATATCAAGAAAATAGCTCTCTATGGCATGGCGAAGCAGTTTTAGATTCAGATATATTCCATTGAAAAAAGGTTCAAAATTTTCCAGGTAGTATTGATTATATGTTTCCAGTCTATTCAAAACTTTATCTGTTGCAAGTATACGCAATACATCATTTGGCGATTTAGTCAAAGGATAACGCCTCGCTGATTTTTTTATGCAAAACAGGAGCGTTTCTCTTCAATCGCTCCCGATAAGCGATTTCATCACGCGGAGTATCTGAATTAGGTTCCGTCCATCCAGAAATATTTGTAACAGCACGATCTTCCATCACATCCGCATATTTCTGGCATAATTGTTCAAAATTTGTTTGTTCCATCAGTCTACTCCTTTGATGGCATCCTGCTTTTACTTTATCCAATCTTCCCCATTTACGCAACAGGAACAGCAGGACGAAGAGATACTCCCAAATGTGTTTCCTCAAAAAAACAGGAAGAGCAGGAATGAGTCTCACCTTGATCTGCTCCAGAGCGCATTTCAATCCACCCTGTTTTTCAGCGCCATTCCAGAGTTGCATGAAAAATAAAAGCTTGCCAGAGTGAGCGCTTTTGACGATATCAGGAGAGCCGTATAATAAAACAAGAAAAGGACTCTTCAACATGCTGACAGCTCTTATCCTCTACGGTGTTCTTGGCGCTTTCGCCGGCATTTTGGCCGGCCTCCTGGGCATCGGCGGCGGGGCGGTGGTCGTGCCCATGCTTGTTTTCACTTTCAAGTGGCAGAACATCTCCCCCGATGTCAGCATTCATCTGGCTATCGGAACATCTCTGGCAAGCATCATGTTCACCGCCGTTTCCAGCGCGCGGGCTCATCACAAGCGTGGCGGCGTAAACTGGCAAGTCTTCAAATATATTGCCCTGGGCATTTTGATAGGAACCTATTGCGGTTCCTTTATCGCCGCCCGTATTCCCGCCCGCTGTTTGCAGCTCTTTTTTGTCGCCTTTCTGCTCTATGTGGCCACAAACATGCTCCTCAACAAAAAACCGAACGCAAGCAGACAGCTGCCGGGCTTCGCCGGAATGACCGGGGCCGGGCTGTTCATCGGCGCGATTTCCAGCCTTGTGGGCATCGGGGGAGGCACGCTCTCCGTACCCTTTCTTGTATGGCATAATGTGGATATGCGTCGCGCCGTGGGCACCTCCGCCGCCATCGGCTTCCCCATCGCCCTTGCCGGCACTCTCGGCTTCATCACCAATGGCTGGAATACGCCCGGCCTGCCCGAATACGCTCTGGGCTTCATCTACCTGCCCGCCCTGGTCGGCATCGTGGCAGTAAGCATGTTCACCGCTCCCATCGGCGCGGGGATAGCGCACAAGCTGCCCGTTCCCAGGCTGAAAAAATTCTTTGCCTGCTTCCTGTATGTTGTCGCCATAAAAATGCTGATGGACGTTCTTTGACATCCTCCCCCGCCTAAAGTCGGGGGATTCCTATCGGTAGCGGCTTACGCCGCACCACAGGTGGGTTCCTGCTTCAACACGGGCGCTTGAGCCCTTCCCGCTCCACAGGCTGACACGGCATGCCCTGCCGTCAGAATGTTCAACGCCGCATTGTGATCGGCATTGGCTTCAAATCCGCAAGCTGTACACTTGAATTTTGCCTGCGTTTGTCTGTTTTGCCTGTCTACGCAACCGCAACGACTACACGTCTGGCTCGTGTATTGCGCAGGGACGACAAGCAGGTTCCCGCCAAACCATGCCGACTTGTAGGCCAGTTGTCGCCGGAACTCGAACCAGCCCTGATCCTGTATGGACTTGTTTAATCCCGCTTTTGCCCGCACATTTTTCCCCGGTGCTTCAAGTGTGCCGGAGGCCGAACGCGACATGTTCCGCACTTTCAAGTCTTCCATCACAACAACAGCGTGGTTTTTGCTGATTGCCGTGGTTGCCTTGTGCAAAAAATCATTGCGGACATTGACTATCTTGCGGTGCAGGCGCTGGATTCGGATCTTGAGCTTCTGCCAGTTGGCGGAAAATTTTGTGCGCTTTGCCAGCTTGCGTTGCAAGGCCGCCAGCTTCTCTTCATGCTTGCGAAAGCTATGCAAAGGGGTGATCGAGCTGCCGTCGGAGAAGGTCGCAAAACGGGCAACCCCCATATCTATACCGATGGCGGACGCTGAAGGGTGTACGGGTGTAGGGATTTCCCGTTCCGTCTGGATGGAAACATACCATTTTCCGGCGGCAAAAGAGACCGTCACCTGCTTGGGTATCCCTTCCGTGCGACGGCTGTTCCGATAGCGTACCCAGCCTATTTTGGGCAGAAATACACGGCTGTTGCCCTCATCCAACTTGAAGCCCTGCGGATAACGAAAGGCATCGTGAACGCCTTTCCTTTTGAAGCGCGGAAAATCCGCACGCTTCGCGAAGAAATTCTTGTAGGCACTGTCGAGATCTTTCAACGCTTGTTGCAGAATTTGAGAGTGGGCTTCGGCAAGAAAGGATGTATCATCTTCCTTTTTCCAGTCTCGAAGGAGCTTGCAGAGCAAGGAAAAGCCCAGACGCTTCCCTTCATTTTCATAGGTTTTCTTTTCCAATGCGAGCGCCTTGTTCCAGACAAAACGGCAACATCCGGCAAAGCGCCGCATGAGGCTTTCCTGCCCGGCTTTGGGGCGGAGCTGAAACTTGTAGGCTTGCAATCTTTGCATAGCCGAATCATAATTGGCCTATGAAAAAAGTCAACGATATTCGTACTGGAAGACACTGTGTATTTCTTCTTCATGCCCACTTGGTCTTTGTCACAAAATATCGCTACGGCGTCTTCACAAAGACCATTCTTGACGACCTGAAGGAAATATTTGCCAGTGTTTGCCGGAATTTTGAGGCTGAACTTGTCGAATTTGACGGAGAAGACGATCATGTCCACCTGCTTGTCGTCTATCCTCCAAAAGTAGCCATTTCGTCTTTGGTCAACAGCCTGAAAGGCGTATCCAGCAGGCTGATCCGCAAGAAAGGCTATCCTTCGATCCAGAAAAAACTCTGGGGCGGCTCTCTCTGGTCGCCAAGCTATTTTGCCGGAAGTTGCGGAGGAACTCCCATCTCTGTTCTGCGGCAGTATATTGAAGCTCAACGGACGCCCAATTAAAGGCAAAAATTCCAGTCAAGGTGCGCCTTATATCCCCGCCCTGAAGAGCGGGGCTTTACGGCGCGTTGAGGTAAAAGCCGTAGCGTTCGTTTTCCGATTTGAGCGTATTCATGGCACGTCTCTGTTTTTTTATTGTTACAGACAAAAAGAGGGAACTGTCAGTCCCCCCTATAGAAATATGGCCTTATATCGCGCGGCACCATCCGGCCCGGCAGTCGCATCCGCCGCATTCGCCGGAGCAGCTCTTGTTGTGCCGCCGCTTGTATTCGGCTTCGCAGTTTATATTGACTCTTTCGATGATTTCCGGACTCGGCCATTCCCATGCCATGCATTTGTCGCCAGGGCACTGCTTGCCGTGAAACGGGCAAAATTTCTCTTTGGCTTCCGCAAGCGGAAGAAGATATATCGGCGTTGTATCTTTTCTTTTGCCGTTTATTCTGTTCAACCCGTTCATATTGCCCGCTCCTCTGTGTAATTTGCTGCGTGAAAACGTGTTCGCTCTCGTGCCGGAGGAAAGCAAGTCATTTATGGATGATTAAAAACAAAAAGAGCAGGCAAGCCGCATAGCGGTGCCCGTACAGAAAACGGAATGTCCCGAGAGTCAGGCTGCCAGTGCTTCCGGTGCTTCCACAGCCGCCTTCATCTGCGATTCAAGGATGTGCTGATACACCTTGAGGAGCATACTTGGATCAGCGTGATCCATAATTGTTGCAACACTGCGAATATCGCCGCCGGCACGAATACTTTCAGTCGCAAAAGCGTGTCGGAGGCCGTACACCGTGATGCGCCGGGTAATCCCGGCCCGCTTGAGAGCGGTACGCCATGCGGCCCCAAGATTTCTGACCTGTCTGCCGTGATAGTTGATCACCCATTCGCAGCCCTCATCCTCCACACGCCACGCCCGGAGTTTATCAATCAAGTCACTCCGCAAGGGGATTTTGCGATAATCATGCCCTCCGGGACGTTTGGCCGCGCAAGGCATGAGAGCCGCCCCGGCGGATTCCGAAACGTCGCTCCATGCCAGCCTGAAAAGCTCGGAGGGGCCGGGGCGCGCGCCGGTGCAGTAGCCAAGCCACACCAGCCGCTGGATGTGCTTCGGGGCCACCGCCAGAATCTGGCGCAGCTCGGCGGGCGTGGGCGGCAGGAGGCGCTGGGAGCGGGCATAGGGCAGGCGCAGCCCCGCAAGGGGAGAAGCACGCAGCATACCCTCCCGCACCGCCCAGTTATATGCGGCACGCAGGATTTTTGCCCGGCGGTTTACGGTTGTCTGCCGCAAGCCTTTTTCTCGCTGTGCCGCCATGAAAGCCCTGGCATCCACCTCCGTCAGCCGGGACGCTTTCCGGTGGCCAAGCAGACGCCGCAGGTGAACGGCGTGATAGGTATCCGCCTTGCGAGTAATCTCCCGTATGCCGTCGCGGGCAAGGTAGGCGTCCAGCAGCCCGTCCACGGTTAGAGTGTTCGTGCCGCGTTTCCTTTCTTTTCTTGCCTGCGCCATACGCTGACGCTCCCGCCCGACATGAGCCGTCTTTTGTTCCATACAGGCTTTTGCTTCCTGCTCCGTTGCAAAGTATCGGCTGGTTCGGTTTTCACCTCTTCCCCATGTCAGGCACCACTTCTTTCCCTTCCGCCACGCCAGAAACGTCACTTTATACTGCACTGGTACGCCTCCTGAAATAAAAAGAACGCCAACTGTCTTGTTTTTGTTGACAAACCTCAAAAATGGAGCCCTGTACTGTTTCAAGCAAACAGGGTGCCCTACCCTCGCCGGAGGTGACATATGAGCAGGACTTTTCGTAATAACGGGTTCAACCCCATAGATTGGGACAAGCCTTGGCATGCGTCTGGGGATCATGGTCGACACTTCTTCAGCTCGGCCCCCAAAAAATACCTAAAAAAACTTACGGCATCAAAGCTTCGCGCTGCCGAGCAGAAATCCATGACTGCCTATGATGAATCTGAGGATATTCCGCCCTACAAAAAAATAGTGAATCCTTGGGATATCGAATGGTTTAGAGACTAAACACTCTATCTTCATGGCACGGGATTATTTATTTTTCGACTGACCGGCCTGTTTGCCCGGTACTGCGGGGCTAACGGCGCTGGGAAGTACAACAAACCTGGGGTGCCGAACGTCACCGGAGAAACGATTGGATACACATACGGGGCTACAAGCGGTTATGTGCATCTACCGCAAGGCGCGTATGACAATGTCGGAACCGGTGCCGAGTACGGCTATATGATGGTCGGCGGTCAACAGCATGTGGGGCATTATGAAATATTTGACGCTTCCCGTTGCTCTGCCATTTATGGTGGTTCCGATTCCATTATGCCGCCGTCCTTTGAAATGCCCGTAGCCTTATACTTGGGCAGGTCTGCCAAGGTATAGGGCTACAGGAATATCTGCTGACGGCGGCATAACGGTATGTGATGCGCCATAAATGCTATTACATCCCGACGCCCAGAACTCAATTTGGGTTATGGCTATGTTTTGACCTGTCCCCGGTGAGGCTTGCCCTGCGCTACCTGTTTTAGTTCTAAAACCATCAGTCGTAGCAACATTATTTGCGACTAAGAGTTCATACCCATCTGCTGTGTAAATTCCTCCAGCCGCCTCTGGTAGACCTGCGGGATTGTGCTTACCCGCAGTTGTAGCCGAGCAGTACCGGGCACACCGATGGAAGGTCTAAAAAACGTTGCAGGATAGCCAGTTGAGAAGTATAAGGGGGACGCACGGTTGCCTTCGTTTTTGTTACAGCCTGCGCTCGGCGCGG
>OFGG01002380.1_pt1 | contig 10322 bp, 10 predicted proteins | sample 1521701 | NCBI WGS metagenome assembly OFGG01 (sample SAMEA3504081, study PRJEB24116) | mouse gut metagenome | biome: mouse gut; feature: mouse-associated habitat; material: faeces | place: Denmark | collected 2011
CGAACATGCGGATGCGGGCGTTCAGGGCACCGGCCTCCTCTGTCAGGCCGCTTTCCGTCCCCCGCAGCTCCTCCAGCTTATTTATTCCCTGCCGCCTCTCCTCATTCAGGTTTTCCACAGATTTAAGACATTGTTGTCTTCCTTCTTCCTTCCGGGCCTTCCATCCGGCATAATACTGGTGGAGCTTTCCGCCCAGGGCCATCCGCTCCGGCTCCAGGTTCTCCTTTTTCTCCCTGACATAGTCCAGGCGCTGCCTCTCCTTGTCCAGCTCCAGGCGGTATTCCTCCACCTGTTCCCATTGCTTTCCGCAGGCCAGCACATGGAGCCTGCGCAGGATCTCCTCCCGTCTCCGCTCCAGGCCCTCTTCCTCCATGCGCAGCATCTCCAGGTTGCTCTGGGAGAATCTTTCCCTGTGGGCGATTTCGTGGAACTCCCCTGACAGCTTCTCGTACTCCAGCTGCCACAGCTCCTGGGCCAGCTCCTCCAGCCTGGCCCTGACTGCCCTGGCCTTTTCCTCCTCCCGCTGCTCCAGCCCGTGGAGCCTGCGGATGAAATCTCCTATTCGGGCCCGCTGGCTCAACAGCTGCGTGGAGACGTACCGGTAATGATACGCCTGCTCCCGCACCTGCCCGGCCTCCTGCTCAAAGGCACGGATAGTGTCCCGGCGCTGGATCTTGGAGCGGTTGTCCCTGTACTGGCCTGTGTATTTCTCCATGATGCCCTGGAATTCCTTCATCCGGTTCCTGTCCTGGTTCAGTTTGTTCTCCACGGCCTCCAGAAACCATTTCTCCACCAGGCCCTTCTCGTCCCTGCAGTCGGCGAACAGATCCGACAGGCCGGACTCCTTCAGGTTCACCTTTTTGATGATGCTCTCCCATTCCTTGTAATAAATCTGGTATTCCGCCAGCTTGGTGAAGTACTGCCTGGACTGGGCGGCGTTGTTCATGTCATAGTAGAAGAAAGGGACGCTGCGCTCCCGCTTATAGGTCTCGAAGAGCTGTCTGCAGGCGGCGAAGCCCTTCAGTGTCACGCCCTTTTTGGTCTTCTCCACCACCGGGAGATGGTAGATGTCCTGCTGGCAGCGTGTCTTGTATTCCGATATGAAATTGATGATTTCCAAATCATCCTGGAAATGCCCCTCTCCCATGCGCTCATCCGAAATCTCCTGGCTCTTCCGCACCATCATGCCGGTGAGCACATACCCGGCCCCCTGGTCCAGCTTCCACTCCACCAGGATGAAGGTGGGCTTGTTGGTGGTGAAGTAGCTGGCAAAGGGACGGTCCTTGGCATTCTGGTAGCGCCTGTGCACAAAGGGGGCCATCATCATCTGCACCAGGACGGATTTTCCGCCGCCGTTTCGTAGGGACAGCAAAGTGCTCTCGCCGTGGAGCTGGAAGGTCTCATCGCTGATGCGGATGGCATTGTTATTGTAGTTCAGGTTGATCAAGCGAACCGCGTTGATTTTGCTCACATTTATACCTCCCCGCCGACATAGTCAGCGCATACAACAAAACACAGTTCTGTTTTCAAGAACAATCGGTGCAAGGCAAAGCGCAAAGGATGCGCTTGGAAGAATGTCTGTACAAAACGGATTCCAGCCGCTTAAGTGGCCGCTTAGAAGTTCTTTACACACTTCCTCCTTCCAGGATTCTGCGCACCCGCTGGAAATGGTTCTGGTTCAGCAGGTTCCAGTCCATGAACTGATCCAGCTTCTTGGTGGTCTTGATCATCTCGTCCTCCTCCACGTACTCTATCAAGCCCTGCTTTTGGAGGAAGTTCAGGATGTTGTAGAGGAAGCCCTCCTTGGTGGTCTTGGCCCGGGAGCCGCGCTCGTCGGAGCGCAGGGCCTCATAGGCCTCGATCATGTTGGAGAAGGCCAGGCCCAGGCGCTCCCCGCCGGAATGCCCTCCTCCCCCGGAAGCTCCCTCCTCCCCGTCCTCCTCCGTCCGCTCCGCGCCCTCCCGCAGGCGGCTGGAGACGCAGTTCTGCAGTTCTCCTACGCGCATGTAGTCCCTGGTCTTGCTGGTGGCCCCCTGTCCGTCATAGAATTCCACCAGCAATGTCAGTATGACGAACTGGGAGAGGTAATAGTCCTTGTCCGTTCCGCCGGATTTGCACAGCAATTGCTTTAGCTGGGCCTTGGAGAAGCCCAGGAAGGTGTTGTCCTCCCTGGGAATCAGGTAGACTACATCCCCGTAGCGCTCGATGTCACACTCGGCGGCCTCCCCCTGGGACTTCACCAGGTTCTGGATCCGCTCGTTCTCCGCATAACCGCGGAACAGCCGCTCCTGGGCCTCCTCGCTCATCTCGTGGTGCTCCAGGAGGTAGTAGAATATCTCCTGGCTTGTGCGGATGTCCTCTATTTCATATGCCATGTTACTCTCCTTTTCTCACTTGCCATTGATGCCGGGCCGGAAGAAGCCTCACGCAGGGAGGCCTGCAATCCCTTAGCGAACCCCTCCTTCGCTTCCTGGTTCCCCTCACACCGTCACCCGCAGCAGCACATTGGAGCAGCAGATATTTTTCCCCACGCCCCCTTCGTAGGGCACGTTCTCAAAGGAAATCACCTTCCCGTCCTCTATCCGATAGACCGTGACCTTCCTGACAGGCAGGCCGTGGGCGTCGATCAGGTTCAGCAGCGTCTCGTTGAGCTGGAAGCCGCCGGAGGACTCGCCGATGAAATTCCGCCGCTCCTCCCGCAGGACCTCGACATCGATCTCCCTGCCCCGCAGCAGCTCCACCATGACCTCCTTGAAAATCTGCACGCTGGGCAGCAGCGCGGAAAAGCTTTCCCCGGCTTCCTCCCCGTCCATGGCCCGGCGGATCTCCTCCAAAGACACCTCTCCCGCCTTGGCCTCCAGGGCCCTGCGCAGCAGGAACAGGACGCAATCCTCATACTGCGCCAGCTTCTGCCGCCTGCGCAGCTCTTCCTCCTCCATCCAGCGCTCGTCCCCGAACTCCATCACAGCCCCCGCCTCGTCCTCCCCCTTCTTTCGGAGGGGCCGCTGCAGCTCTGTGGATTTCTTCAGATTATATATCTTATCCGGCTCGTTGCCAAAGAGCGGGCGCAGGAAAATCTCCATGCGCTCCAGCCCCTCCGGGCGCTCCAGGATTTTCTCATACAAGTCGCTGCGCAGGGAGAAACGCCGGATAAAGGACATCTGGGACAACTGCTCCAGCTCTTTGGTATACAGGGCCTTCAGGTCGAAATGGCTGCTCAGGATCTTCTGGTGCTCATCGATGGTGCGGTTCAGGTAGCTCTCGATCACACTTAAGTTCCTCAGCTTCTCCTCCTCCTTCTCGTCCAGCCGCCGGACGTTCAGGTTCATCTCCTCCAGCTCCCTGGCCCTGGCCTTCACAAGCTCCCGGTAGCCCAGGAACTTCTGCTTGGTGTCGCTGATGGTGTCCAGGTTGGCTTCTAATACGGACTCGTAGTCAGCCACGGAATAGCTCAGGGCATTCCTGCGGATCCGGCCCATGGCCTCTTCGATTTTCTGGAGCTGGATGCGCAGCAGGTTGAACACGTTCTTGATGTCGTCCACGGCCCGGTCGTAGCTCTGCTTCTCCAGGTGCATCCGGAAGATCATCTCGTGGATGGTGATCTTCATGTTGTTCTCGATTTCCAGGGTGGAAAGCAGCAGATTGTAGCCGTCCTCGGTGAGGTAATAGGATGTCCTGCGCACCTCGGCGTCCACATAGACGATGCGGTTGGCCACGTAGCTGATGTTCATGGTGCGGTATGCCCTCTCCTCGAAGTCGTATCCGTCGAAATACATGGCCTTGCCCTCGTTGGAGAGGACTACATTGATGATGAAGTCCCCCAGGTTCTTGCAGTCCTCATAGCTCATGTTCCTGCCAAAATAGCGCATGTTCAGGCTGTCCATGTAGGCCCCGATGTCGTCTATGGTGCAGTTCTCCTCCTTCAGGGACTGCTCCATGAGGTAGAGCAATAGGGCGAAGATGACATTGACCTGCTCGTCCAGCTTCAGGAATCCGTACTGCTTCCAGATGGTCTTCTGGCTGCTGTTAGCGAACAGCAGCGCGTATGCCCCCACATGCTTCATGCGCCTGGGGAAATGCTTCAGGAATTCATATTGCATGGTCTGGCCCTCTCAAAAATCCGTAATCGCCACGATTTCCTGGGGGATGTACTTTCCGGCCTCCAGGAGCTGTATCATCGCTTCTTTTGTCTCATGGGAAAAATATCGAAAAAACAGGCCCGACAGGTTTCGGTTCTGGTTCCCGCTCATGTCGGGCAGGAAGTCATTGTCGTATCCCCGCGCTTTATCCATCATTTTTTCGTAGGCCCGGATGAATGGCTTTATCTCATGTCTCCCGGTACGCTCGACTGTTTCCTCCCCGGCTGCGAAAAGCGCGGCCAGCCTTTCATAGATGCCTATCCCCTCGTAGTCCAAATCTCCGAAATACAGGATTTCATTCTCCGGGTGGTTGATATGGGGTTCCACGCAGAAGCGGAAGTCCTGGGAGGAGCGCAGGATCCCCTTTCCCGCGCCGTAGATGACTGTGGCTATTTCGCTGCCGAATATCCTGTGGAAAGGCGGTTCCCCGGTGTTTCCCTGCGCTGCCTCTCCCTCCCCCATCAGCCACCTGCGCATGGTATAGAAGGTGTCCTTGTTCTCCAGGATCAGTATGGTCTGGGGGACCCGGCGGGTGCGTGAGTAATAGGCCAGGGGCTCTGTGGTGCGGTAGACGCGCAGCACCTCCAGGCCGACGCCGCAGTGGGCCAGGATTTTCCTCCCCTGCTCCCTCTGCAGGAATTTCTCCCTGCCCCATATCCGGAAGCTGCGCTCGTTCAGGGACACATAGGGCAGGTTCCGGCTCCCCGCCTCGCCCTGCTCCAGGAAAAAGCGGTTCAGGAGCCTGACCCATTTCCGCTCTTCCCGGTAGACTTCCGGGTGATTCAGATAATAGTCGGTCCGGATGGCAGGCACTGTGCGAAACTGCAGCTCCTCCAGCTCCTCTCCGTAATCCGGCTTCTCCTCCGCAAGCCAGTAGCTCGTATAGAGGGCCGGCTTCTTCCCGTTTCGCGGGGAACTTTTCACAGGCGTGATTCTCTGCTGTTCGATCAGGCCGCAGATATAGCGGTACTGCTCCGGATAGGATTCCGTCCGGCTCTCCTTCTGCAGTTCCTCCAGGGAAATCTTCTTCATACCTCTGCCTTTTCTCCTTTTCGCATCCCTCTTCCCATACAGCCTGTCCCGTCCACGATTCTGCGAATCATGCCATATGCCTCCGGGAACGCCTGAAATCCGCGGCAGAGTTCATCCGTTCCTGTTTCAATCCCATTCTTATCGCAGGAAACCTCCATGCCGTCCATGCGGATGTTCAGATTGATGAAATCCCCCTTCTCATACAGCGTGGCGATAACGATTACATGATTGTCTTCCTCAATCTCCTCCATAACGGAAGAAAAACAGCCCGTCTCCTTCAATTTTGCGGCAAGGGCAGCGGCGGCCCTCAGTTTGTCGGCATTGTCGAAGGGATTGCCTTCCTGCGCGCTCCCCCGGGGGATTTGTCCGGGTATGAAGACATCTCTGGTATAAAGGATTTCCCCCTTGAGGATGGCCTGGATCTGCCTGTCCACCATGTTTTCCAGCGCCTGCACCCTTGCCGGCCCAAATTCTCTGTTGCCTCGGAAAGAGAACCGGAATCCCTGTATATTTATCAACTCCCTCCTGATTTCTGAGGTCAGCATTTCCTGCCCTGTCCTCGTGAAATCATTGCCCAAGGCGGGGCTGCAATCCAGAAGCTTCGTCCCAATCCGTTCAAATTCCTCCTCTGTCACATAGGGAAGCATGGACAGGTTGAAATCAAAATTCGGGGCGATTCCAAGGGGCTTTTGTGTGTCATTATCTACCAGGAGGCCAATATTCCCCAGATGTCTGTCTACGTTAAATATCACCGCATCCAGGACAAGAATCCTCTGGAATTGCTCCCTGCATCCAAGCGCGTCAAAGAAGTCCAGGAGCCCGTCCAGGGTAATGCTGCGGTCTACCAATTTCCTCAACGGGGTAAAACCAATCTTCTCGTTGGTAAAAGCCTTACATTTTGTTGCCGTCTCCCCATGGAGCCTTAATACGGAATATCGGACGCTTGTTGGGTCCGCTTTCCGGACGATTTCAGAGGCCAGCGCTTCGCAGTATGGCTCCAGTCCTGCGTTGAAAGCGCCAGAAATCCCTCTCTTGTAGAGATAGATTTCCCCCTCTTCCTTTCTCCAGCATTTGCGAAAGGATCCGTCCGTGGTCAGCTCCGGGGAAGTGCTGCTCAACTGTACGCCATATAATCCCAGGCCCTCGAATGCCAGTTTTGAAATCGTGGCGTCGAAATCATTTCTGTAAAAAGAGATATCATCCCAGCGGACATCCTCTTTCTCTTCCTTTATCCAGAAGGAGTCATTGATGGACGCGGCATGCGTAATCTTTATGAATCCTTCCGTGGTCTCGCATCCGCAGTCTATCATAAGCCGCTTCAAGTGACGGTTATGCTTATAGGCCTTTCTGTCTTCCAGCCATGTATTGATCTCAAATCTCCCGAGAGGAAGTTCCGCATCCTGCCGCAGCAGCATCCATCTGCTGTTCTCTTTATGGAAAGATGCGGCGACGGCATCCTTGTTCATCAGATAATACATGGAAAGCGAACCTCCTCTCTGGATTTTTTTATGATGCTAACGCTCATTATATCAGGAAAGAGATGATTTAGCAATTCATATTATTGTTTCCTCTTGCAATCATATCGCACCAGCGATATAATAGACTCGGATTATATCTTTTACAGTCCCAGAAAGCTTCAGGAAAGAAAGGAACTCGAAGGATACCATGAATAAAATAGTGTATCACGGCTCGGTCTCTGTCATAGAGAAGCCGGAATATGGCAAGGGCTCCCGCCAGAATGATTACGGCCGCGGCTTTTACTGCACAGAGAGCCTGGAACTTGCCAAGGAATGGGCCTGTGCCAAGAATACTGACGGCTATGCCAACAAATATGAATTGGATCTTTCCGGATTAAGGGTACTGAATCTGAACGCCCCTGAGTACAGCATCCTGAACTGGCTTGCTGTACTGGCCAAAAGCAGGACCTACTGGCAGCGCAGCAGCATCTCGGAGGAAGCCACGCGATATCTACAGCAATATTTTTACATTGATACCACAAAATATGACTTAATCCTCGGTTATCGGGCCGATGATTCCTATTTCTCATTTGCCCAGGATTTCGCAGCCAATGCGATTTCATTGGAAAAGCTCTCAGAAGCCATGCACCTGGGCAGGCTGGGCGAACAGATAGTGCTGATAAGCAAAAGGGCATTTACATCCATCCGTTTTTTGGCTGCAGAGGAAGTCCTTTCGGCAGAATATTTTCCAAAGAAGTCTGCACGAGATAAAGAGGCCAGACTCCAATACCGCAGGAGCAAGCGCACCGGGGCCGATGTAAATGAAATATTTATGCTGGATATCATGAGGGAGGGAATGAAACATGGAGATTCACGCTTACGATGAGGAGTATCTGACCTATGCCCAGCGGGTTCTGGGGGATATGTTGGATTTTGCCGTGAACACCTGCGGCATGGAAGCGGATGATTATTTTTTCCAGTTTATCGTCTCCGGTATCGCGGCGCAATTCGGGAACGGGAATCCCAAATATGTAGTCGGCATGACAGGCTGTGAGGTGGTGCGCGCGGTCATGGAGCAGTGCGGCGTTCCGCTGTCCGATGACATCAAGGACGAAATGTATCTGGACAAATCCCCGGAATACTGGGCGGGGTGGGCGCTGTGCTACTATCAGTGGATTACCGGATATACGTTTTCCCATATCCATCGCGCCGTTCCCATAAGCACGCTTCTCGGCATGTACCCTGCGCTCCATGAGGCGGATATCACGAAGTTCGCAGACATCATGCATGAGAAGATGATAGCCGCTTACCCGGAGACCAACTTAAAGCGCCTCCGCACCCTGGCAGGGCTGTCCCAGAGCGAACTGGCCAGACAGTCCGGCGTGAGCCTGCGCCAGATCCAGCTCTTCGAGCAGCGCCAGCGCGACATCAACCGGACGCAGGCGCTGAACCTGCTGCGGCTGGCCCGGGCGCTTTGTTGTAGGATGGAGGATTTGGTGGAGCACATGTAACCTTGTATGGTTGCAAAGCAGATTAATAACTTACTCCAAAGCCATCGTCTATCGCTTTGCCCAAACATTCCGTGCACATATGCGTCGCCGCCTGCTCCACATCCAGAAATTCATCATTATTAAAATACAGGTCACACATTGCGTATCCTCGGTCTGTATTTCCAGTAGCCATAAATGCGAATCCACCTTCCCCTGTGCTGATTCTCCTCGTAGAAGTTTCCTGGGATGGTTCCTCCAGCAGATTGCCATAATCGTCGTATCGGTTGATTTCTACATGTGCCAACTCAAAGGTATTCAAGCTAATGACACCTATATTCTCTTCACCCTTATGTAGCGAGAGCCTTGTTCCCTCGCTGTCTCCGCAAACCAGACAATCTTCCTTTGCTACTGTTTCTTTTAGATATGATGTACTGCCAGAAGATTCTTCTAGTTCCTTTGAGCTCTGGCATAACTGAAAAAGGTATATCCGCACGGGATATGAGCTTAACAATCGGGCAAAGTGCCGGTTATATTAATAGACTGGAGAATCAGAAAGGATTCCCCTCCATGCAGGTGTTTTTCTATATTTGTGAATACCTCGGCGTCACGCCATCCGAGTTTTTTGACAATGCCAACAATTTCCCTTCTGAATATAAAGAAATCCTCGAGGATTTAAAAGCCTTAGATGCTGGACAGCTTCACAATATAAAAGCAATCATCAAAGATTTGAGACATTAGCATTGGCCAAATTTCCCACTTCATTGTCCCATCAGTTTATCTATTGTCCTTACTATATCCAGTACAATCAGATATATATCGCAAAACGAACTGGTTAATCAGACGCTTTCCTGTATTGTGTACGCTACAATCATACATAAAGGTGGTGAATGACTTATGTATGAGAATCTGTTTTATGAGCGGTTAATAAAATTGAGAAATGAAAAAGGTGTATCCGCACGGGATATGAGTTTAACGATTGGGCAGAGTTCCAGATACATTAATGGCCTGGAAAACAGAAATGGTTTTCCCTCTATGCAAGTGTTTTTCTATATTTGTGAATACCTTGGTGTCACACCATCTGAGTTTTTTGACGATAACAATAACCGCCCTGCATACTACAAAGAAATCATGGAAGATTTGAACGCATTGGACAGCGAACAGCTTCAAAATATCAAAGCCATTATCAAGGGCTTGAAGCATTGAGCAGAAAAACAATGCTATCTGCTATTATAAAAAGAGATATCAAAGGATTGCTTTTCCCCTGATATCTCTTTTTTACTACACTTTCAAACTGTCAGACTTTTGAAAGTCTTTATTACTAATAATTGACGATTTTCCCGAAATCAGCCTTCAGAGAAGCGCCCCCTACCAGGCCGCCGTCGATGTCCGGCTGGGCGAACAGCTCCGCCGCGTTTCCGGCATTCACAGAGCCGCCGTACTGGATGCGCACCGCAGCGGCGGTAGCCTCGTCGTACATCTCGGCGATGCAGTCGCGGATGCCCTTGCAGACTTCCTGGGCCTGCTCCGTGGTGGCTGTCTTGCCTGTGCCGATGGCCCAGATAGGCTCATAGGCGATGACCATCTCCTTCACCTGATCTGCGGTCACGCCCACCAGGTCGGACTTAATCTGGAAACGGATCCAGTCCATGGTCACGCCCATCTCGCGCTGCTCCAGGGACTCGCCGCAGCACAGGATCGGGGTCAGCCCTGCCTCGATGGCCTTCTTCACCTTCTTGTTCAGCAGCGCGTCATCCTCCTTGAAGTAATCCCTTCTCTCGGAGTGTCCGATGATGACGTACTGTACGCCTGCGTCCTTCAGCATAGCCGCGGAGATTTCGCCTGTGTACGCGCCCTTCTCCTCGAAGTACATATTCTCAGCGCCCACAGCCACGTTGGTCCCCTTCACAGCCTCCACAACGGGCACGATGTCGATTGCGGGCACGCAGTAGACTACGTCCACGCTATCGCTCTTTACCAGATCCTTCAACTCGCCGCAAAGCTTCACAGCCTCACTGGGAGTCATGTTCATCTTCCAGTTTCCGGCTACAATCTTCTTCCTTGCCATGATACCTATACCTCTTTTTTCTTTATATTTAAAAAAATATGTGCAATACCAAGCCTGACTTGGAAAATCTTAGTCAGCATACTTCGCTGGCTTAGATTTCCTTCAGGCTTTGTCATCTGCCGCCGCAACCCACGGCGTT
>OFGG01002383.1_pt1 | contig 10315 bp, 7 predicted proteins | sample 1521701 | NCBI WGS metagenome assembly OFGG01 (sample SAMEA3504081, study PRJEB24116) | mouse gut metagenome | biome: mouse gut; feature: mouse-associated habitat; material: faeces | place: Denmark | collected 2011
CCTGCCCGCCACATATCCGCTCGACCAGGCCCACTGCAGGTTGTAACCGCCGCACGCGCCGTCAATATCGACGACCTCACCCGCAAAATAAAGACCCGGAAGGAGCCTGGATTCCATCGTACCGGCGTAAAGCTCCGCCGTATCAACCCCTCCCGCACAGGCCTGGGCCGACGCAAATCCTTTTGTATTTACTATCTCCACGCGCAGATGCCTGATTTTCGCACAGAGCTTTCTCCGCTGCGGGGCGCCGACCTTTTCCGCGGGAAGCGAACTCCCGATTCCCGCTTCTTTCAGCAGGACCGCATTTAACTTCCTGTCAAACAGACCTGTCATGGCCTCCGCAGAAGTCTTTCCGCGGGCATACCTGCCAAAACGCTGCCCGATCAGCTCATAAAGCTCCTCCTTAAGGGCCCACGGGGCAAAATTAATCTCCACGGACACCTGCTTCTTCTGCGCGAGAGCCCGCGCGGCATAGCGGCTGATCTGAAAAACCGGAATCCCCGATATCCCGTACTCCGTCAGCTGCAGCTCTCCCCTCTCCGGAAAGACATCCGCCACGTCTTCCCCTGGCGGGATTTGCAGCGTAAGCGACGCCTCTGTCCGCACTCCGGCCGCCCCCTTTAAAATCTTCTGCCCTGCCTCCAGCTGGACCAGCGCCGGAACCACCTCCACAAAATGGTGCCCCAGCGAGGTAATCAGCGGAAACGCGCTCCCGTCACTTCCTGTCTTCGGCGCTGCCAGAAGCCCCGTGGCAAAAATCACCGTTTTTGCAAAATACGCCGCACCGTCCGTCAGAATCTCAAATCCGCCCCGCCGCTTCCGGATGTGCCGTATCACACACGAAGTAACGATGGATACTTTCCGGTACCGCGCTTCCATGCAGAGCACTTCCGGTATGGAAGATGCCTGTCCGCTGGACGGGTAATAATATCCGTTCCGCTCTTTCGGCCGGATTCCCAGCTCCTGAAAAAATGCGAGCGTTTCCGGCAGGCCGAACTGCGCAAAGACGGGCATCACAAATGCAGGGTCTTCCCCTCTGTAAAAGGAAACACCCTGCAGCGCATTTGTATAATTGCATTTTCCATTTCCAGTGGAAGGAAGCTTTCTGGCCACCCGGTCCATGTGCTCAATAACCAGAGTGGACGCACCGCTGCCCGCCGCTGTGATAGCCGCCATTAGCCCGGCGGCACCGCCTCCGATCACCGCGGTATCTGTCCGTATCATGATTCACCTGTAATGTCTGTGTATAATTGCTGCTGGTCTCTATTTTAGCATACCATCCGGAAACAATCAACGGCTGAAAACAAATTAAATTCTAACTCTCTTCCGGGCCTGTGGACTGTCTGTCTTTTTCCTGTGCCCGCCGGATCCGGATCGCCATATACTGCCTCCCGGGCAGTTCAATCCGCGCACTCCCGCTGTGTCTTCCCGCAGGCGTAACCGTCATATTCCAGGTATCAATCACTTCCACATCATACAGAAGATCTTCCGGCAGATACAGCATTCTGTACGCAGGCTGTGTGATGCCCAGATAATGGATCTCATAGTCGCAGGTCCCCATTTCCCACATCGTCCGGTATCCCTCTTCCTCCCCGGAAACCGCGACGGTTTCATCAAACATCCCGGCCGTGCGTTTTAAATAATTTCCGGGCGTTTCCTCACAGATCTTCCGCAGGAAACGAAGGCGTTCCACGCTCTGTCCTTTCAGCACGCCTCCGTGCGACCACCATAAAATATCTTTTTCGTCCAGGTAAGTCTCCCCGTGCCCTGCGTGTCCGCCGCGCAGAAAAGCTTCCCAGAACCGGCGCACCAGCTCCTGCGCCGTGATATTACCCCAGCCCGTATGGATATTTCCCTCATAACAGATCTCATCCCACACCACAGGCTTCCCGTACTTATCCAGATATTCGTCCGTATATTCCGTCGTTTTGCAGAAATCCTGGCGCTGGATGGAAACATGTGTGATCCAGTCCTGTGAATAATCGTACAATTTCATGCAGTTGTGGATGGAGCGCAGATGATCATACGGATCCTTATCGCAGAGAATCGACGCATACCTCTCCCAGTCATCCGTGGTTTTAGACAAAATCAGGTCGTATTCGTTGGCCAGCGACCACCACACATTGCGGTACGCGCCGTAGCGCGCCGCCAGATAGCGGATGTAAAGATCGCAGCATTCCGCTTTCATGACATTCATTCCCCACCTGTCGTAAGGATGCATCAGAATCAGATCCGCCTCAATCCCCAGATCGCGGAGCTGAGCGATCCGCCGGTCGATGCGCTTAAAATGCTCCGTGTTCAGCCTGTAATAATTAAAACCATAATCCATCTCCGCCGGCTCCGTCCCCGGATAGTTTTTCCGCTCACGCTCTGTCTTTTCCGCCAGCGCCCGGTCAAAACCCTCTCCATTCCCGCGCTCATAAGGATATGTCAGCGGCTCGCTGCGGTTAAATTCATAATATTTCGGATAAATACAAAAACGTATCTTGTTAAACGGCGCGGCCGCGAGGGTCTCTAATGTCTGATTCTGCAGCTCCTCACTCTGATGCACCCACGCGTAACAGGTGGTCCCGACGGAATAATACGGCGTGCCGTCCTCATAGCCGAGATACCGGCCGTCCACAACCTGTACCCTCCCGTGATTCCCCTCTGCCGCGGGCATCACATCGAATTCCCCGCTGACTTCCCCGGAAAGAACATTTCCAGTGATCCGATAGCGGTAATGTCCTTCGTAAGAAGGCATAAAACGCACCCTGTAGCAATCATCCCCGTCAAAAAAACCTTCCACGGTGATCTCCTCATGATCGCCCGTAAAAGTTCCCGTCACCACCGGACCGGCAAACGGGTTTTCCACCGCTTCCCCCTTTACGGCTACTTCCATAAAATCCCACTTCTGTACCTTTGTCATCTTTCCCCTCATTTCTGCACCGCTTTCTTTTGGTATGCGGAGTCTGCAGATGCGGTGCGCACCCATATCCCGTTCTGCGCTATTCTGTCTGTATCTTAGCAGAAACCAGACTGCCGTACCCGTTTTTCCGGAACTTATGCGGAAACTTTCCTCACTTCCCCTGTCCATTCCCGGGAATTCTGCTCTGTGCTCCCCATGCATTCCGGATGTTTTCCCTATTAATTATACATACAAAAAACTCAATTAAAATACATTCTTTTGTAAAGTTTATCTGTTTCTTGACTAAATTAACGAAATTTTATAAAATAAGCCTGTTATAAAAGCCTGCTAATAAAAAGTCAGGCGCTTTTTGAAGAAAATTTGTGAGGTAATTTGATGGCACAATTCAAAAACCGCCTCATCAGCCAGTCAGAAAGCCGTAAATAATAAACGGAATGATTATTCGCTTTGTTCCAGGCAGGGTTGAGCTGCTGTATGCTCTGCCGGATCAGGAGTTTATCAGGATCTCTCTTTTGGGAATACAGCAGCAGGTTCCTTAGAGACATTAAACAGTTCTTCCGGCCTGAAGGGCTGATAAATATTTCTGCAAAAGGCTTCATAGCGCTCTGTAAAAGCTTTTAAGCCGATTTTGCGGACACATTCCACATATTCCGGGGTATCAAACGGACATGTACCGGGACAGTCCGGCCTGCATAAATCGAACAGCTGCAAATTACGGGCCGGCTGACAGGCTTTCGCGCGGACACCTGAGGGTCTGGGGAGAAAACATCACACCAATGCCCGGCCATTATACAGCTTAAACTGAGAATATTGAGTCCCAGCCAGCTGCCGGATACTGAAACCCTGCACTTATATATAGGAGGAGAACCGCTTATGTCCGTCACCGCAAAAGAACTCGCCAGGAAACTGAATTTATCCGAATCCGCCATCTCCCTGGCCCTGAACCACCGGCCTGGCGTCAGCACTGCCACCCGCAGGCGGGTAATTGAAGCCGCAAAAGCCTGCGGATATGACTTTTCCCGCCTCCGCAGCGCAGCAGAACCCACCACACCATCCGGCTCTGTCTGCTTTGTCATTTACCGGAAACACGGAGCTGTGGTCACCGACACTCCTTTTTTTGCCCAGCTCGCCGAGGGGATCGACGCTGCGTGCAGACAGTTTTCCTGTTTTCTGAATATCCATTATCTGTACGAGGGAGACGACGTGGAAGCGCAGCTGGCAGACTGGCAGCGCACCGGCACGAAAGGCATTATACTGCTCGGAACCGAAATGTCGCAACCGGATCTGTCCCCTTTTCTGGGAAGTACGATCCCCCTGATTCTGCTGGACAATTATTTTGAGACGATAAACATCGACAGTGTCCTGATTAACAATGTCCAGGGTGCTTTCACCGCCACCAGTTTCCTGATCCGCAGATACCGGTCACAGCCCGGCTATCTCCATTCCTCCTACCCTGTCAGCAATTTCAAAGAGCGCGCGAACGGCTTTTACAAAGCAATACGGGAAAGCGGCATGTCTCCTTCCCGTTCTCCCGTACACCATCTCGCCCCTTCCGCGGAGGGCGCATATTCTGACATGACAGAACTGCTGGCAGCCGGAGAGTCTCCCGCGCGCAGCTACTTTGCCGACAATGACCTGATCGCCGCCGGCGCAATGCGCGCATTCCGCGAATCCGGCCTGCGCATTCCACAGGATGTGGCACTGATCGGATTTGATGACCTGCCACTTTGTACCTTCACAGAGCCCTCACTCTCCACCATCCGCGTGCCGAAACAGTACATGGGAATTCTGGCTGTGCGGCGGCTCCACGAAAGGATCACAGGCCGGAATGAATGCCCGCTGAAAATTGAAATCGCAACTACCCTCATAAAACGCGGCAGCCTGTAACAGTAAATCTGTCGACTTTTTTAAGAAAACCTAAAGAAAGAAACTATTGCGGAACATTGCCTGATGTGTGATAATAAAAACCATAAATAGTCTGACAAAGTTATCCAGATAAAGAGGGTTTAATCATATGAGTGATCATCAGAACCAGAACAGCACGGGGGAACAGATCAAAGGCGCGCTGACCGAAGCTCTGCAGAGCGGGGATTTCCGGCGGCTCAATTCCCTGGTATCCCAGACCGTGACGAACACTTTAAAGGAAGTCGGGATACATATCTCCCCCGGAAGCGGACAAAAGGTGCAGGACGGCGGAAACGACGTCCCCCCGCAGTACGGACAGCAGGACACAGGATGGCAGAACAGCACACAGCAGACCGGCGCGGCGCCGGACCCGGGAGGACAGACCCCCGGCGGGGAATGGCGGCAGTACCGGCAGCAGACCGTATGGCAGAACCGGGACGTCAGCGCGCAGCGCAATGCGCCGCAGGCAGGCCCTGCGCAGTATGGCACACAGACACAGGCACCCGGCAGCACAGCCACACAGCAGAGAGGATGGCAGGCACAGATACACAGCCAGAAAGAACAGCTCCGCCAGCAGCTCGGATGGCAGTTGAAAAGACAGCAGGAACAGCACGCCAGACTTCGGCAGGAACGTCTGCAGAAACAGCAGATTTCGCAGCAGCAACAGCTTCAGTTCCGGCAGCAGCAGCTTCAGCAGCAACAGCTCCGCCAGGCACAGCTTCAGCAGGCGCAGCTGCGCCACGCACAGCTTCAGCAGGCGGGAACCGCAGATCTTTCCCTTATAAAAATGAAGAAAGTCGGCAGCGTCTCCAGCGTTCTGTATCAGGTATTTGGCGGGATTGGTCTGGGTATCACGGGTCTTGTGACCTTTATCCGGCTCATCGTCCTTTCCTCAGGTGAAACCACCCTGGCCGGATGGATTGTAAACCTGATTTTTCTCGCATTCTTCTTTGGCATGGTCCGCCTCGGAATCGGCCAGAAGCGGCGCTTAAGACGCGCCATCCGCTATGTCCGCCTCTGCGATTATAAAATGTACTGCGAAATCGAAATGATCGCGAAAAACACAGGAAAAGAAGATGCATATGTCGCCAGGGATATCGAAAAAATGCTGGATGACGGCTTTTTTCCGGAAGGACACCTGGACGGGCAGAAGACCTGCTTTATGTTAAACGACGTGGTCTTCCGTCAGTACCTTGAGGCTGAGAACAGCCGCAGACAGCGGGAAGGAAAAGAGAGAACGCCGGAAAGAACAGACGCGCAACGGGCACAAGGCACGGAACAGAATGTGAAAGGACAGGCGGTGCCGGAAATGTCCGGCACACAGGAGGCCGAGATGAACACCATGGTCTCCGAGGGAATGGAATGTATCCGCAGGCTTCGCGATCTGAATGACCGTATCTCCAGCGAGGACATTTCCAAACGGCTGTTCCGGCTTGAAAATCTGTTAAAAGACATCTTTGACAGTATCTGCGAGCACCCGGAACAGATGCACCGGATGCACAAGCTGATGGACTATTACCTGCCCACCACCTTAAAACTGGTCGAGGCCTACGCGGAATTTGACCAGGTCAGTGCTCCGGGCGACGAGATCACGGCGGCAAAGGCAGAGATCGAAAATACGCTGGATACAATTAACAGAGCTTTCACGGAGCTTTTAAACAACCTGTTCCACGACGCTGTATTCGACGCGACCACGGACGCGCAGGTTTTAAAGACCATGCTTGCGAAGGAAGGCCTGACGCGGGAAATGGAATTTGCAGCCATGAGCCGCGAATCCTGAAAGGCCGCACATAAATGAGATTCAGTCAGACAATCACGGGAAAACAGACAGATAGAGATTCAATGGAGGAAAAACAATGAGCAGTGAACTGGATGAAATGTTACAGGCAGCGCCGAAACCGACCCTGACCCTGGATCCCTTTCCGGAGATGGAGGAAAATGCCCCCGCGCAGCCCGGCGCACAGGCCGCAGCCGACGCGCAGCCAAAGGTACCCGAGGTCACACTGACCCCCGAAGAACAGAAAATGGTGGATGATTTTGCCGCGCAGATTGATATCACTAACACACAGATGGTTATGCGCTACGGCGCCGGCAGTCAGAAAAAAATCGCTGATTTCTCTGAAAATGCCTTAAACAACGTGCGCACCAAAGATATGGGCGAGATCGGACAGATGCTCGCAGGCGTGGTTGCGGAGCTGAAAGGGTTTGAGGAGGAGGAGGAAAAAGGCTTTCTGGGATTTTTCAAAAAAAGCACCACAAAGCTGGAAAATCTCAAAATAAAATATGACAGGGCGGAGGCAAATGTCAATAAAATCTGCAAGGTCATGGAAAACCATCAGATCACACTTTTAAAAGACGCCGCCATGCTGGACAAGATGTACGACCTCAACCTCAATTATTTCAGGGAACTGTCCATGTATATCCTTGCTGGAAAAAAGAAGCTGGAACAGGCTCGCAGCACGGATCTCCCCGCTCTCTTAAAAAAGGCGGAACAAAGCGGTCTCCCGGAAGACACGCAGGCGGCCAACGATTTCGCTTCAATGTGCGAGCGCTTCGAGAAAAAAATATACGATCTGGAACTGACAAGGACGATTTCCATGCAGATGGCGCCGCAGATCCGGCTGATCCAGAGCAATGATACCGCCATGTCAGAAAAAATCCAGTCCACCCTCGTCAACACCATCCCTCTCTGGAAAAGCCAGATGGTCATCGCCATCGGCCTCAGCCACTCCAGCGAGGCTGCGAGAGCACAGCGGGAAGTGACGGATATGACCAATTCCCTGCTCCGCAAAAACGCGGAAGCGCTCAAAGTCGCTACCATCGAGACTGCCAGGGAAAGCGAGCGCGGCATCGTGGACATTGAAACCCTGACCGCCACAAACAAAACGCTGATCAGCACGCTCGATGAGGTGATGAAAATCCAGGAAGACGGACGCGCAAAGCGCAGAAGTGCGGAACAGGAACTCGTCCGGATCGAGGATGAGATGCGCCAGAAGCTGCTCGCAGTGAGCCGGGCTTCCGGAAAAATGTAACAAAAAACCTCTCTGATACCGTAACAGGTCAGAGAGGTTTTTTAATGTTGACAGTCGCACGGAAACAATATAATATATTTATATAACTAATTTATATAACTTGTTTTTATTGAAGGAGGGCTGTGAATGCCAAAACAGCGCATCACAAAAGATATGGTTGTCGAATCCGCGTTCGAAATTGCAAGGCAGGGAGGCATGGAGCAGGTTCTTGTCAGAAACATTGCCGCCAGAATCGGCTGTTCCGTTCAGCCGATCTACAGTTACTGCCGGAATATGGACGGCCTGCGGCGGGAGGTGACAGAGCAGACATCGGCCTTTATCCGGAAATACCTCGCGGCACACATTGACAAAAATGATCTCTTCCGCAGTACAGGGCAGAGCTGGATCCGGCTGGCGGAGGAAGAACCGCACTTATTTAAAATATTTGTCTTCCACCAGAGAGACGGCATCTCCTCCCTCGTGGATCTGTACCAGTCCGAAGCCGGCTCACAGACTGCCGGAGCGATCGCAAAGCAGCTGAACATCGCTGAAACACAGGCCAGACAGCTGCATCTGAACATGCTGATCTATACAGTCGGTATCGGCACTATTTTGTCTGTGACCACCCCTGGAATTCCGGCGGATGAGATACTTGCACAGCAGGAAACCGCATATCAGGCATTTCTGCAGCAGATCATGGGACCTGATTCCGGAAAAAATACAGAAACCACTTCAAAAGCCGGTACAGAAAGGATAACAGAATGAGCCCTGAAATGATCGTTATATACAAAAGCAGCACAGGATTCACGAAACGATATGCAGAAATGATCGCGGAAGAGATGGAATGCACAGCCGTTGATTTCCGCGCTGTGACAGTGGAAATGTTGTCCGGATACGATCTGGCCGTATTTGGAAGCCGGGCGCACGCGGGCCGGATAGATGGTTTCCGGAGAGCAGAGAAACTGCTTCAGAAAAGCGGAGTGGACCGCATGGTCCTGTTTGTGACAGGGGCGACTCCCCAGACTGCCGTCGAACTGACCGACGCGTTCTGGAAACAGAATCTCACAGAGGACGAACTCCGCAGTCTCCCGCATTTTTATATGCAGAGCGGTCTCTGTTATGAAAAAATGTCCCCGGCAGACAGGATGATGATGAAGGCAGCCCTGGCCGTCACGAAAAGAAAAAAGGAGAAAACCGCGTTTGACAGGGAATTCGAGCGCGCTGCAGCCTGTTCTTACGACTTCTCCTCCAGAAAATATATCAGCCCGCTGATCTCCTTTCTGAGATCTCTCTGATACCGGATGTACGCCCGACAGACTGCTCTGCCAGCGGTCCGCCTGCGCACATCGCATGGCCAGGGTCACACCGGCTTCCCACAGCCGGCCGTTTTTTCGCGGAGCGCCGTTTTCTCCCGGATAACCGCCACAGCCACGGCAGCCCCGGACACCAGCAGCGGCAGATAAAAGTTCATGGCCCGGCTCACCAGCATGGAAGGGATCAGAAAACTTTTTGTAAAAATCCCCTCAAATGCAGACCGGTACACCAGCTCGGTAATCCCCTGCGCTCCCGGAACCGGAAGCATATCGACCGCGAGATACACTGCAGACTGGAGCGCCATGATTGTCATCACTCCGGTCTCCTGCAGGTGAAAACCACGGTAAACAACATATGTCAGAAAAAAGACACTGCACCGCTGCAGAAGCGTCACACCGATCACAACGGCCAGCTTTCCCCGGTGCGCCCGGATAAAATCCACCGCCCGCTGATAGCTTCCGGCAAAACGGCAGATCTGATCCCTTCTGTCCTCTTTCTTTTTCAGCAGATGCATCCGCTCCAGCAGCCACGCGCCGCCGCTCATCAGACGGATCAGCAGCGCCGGATATACCATAAGCCCCCAGATTGCAAGCACAACAATCGTATTCAGAAAAATTCCCAGAACAATCAGGAAAAAATATCCTCCGAAATACTGCTTCAGCGGTCCATGCCAGACCGCCAGGACGGCAAGTCCGACCAGCACCAGGACCAGTTTATAGGCGAGCGCAACTGTCATCAGAACCACCGAACAGTCCGACATCTCATTTCCGTCTTTTTTCATATAGTAGAGCTGGACCGGCTGTCCGCCAGTCGCCGAGGGCGTAATGCCGGAATAGAAAAAGCCGATAAACGAATACTGGATACAGCGCCAGACATCACTTTTTCCACCCATCGCGGAGAGCAGATACCAGATCATAAATCCCTCGGCTGTGATAAAAAACAGTCCCAGAAACAGTGCGCCCGCCAGCCCCGCCATGGATGTCTGCCGGACCGCTGCGAAAATCGCCCCGGCATCCTGCCCGTGAAACACCGCGTAAAAAGTCAGAAGCATGACCGCCAGAAAAAGAAGCGCCTGCGCCGCCCTCTTTTGTCTACTCATAGGACGCACCGCCAATCCACTGTCCCGCGCCGCTCTCCCCGATCAGTTCAGCCAGAGGCCCCTCAAACAGAACCTCTT
>OFGG01002387.1_pt1 | contig 10312 bp, 19 predicted proteins | sample 1521701 | NCBI WGS metagenome assembly OFGG01 (sample SAMEA3504081, study PRJEB24116) | mouse gut metagenome | biome: mouse gut; feature: mouse-associated habitat; material: faeces | place: Denmark | collected 2011
TCAGAGATTATCCGTGCAATGGTCTCATAAAATTTCTTGATGTTCTCTGCGCTCATACGCCGTCGCCTCCTATCCCATCTATAAGTCAAACAACTGCTGCCCTGCCGTCTCTGACAGGGCGCATCCGTCTCTTAACACAACAATGTTTTATTCCACATCGCACCCGCAGAAATATTCCTCCGGCAACCCTTTGAAAATGTGTGCTATTACATCTACCGTCCATCCGTTCCCAATCGCCTCAAATCTCCGTGTTTTGGGGATTCCCTCTGTGTAATTATCCGGCAATGTCTGATACCGTTCCGCTTCTATCGGGCTGACAATCTTATATGTACTCAAATCTTCTTTACTTAACAGGACATTACACTTTGTTTCTGTTCTACATCTTGGCAGTGTTTTCATTTTCCCGTCCAAATAATACAATCTGTACGGCTCTGAATAATGTCCTTTGTTCATCAAGTCATATTTGACATAGTTTTCAGTAACTACCGCACTTTCTAATATCCTTTTGTCTGTTCTTACGAGTTTTTCATCTGGAATAAATACGTCTTTTATGAATATTCCTCTGTCCTCCGGCTGCTCTATGTTCTGAATGTTCGTCCAGTACAACCTCTTTCTCCGCTGCGCCGAAACAAGCGCACTGTCAATCAATATAGGCTCTACATTTAAAATTTTCGTGATTTCCTTTTGTATTTCATCCGGTATTCTGAAATTGTTCTCATAAAGGAAATACTTTGGATTTACCTCCTTTATCGCTCTTACATACTGCATGAACAAAGTCCACCCGATTCCGTCATTGACCTTTGTTTCTTTCTTCACTTTTGCATTATGATTTTTATTGCACGACCAATTTGTGCAAGGCGAGCCACCTATGAGCAAATCAATTCCTTTATACTGCCTAAAGTCTGCTGTCATCACATCCCCACACTGAACTATCTCCGGATAATTCTTTCTACTGACTTCTATTGCATTTTGTTCAATTTCATATGCGAAATATCTTTCTACCGCAATCCCCGCCCTTTCCAGTGCGACCATTCCGCAACTGATTCCATCAAATAAACTTAATACTTTAATTTTTTTCATGTTCACGTCTGAACACGACTAGCCGTTTTTCCTTTAAAGGTTGTTCTTTTCCTTTCTTTTTTTGTTTTATTATGGTGTTTTCACCAAATACAGACGGCGGGAATCGAACCTCACCGACATGCACTGCATCCAGTGCCACTATGCCCTCGCATCGTCTGCTTTTTCGGACTGCTGCCCTGCCGTTTCTGACAGGGCGCATCCGTCACCCGCTGCCGTCAAGCTGTTGCGACTGCTGCCTGTTTCCGTTCCTGCTCCCATCGTCTCCGCTCCTCCGCTTTTCCGGCTGCTTTCCCCTCCGCATATGCAGACATCATCATGATGGTCATTGACTTTCCCTCAAGGTCATCAATCCCCATGAAACGCTCTGCCATGCTCTCAATTACTGCTTTTTTCTCTTTTTTGGTCATGATTAGCACCTCCTCTAATTCGCTGAATCTCTTTCTCTATATCTTTTCCGGAATAGTCCGCTAACAGCTTTTCCGAAATGTGATACGTCCAAATTGATGACATCTGAACCGCCGTTCCGATTGGCAGCTTTCCCTGCTGCATTGCAATCCTCACGAATTGCGGTGACACATTGAGGATTGTTGCTGCCTCTTTTGGCAATATCCTCCCGATTTCCATGTCCTCTCCTTCTCCTTGTGGTGGCTCTCTCGGTCTTTTCAACCCGCTCACCTCTATTCCGGCGATGTCTACCGTGTTTTGATTTTTCACCTTAAAAAATCAAGAAAAACCTGTCATCCGACTATGAACTTTCTAGCAGGTTCACCCGCTGCCATGTTTCCCACGGTATCACTGACTTTGTCTCTCGGCTTGCCATCGTCAGACACAAGGTTGCCATCCTTGTATGACGGGGCGACTGCTGCCCCGTTTCGGCTTTTATTCGGTTTTCAAATATGCGTGTGCGGTGTAATGCCTCCCGATATATGCGATTCTGCATCCTATCTTTTCAAGCTGAATTTCAAGGGAGAAATCAATGTCACCCAAACCTAACGCAACCCGCCCATCCCTCAACAATCTCAATACCCGTCTCGCTGCTATATACTGCCCTTTTTTCACTAATTCTTTGTGATACTCCATCACCCTATATTTCAACATCCTGTCCTTTAACATCCGGTTTCCCTCCTGTTTCTCTTGTCCTGCTGCCCCTCCTGCCATATAATGAATGTGCGACCATTTCTCAATGACAGGAGGTGAAACAACATGGATGACTTAACGAAAGAGCAAAAACATCTTTTGGTTTCTATGTACAAAGAAGTATTAAGCAGGCAACCCGCCCTCTCAATGGAAAAGGCTAATTATTTTCACGATTCGGATGAAATAAAAAACCTATTTCTCCCCGACCTATCCTCTGATTATGTTTCTGACCTTTGTTGGAAACTGAAATCTAAAGGATATATCATTTGTTATCCAGGCGATGACCTCGCAAATGAAATCCAACTATCGGATAGCACTATCATTTACATGGAAAACCGTTTTAAAAATGGTTTAAAAGATGTCGCCACATTCCTCTCAAATTTCTTACCGTTCTAAAGTCTCCATTGTCTCGGCTGCATCTGATTTTTTTGATGCAGCCTCATTTTCATAAAAACTTGAACTTTCCTGCCTAACATATTTTCTTGAAAAATTTTTAGCATGTCTGATGTCTTTCGTATGTTTGCAGTCACCGCCGTTTTTATAACACATGTTCCTTTTGCAATTTTCTCTTTCACCATCGCAAAGATAGAACACTCTTGATTGAGCCATCTTTCCACCTCCTGTTTGTTCATTGTATAGACATCATAATCTATTTAATAGACTTTGTCAATGTGTTTTTGTCTATTTAATGAACTTTTTTATTGATTTCTATTTTCTGGTGTGGTATGCTATCCCAAAAGGAGGGAGGTGAAAAACGTGACGCAAGGCGAACGTGTAAAAGAAGTCCGAAAAAATCTCGGTCTCACATTGGAAAAATTTGGCGAACGCATCGGTTTAAAGAAAAACACTATGAGTGCAATCGAAACGGGCAGAAATGCCCTCACTGACGCAAATATAAAGGCAATTTGTCGTGAGTTTGGCGTTGATTACATATGGTTGACCACTGGTGAGGGAGAAATGTTCGTCGATTCCGACGATGATTTCATTGAAAAGATTGACCGCATTATGGCAGGGGAGGATGATGCCCGAAAGAATATTTTCAAATTCATGCTTAGTCTGAACGATGATGATATTGCAGCACTAGGCAGGATTCTTGACCAAATGATAGAATTTTTTAAAGAAAAAGACTGACAGTCTTTTCAACTGCCAGCCTCATTCTTTGGTGTAAAGATACAAAACGAATTTATATATCCTCTTGAGGATTTTTTCACTATGTATCTTTCCGACTAACTTCATGATAGCCTCTTTGTAATTCAAGGGAACACCACCCCTTTCCGAATTACATTGTAGCACAAATTTCCATGATTGTGGAAATCGTGAGGCACATTTCCATGATTATGGAAATATTCTCACCTGCTGCCGACATCCTGTCCGGCGTGTGATACAATTATTTGTATTCGGATTCAAACAGGTCGGTGATTTTGACATCCAGCGCAATGGCTATCGTTTCAAGCTGAAACAATGTCGGCGACACCTTGCCGTTTTCGATGTTGTTGAGCGTTGATTTTCCGATTCCGGATTTCTTCGCCAACTCCATCAAAGTGAACCGTTTTTCGGTTCTCCTTTCCCATAACAGAACTTTCACCCTGCTCACCTCCTTTCAAAAGGAAGTTTACAAGGTGGCATGATTCACTTATAGAAAGAGAGGCGATTTCTATTTCACGAACGATTGATAAAAATGCTCTGATGCAGCATAAACAAAAAGCACTTGACCATTTCAACAGTTACATGGACGGACTTATTTCTTCCGATGATTCCCGTATGCAGGGCAAAGCGGACAAATTGTCGTACTGGATGGATGACTGGACAAATTTTCTTGAGTTTGAACCCACATTCTCCCCCGCAAGCCTCCGCAGATATAAGCGTGGCGAAATCATAAAAGTGCATTTAGGATTCAACATAGGAAGTGAGGAGGGCGGTCTGCATTATGCAGTCGTTCTTGACAAGAACAATTCTGTCAACTCCCCCGTTGTCACCGTTGTTCCGCTCACATCCCCAAAACCTCATGTTGACGTGAGCAAACTGCATAAGGGCAGCGTATTCCTCGGTAATGAACTTTTTACAAGTTTGAGTGCAAAAGTCACGGCATTGCAGCGAATCTCGGATGCCGACCGGAAAAGACTTCATGCAATGGTGGGTGATTTTCAACATGTCATGTCCGCTCCGGATTCGGAGATTGATGAGGCACTGGAACGTCTTGAACTGTTGGGGAAAAAATGCACCTTGCTTGAACGCATGAAAAAGGAAATCACCAAAATGAAAACGGGCAGCATCGCCCTGGTCGGACAAATCCGGACAATCAGCAAAATCCGGATTTATGACCCGAAAACAAATTTTGATGTATTGAGCAACGTGAAACTATCCAATGAAAAATTGGACTTGATAGACCATGAAATCATTGCCTTATATACCGGACAATGAATAAAAATCTTGACAATTTCATAGAATGAGGTATAATGGTTTCTATAAAAACACCGCCCTTTACGGGCAGTATATAAGACACCGCCCCTTGCGGGCAGAAATCATTTAGACCTCATAGCAATATGAGGTCTTTTTTTGTACATAAAAAGAGCAGCCTCCACGCCAATGGAAACCGCTCTCAAGAATCATTCACGCCTCGCAAAATGCACGGCGGTAAAATGACCCCTCACAAGTCTCATTTTACCATAAAACCGTGCTTTTGCATAGGTTTTATTTTTATACCTTTTTATGATGGGAGTTGATAAAATGAGACGAAAAACCGTCGCCACCGTCGAAAAAATCCTGCTCCGTGTGGCAATCTATATCCGTGTTTCCACGGACAGGCAGGTCAAAGAGGGCGATTCCATGCGTGACCAACTATCGACCGGACAGAAATACATAGACACGCATGAAAACATGATTCTTGTTGATACCTACATAGACGACGGAATCTCCGGACAAAAACTAAAGAGAGACGATTTTCAACGCCTCCTCGACGATGTGCGGGCGGGAAAGATTGACCTTGTCATCTTCACTCGCCTTGACCGTTGGTTCAGAAACCTCCGGCATTATCTGAACACGCAAGATGTCCTGGACAAACACGGCGTTTCATGGATTGCGATTGAGCAGCCTTATTTTGACACATCCACACCCCACGGACGGGCGTTCGTGAACAACTCAATGATATGGGCAGAACTTGAGGCTCAAAACGATTCCGACCGAATCCTCGGCGTGTTCGATGACAAGGTTGACAACGGTGAGGTGCTTTCCGGCTCAACTCCCCTCGGATATTCCATCAAGGACAAACACCTCACACCGGATGACGATGCCCCGACCGCCGTTGCAATCTTCCAATTCTACCGGAAAAACGGGAACTTGAGTGAGACGCTCCGGCATATGGAATCAGAGTTCGGGCTTGTGCGGTCTGCTGCCAGTCTCAAGAATATGCTCACAAACACAAAATACATCGGAGTGTTTCGGGATAACAAAGAATACTGTCCGGCAATCATTGACCGTGAACTCTTTGAGGATGTTCAGCGACTTCTTAAAATCAACATCAAAGACGGGAAAAAACATGATTATATTTTCGGCGGGCTTGTGGTCTGTGATGACTGCGACCATATCATGAGCGGATGTCAACATCGGTGTGGCGGTCGCATCCGTGCAGACGGTACACGGGTAATATATAAATATAGCTGCTACCGATGCAGGCAGGGCGTGAACCTGCACCGATGCCCGAACCGAAAAATCGTCATGGAATCCACTCTTGAGGCGATGATGCTTGACCGCATCCGTCCGGAACTTGAAAAGTATATTGCAGAATATGAGGTTGCAAACCTGCCCGCCATCCGGACGGATGCCAAACGCCGGAGTGCCGAAAACAAATTGCAGAAATTAAAGGATTTGTTTCTGAATGACCTCATAACAATGGATGAATTTAAACTTGATAGGGAAAAGCTGCTTTTGCAGCTTGAGAAAATCAATGCGGAGGATTCCCGCCCCGTCAAGGATTTGTCGTATTTGCGGGAGTTCTTGAAAATGGATTTTGAAAGTGTATATGATTCTTTTTCCATTCCGGAAAAACGTGAATTGTGGCGGTCAATCGTCAAGGAAATCCGTGTTGACCATGAGAAAAACATCCACATTATTTTTTTGTGATTGTTGTACTACTAACTTTACTCCTCCGGTTGGTTCGTCCGCTAATATCAGCATAGGGCGGGTAATCAATGCCCTGCCGATTGCCACACGCTGCTGCTGTCCGCCGGATAACTGCCGGGGGAGATGATACCGCCGTTCCTGCAAATTCAGTACGGTCAATATTTCCTCTAAATAAGCAAGATCAGGCTTCTTATAGTCAAGCAGCAAAGGGAATGTAATATTTTGTTCGACATTCAATTCAGGTATGAGATTAAACGCCTGAAAAATAAACCCGATATTTCTGCGGCGAAAAATTGTAAGTTCTTCATCTTCCAATGTAAATATTTCTTTTCCGTCAATAAACACTTTGCCCGAAGTCGGCGTATCCAGCGCACCGATCATATTGAGAAGCGTGCTTTTTCCAGAGCCGGACTCTCCGACAACTGCAACAAACTCACCCTTAGAAACAGAAAAATTTACCTCTTTGAGTGCGTGAACGGCGGTTTCCCCCTCGCCATAGGTTTTACAGATAGAATTTACTTCCAATAAGTTCATTTTGTACCTCCATTGTTCTTGTTTCTATAAATCAGTCCAAGCAGTAATTCAATTACGCATGATAAAAATAATAGACCGCTGAAAATTTTTGCAAATGGCTCTAAGCCGCCAAATCCAAAAGTGAATATCACAAGTGCCATGCCGCCGCCCGCAACAAGCAGGGAAAGAATGACTAATAGAGCTTTCAGTCTGCTTTCCGCACACAAGGCAGCTATAAAGTATACGACACTTTCAATCAGCAGCAATACGCCCAAAAAAACGGGCATAATACTAATCAGGTAACGGAAATAAACAATGCTTAAAATCCCAAACAGGATTGCCGCAGCCGTTATGAAAAGATTTAAAGTTACAATATGCTTTTCCTCCCTGCCCCTGCCGGAAAGAAAGTCTAAGATACCTAATGCGCCATTCAAAATGGCATAAGCCGCAACCGCATAGATTATGCTGCCTTGTAGAAATTCCGGGAACAGAAGCGTTACAAGCCCCATAGCCCCAAGCAGGGCAGCCCGTAAACCAGACCACCTTGCAATCTTTTTGAATTGTAAAAAAGTCATAGATGTTATCCTCCTTTCGTTCTACAAGAAGAATAACATCTATTTCCTACTCCCAAGTGAATTGAAACTTACAATTTTGTAATTTTATCTGAATTTAGAAAAGTGATATTGAAAACACTTCCCTTGCCTAACTCGCTGTCTACGGTAATGTTTCCGTCGTGGGCTTCTATGATCGCTTTGGCAAGCGGCAGACCAAGCCCTATCCCCTGTGTGTCTTTAGAAAAACGGCTGCGGTAAAAGCGTTTGAAAATGTAATGTATATCTTCCGGGTGAATACCGCTGCCAGTATCTTTTATTGTAATCTGCGTCAGGTCAGGAAGCCCTTTCCAATCAATCACAACCCGGTCACCTGTGCCTGTATGGTCTAAAGCATTTTTCACAATGTTGCTGATTGCTTCGATAATCCAGTCGCGGTCACAAAAAAGCGTGATGTTATCAGCCCCGGATAAAATAATTTCTTTTCTTTCCTGCTTCGCCCGGTATGCAAAATGTAATTCAATATCTTTTACCATATCAGCTACGTTTTCAACGCTTTTTTCTATGATGATAGTACCAGCGTCTAATTTCGTAATTTCCAGCAGATTTTGTACCAGCGTTTCAATTCTGTTTAGCTCCTGCTCTGATAATATGGTAAATTTCTTTATTTCAGGCAGTCTTTCCGCTTCTCCCTGCACCATTTCGTTATAGATACTCAATGCGGCAATAGGCGTTTTGAGCTGATGTGAAATATCCGATATGGTATCCCTTAAAAATTCCTTTGAGCGCAATTCATTTTCAGCATGGGCGTTTAATACAGCAGCCAAGGTGTTCACCGAATGGAACAGTTTATATAATTCACCCTCCCTGTCACAAGCAATGCGGGCGTTGGTATCGCCTTTCAGGTATTTGTCGATTGCTGATACAGCTACCCCGATCAATTTATGCTGCTGATAAAAATACCAAAAACAAACAGCCGCTATGCCGCCTCCCGATATAACAGAAAGAACGGAAATGAACGGTATGCAGCTATCACGGAATACCCATATCCCTATCTGCGACAATAGTAAAAAGCCAGCTATAAAAACGGTTATCCCTGTAAATAAAAATTTGGTATCTCTGTTTGTAAACAATTCCATGCTCCACCTCAACAAATAATGTTCCATTTATACCCCATGCGCCTGATATTGAGAAGCATTTGCGGCTCGCTGGGATTGTCCTCAATTTTGATACGCAGTCTGCGGATATAAACAGTCAGTGTATTACTGTCAACATAATTTCCGTCACCGTCCCATAATTTCTGTAATATCTGCTCTTTAGACAACAGGACGTTAGGATTTTGCATAAACAGACAAAGCAATTTATATTCCGCTGCGGTCAAGTCCAATAGTTCCCCGTTTTTATATGCCTGTCCTTGCAGGAGCAGGACTTTAATACCATTTGAGTGAAGCTCTGTATTGGCAGAGCCAAAGTCATTTGCCCGGCGAAGCAGGGCATTGATCCGCGACATTAGCACACTAACCTTAAATGGTTTCGTAATATAGTCGTCACCGCCTATATCCAAGCCCATAATCACATTGATTTCCTCGTCTGAAACCGTTAAAAATATGATTGGTACTTTTGATGTCTGCCGGACTTTCCGGCAAATTTCAAAGCCGGAACCGTCGGGGAGGGAAACGTCTAAAATCAGTAAATCGTACTTTCCCTCCGTCCATGCGGTATCAGCTTCTTTTATTGTCCTCGCAATGTCTAATTCAAATCCCGCCTTTTGAAAAGCAAATGTCAGTCCGTTAATCAGGCTCAAATCATCTTCCAACAATAATATTTTACTCATTTTTCATCCTTTTCCGTTTTTCTGTGTCCTTTGCATCAGCCATAACAGACTGAATCCATTCTGCATTATTTCAGGAGCTTAAAAGCGTCTACTGGTAACCTTAATAGACGCCTCCTCTTTTTTCTCACCTGCTAACACCGTCTTGTGAAAATGAATCCGATGTTTTACTTGTATCATAGCTTTATTTTTTCCTAGAGATAAATAATCTCATCACAGATACCCGTTGACGGTTCTCCCATATACCCAATGTGCAAATTTCCACTTAGAGATAGTTCCGTTAACATCCGATCCAAATTTTCTGCATCTTCCATCGTCACTCCCTCATACAAACCGCATATTACATAGTCCTCTGCCCCTAAAAGTATCACACCTGTTAATAACAGCCTGCTCCTCTCACCTACAGATAACGAACCTACATTTGCATTTTTATCAATCTTTGCAAACTCCAATAATCCTTCAAGGGTATCATCTGGATTTTTATAGTTCTTTGTTTTCCTAATACTATCCAGATATTCAAAGCAGGTTATATGATCTGGCAATATTTCATCAGCTACAAATACCACTCTTGTCTTTCCCTCAAACACATTCTCTGCAAAATACTGCTTGAGCTTTTTTTCACTTCCTACATAACCTTTCACTGTATACATTTTATTTTCTCCCTCAATTGTCTATTTCATTTTTTATGGATTTTTTCTTATGCCTATGATAATTAACTTACTCATACAAAGACTGGTATTTCCTCTATGAACTTAGCCTTAATCCTTTTAACACAAATCCAGAAAGCACCAGAAGCGGTATCAGCTTCTTTTACTGTCCGTGCAATGTCTAATTCAAATCCCGCCTTTTGAAAAGCGAATGTCAGTCCGTTAATCAGGCTTAAATTATCTTCCAATAATAATATTCTACTCATTTTTATCCCTCGTTTGTTTTTGAGGATTGTTGTCTTTGCCCTTTTTTTTCCTATATTCTTTGATAGCCTTGTTTCTAAGCGGTATTCCAACACCAAGTAGAAGCACCACAAATAAAACAGTAAAATCCATGTTCTCACCTCACATTTCTTTATTTTTCAATATCTTAA
>OFGG01002390.1_pt1 | contig 10297 bp, 9 predicted proteins | sample 1521701 | NCBI WGS metagenome assembly OFGG01 (sample SAMEA3504081, study PRJEB24116) | mouse gut metagenome | biome: mouse gut; feature: mouse-associated habitat; material: faeces | place: Denmark | collected 2011
ATTCCCTTGCCGGCCTGAATGAAGAACTGCCTAAGTATGGACAGAATGTGCAGCTTGTGTATGGCGGCGGGTCGATCAAAAAGAATGGCATCTATGATAAAATCATGGAGATTTTGAAAGCAAATGGAAAAAATGTGTTGGAAGATGCAGGCGTCATGCCAAATCCAACAGTACAGAAACTGAAGGAAGGTTGTAAGATTGCCAGGGAAGGTAAGGCAGACCTGATCCTTGCGGTCGGGGGCGGTTCTGTCTGCGACTATGCAAAAGCGGTTTCCGTATCTGCATACTGCACGGAAGATCCCTGGGAAAAATATTATCTTCAGATGAAAGATGTGGACAATGAAATCATCCCGGTGGGATGTGTCCTGACAATGGTCGGCACCGGATCTGAGATGAACGGCGGTGCGGTCATAACGAACCATGAGCAGAAATTAAAGATTGGGCATGTATTTGATGAGAGGGTGTATCCGAAATTTTCCATCTTAAATCCGGTATATACCTACACGCTGCCCCAGTTTCAGATGGTTGCGGGAATCTATGACATCATGAACCATATTACGGAGCAGTATTTCTCTGGGGAGGACGACAATACTTCTGATTATCTGATGGAGGGGCTGCTGCGGTCTTTGATTCATTCCAGCAGGATCGCTGTGAAGAATCCTACGGATTATGAGGCGAGGAGCAATATCATGTGGATCGCCACATGGGCGTTAAATACCCTGGTGGCAAAAGGGAAATCTACAGACTGGATGGTGCATATGCTTGGGCAGGCGGTTGCGGCGCATACGGACGCAACCCATGGCATGACCCTTGCAGCGGTATCCATGGCCTACTACCGCTTTATCTGCCCGTTTGGGTTGGCAAAGTTCAAGAGATTTGCCATGAACGTATGGGATGTAAAGCCGGAAGGGAAAAGTGATGAACAGATTGCGGCAGAAGGCCTGAAAAAAATGGAATCTTATATGGAAGAACTGGGTCTTACGATGAACCTGAAAGAGCTTGGGGTAACAGAGGAGATGCTTCCGGGAATTGTTGAAAGCACACTGATCATGGATGGAGGATATAAGGTGCCAGACAAGGATGAAATCAGGGAGATTTTAAAGAACAGCTTATAAAAAGCCAGCATAACAGACTGAAACAGGGGATTTAAATGCGGCGCAGGATAAGGTGTTATCATGTTGCAGCGGGATGCCGTATGCCAGGGCATCCCGCTTTTCATGAGGCATTGTTCTGCCGGGCGTAATGTAAGTGAAAATTTGGAGGTAATAGTAAATGCGTATCTTGGTATTAAACGGAAGCCCCCGTCCAAAGGGGAATACGAAACAAATGGTGGATTCGTTCCGGGATGGTGCGGAATCGGCAGGACATAAGGTGGACGTAGTTGACATATGCAGGAAAAAGATTGCAGGATGTCTGGCCTGCGAATACTGTCATACAAAGGGAAACGGAGCCTGTGTGCAGAAAGATGATATGCAGGAAGTCTATTCCCTGCTGGGAGAGGCGGATATGCTTGTCATTGCTTCGCCCATTTACTATCATGGTGTTTCAGGGCAGTTAAAGTGTGCCCTTGACCGCTTCTATTCTGCCGCTTATCCGAGCAAGCCCCGGAATCTGAAAAAAGCTGCCATGATATTAAGCTCCGGTGATCCTGCAATGTATGATGGGGCAATGTTCTCCTATAAGGGAGATTTTCTGGAATACCTCGGCCTTGAGGACATGGGGGTATTTACAGCTTACGGCATGGAGAACGGTTCGGCTTCAAAACTGAAAGAACTACGGGATTTCGGAAAAAATCTGAAATAACGAGGGAGGATGTGAAATGAGAAAATACTAAGCAGAGTTTGATTTTGAAAGAAGGACAGTCATGTTAAACAGCGGATATGAGATGCCGGTCAACGGTCTTGGAACGTACAGCCTTCATGGTGATGAGTGTATCAATGCTGTGAAATCTGCGTTATCAAACGGTGTCCGCCTGATTGATACTGCCTCTGCCTATGGCAATGAGGCGGAAATTGGGCAGGCAATCCATCCGTATTATCAGGAGAATGATGTGATCCCGTTTATCCAGGATTTAGGGATCGTGGTGCAGGAACGGCATCCGCTGGGGGCAGAGGGCATACGGCATACGGGAGAGCTGCTTGGCGATTCTTTGATCTCAGAAATAGTCAGGGCGCATGGCGTGCCTTCTGCGCAGGTAATCTTACGCTGAAATCTGCAAAAGGGCGTGGTGGTCATCATCGGTTACAGTAACCCTGATCATATCAGGGAAAATACGGAGCTGTATGATTTTGAACTGACAAAGGATGAGATGGTGCGGATAGGCGCATTGGACAGTAATGAAAAACACGATTGGTATTAGAGGAAAGAGAGGTATTTTTGATGTGGAAAAAGTGGATGACGATAGTATTTATTTCTGTTTTTGCATTCACGATGGCGGCATGTGGAAGCAGTGGCAGAACAAATGACAGTTCTTCCGGGCAGGGAACAGAGCAGACAGAGAGTGGTACATCCGGACTGAAAAATGACAGAGAAGAAACCGGGGATGAAACTTTTGCGGAAATATTGCCGGAAGAAAATGAAGGTTCTGCCGGGATACAGCCAGAAGAGGATGATGGCTCCCATATCCTGATTGCATATTTTTCCCGTGTCGGAAATACCGACTTCCCGGAAGGGGTAGATGCCATATCATCAGCAAGCCTCATACAAAAGGATGGGGAGATTTATGGAAATACACAATATGTCGCATCGCTGATCGGACAGCATACTGGTGGAGAGATGTTCCTGATTGAAACAGAAGAAAAATATCCTGCTGATTATGATGAAACGGACGAGCAGGGAGAACGTGAGAACCGGGAAAGAACCCGGACGAAACTGGCCTCCCATATACAAAACCTGGATGATTATGATACGATATTTCTGGGGTTTGCTGGTGGTATAATAGGACTAAATCAAGAGAAGCCCATAAAACAAGGGTTTGCACTGATTTAGTCCTATTTATTTAAGCCCATTTAGGTGGAGATTAGGACAGCGCTGGACGAAAATCGAAAACCTACATCAAAGAAGTCAGAAATGCCCATCACTGATGCGGTCATCCTATGGCTTTTAAGAAATGCGAGGTGAAACAGAATATTTAGCAGTTAGGAAGCAATTATTTTATTGCGTGATAAGGACTATTCAAGTGTACGTGCTTGGGTAGTCCTTATCTTTTTGCAGAATTTTAGGAGGAAGGGAACATATGGAATTTAACGAAATGGAAAAACGGCTATTGTACCAGACAGAAGGAAGTGAATGGTATGCCGTCCTGCATGAGCTGGCTATGGCTTCAAGGTATGCAAAAGACCCGGACAGGCGAAAAGCGGCGGACAGCCTTATTAAAAAGCTGAACTCCCTGACAGATGGTGAATGCATGGAGGTTGTATACGATATCAGGAAAAACTACAGGCTTCCCAAGGGAAGCAGGACTGTTGGCGAGATGCTTGCGGAGGCAAGGCAGAGATCCGGCGCTGAACAGCTAAAAGGGCATGACATCATGGCACTGGAACGGTTTGACCCGGAAGTGCGCCACATGGTCATCTTTGAGGTGCTTTCAGGTGATTCCTTTGCAGGCAGTAAAGGCGACAGGGTGCGCCTGTTCCTGACGGATGCCGGGTACCAGAAATTTAAGGAACGGCAGGAGCAGGGGGAGGTCAGGATAGAGAACCATGCGAAGGTTGCACCGGGCGGCCATCTGCATTGTGACCGCAGCGAGGATAGGAACCGCACCCGATAGTGTGGACATTTGGAAAGGGGGTTTTTGATATGGCAGTATTCCGGGTAGAGAAGACAAAAGATTTCACCGTCATGAGCAACCACCATCTCCGCAACGGGAAGTTATCGCTGAAGGCAAAGGGGCTCCTATCCCTCATGCTTTCACTGCCGGAGGATTGGGATTATACAACAAAGGGGCTTGCCTGCATCTGTAAGGACGGGGTGGATTCCATTGGAAGCGCATTAAAGGAATTAGAGCAGCATGGGTATCTCACAAGGCGGCGCATCCGCTTTGAAAACGGGCGGCTGGGGGATATCGAATATATGATACATGAAAAGCCGGTAAGCGGGGAACCAGAAGTAGATTCACCTGAACGGGAAAATCCAGAACAGGTAAAACCAATACAGGCTAAACCAAAACAGGGGGAACCAAAACAGGAGGAGCCTGGACAGGGAAAACCCGCACAATTAAATACTGATTCATTAAACACAGACAGATTAAATACACGTCAATCAATCTATCCGGCAGGGCCGGAGGCGGCAGGATGCCGGGATGGGATGGACCAGATGGAACTGGCAGAAGCATACCGGGAGATCATTCGTGAGAATGTTGAGTACAGTATTTTAACGGAACGTTATGGGGAACAGCGGATGGATGAAACAGTTGAACTGATGCTGGAAGTAGTCCTGTCAAAACGCCCCTATATCCGCATTGCCGGGGATGATTTCCCAAGGGATGTTGTAAGGAGCAGATTTCTCAAAATTAATTCCAGCCATGTAGAGTATGTCTTTGGCTGTATTGACAGGAACACCACAAAGGTAGGGAATATCAAGGCGTACCTGCTGGCAGCACTGTATAACGCCCCGGCGACAATGGACAGCTATTACCGGGCGGAGGTCAGCCATGACCTGTACGGCACATAAGCGCAGGAATGTCTGTACAGCATTTATATTTTACAAAAAAACAGAGGAAAAGGAGAAGAAGAGTATGGAACAGGTTTACAGGATCGGCATTGACCATGGGTATGGGAACATCAAGACGGCACACCACATTTTCCAGTCGGGAGTGGTGCAGAAGGGGAGCATCACAGAATTATCCGGCATGGTGGTTGAGCTTGAAGGGAAATTTTACGAGATCGGCTCCACCCATAAGGAATACCAGATGGACAAGGTATGGGATGAAGATTACTACGTGCTTACCCTTGCGGCACTGGCGAAGGAACTGCAGGGCAGGGGGCTCTGCAATGCATCCGTCATCCTTGCGGCAGGGCTCCCCATCAAGTGGCTGGAAGAGCAGGCAGGGGCATTCCGGAAGTACCTGATGCAGAAGAAGGAAGTGGTTTTTAAATGCAACGGCACACGCTACCATGTGAAGATTGAGGATGTGGAGATTTATGCACAGGGATTCGCCGCCATTGCTGAAAACCTAAGAGACTATCAGGGATTCAATATCGTGGCGGATATCGGGAACGGAACCATGAACGTTATCTTTGTGGTGGACGGCATTCCCGATTCCACCCGCTATTATACGGAGCGTTTCGGCGTAGACTGCTGTGTGATAGAAATGCGGAGCGAACTGACAAACAAGGTGCATTCAGTGGTGGATGACCTTATCGTGAAAAAAGTCCTGAAAGACGGAACAGCGGAGATTGGAGAAAAGTACCTGAAAGCAATCGGGGAATGCGCTACGGAATACACCGAAAAGATCATGCGGAAGTTGCGGGAATATGGCTACAATGAAGAACTGGCGAAGCTCCATTTCCTTGGAGGCGGAGCCATGCTGATGAAGCACTTTGGGAAGCTGGATAAAAACAGGGTGCGTTTCATTGAGGATATCAACGCCAATGCCAAAGGCTATGAATATCTCTCCCACCAGCGCCGGATCAGGAAGCTCCGGCAGAAGTAGGGGGAGGGAAAAACAGATGGGTGATAAAAGAGGGATAATCAAAAACATCAAGCCGGTATTCTGCCGGTTTGACATGGATGATGAGCCGGAGCGGAGGGCGTGGCAGATCATCCAGCAGCTTAGCAAGGGGAACGGCGAGGGGAAGAACCGGAGCTATAACAGCATCATTTCAGAGGCAGTGGTGGGGTATTACGATAAAGTGACCATGAGCCATGAAGAATTATTGGAGAAACTGGAGGAGATCATTCATAAAGAAATAACAGCGATCCCCAACATTCCTGTGCAGATGCCATACCCCTATCCGGCAGCCCAGCCCCGGCAGACGGGGCAGCAGCAGGAACAGACAGCCCCAAAAACCGAAGAACTGAATGAAGCCGCCCTGGACTTTATGGATGGCTTCATGGGCATGTAGCAGGGTGCTTTATGCATCCTGTTTTTTTTCGGTATAAGCAGTGCAGGAACAAAGATTTTTCTGACTATGTAGAGATAGAAGATTGTTACTGTCAGATATGAAAATGGCTTGCATAGCGCAGACAATTTATTTTGTAGGGAGAAATCATTGAACGAGTACAGGATCAAAGATGTGGACATACACGAATTCCTGCATTTTATCATGGAAGATGGCGGAAAGCTCCCGGCAGATTTTGATATGTTACAAAAGAGCGGAAACTATCTCATCCATGTGGATGGGGAAAAGGCATTCTGCTTAAATGAGCGTGAAATTTATCTGAAGGACAGCATGGAAAACCTGATGGCAAGGTCATTGCCATATTTCTCAGATATGAGAGTTTCCCTTTCTGTACATATAAAAGATAAAGAGGGAAAAGCAGATATAACGGTTTTGGATAACCGCAGGCTTTCCAAAGAGATCACGAGGAAACAGGCAAAAGGGAAATCCCTTACCATCCGCTACAGGAGCGGAAAAACCAGGAACACCCGCCTTTCCACAGAACAGTACATCAGAGGCCCGTTCGGGGAGAAAGTCAGCTGTATCTGCTATGCCTACCTTGCGGATGCACTGATACGGATGCGGCAGGATATGTTTTCCGGCAGGGGAGACTTTTTACCCTTTGTCTACCAGGCAGAAAATGAACTCTCCCTGTCAGCAACGGTACGGGAAATCCATGCAATGAGGGAGAAAACCTTTGAAGCGGCATCCATGGAGCAGTTCCGCAGGGAGTGGGGAGAAATGCAATCCTTGCGGATAATGGACCAGTACAATTATCAGAGGGGCAGGCCGGACAGCGAAAGGATCAAGTCCTTCCAACAGGAGATAAAACAGGCAGGGTACCAACAAGTGACAGATCAGATGGCGGCGCAGGCGGCTTCCTTCAACCTCCCGGTTTTTTCCCTGACAAAAAGAGGAACCATTGCCCATGTCAGGGATATCAATGCACTGGATAAGAAAGCGCCTGTCTTTATGAAGAAGGACTGGCTTGTGATGCTGGATATCCTTGCCAATAAGAAAGAGATCCCATGTTCCCGGAATACACTGGTATGCCTTAAGAATGCGGCAAGGGATGCATACAGTAAAGCAGAGGAAGCCGACAAGCCGCAACTGGCAGGCATAGCGGCAAAAATAAGCTGTTTCCTTGAAGCAGTGGATAAAAAAGGGATATCCGGTATTTTACGGGATGACGGTATCCTTTTCAGTGAAAACCCAGAGCTGCCGCCTTTCCCTTCCAGTATAGAAAAAGAAAGGTTCCGCCATATCTATGAGGCAGGGGCAAAGGAGCAGATGGCAGTGGCAGAAAGAGCTGCCTATTACCCAGGGCGAGAAAGATAGCTGGTGTGGGGAAGTGCGGCACAGCCGACACCCCCGTATACTTTGCCTTGTCAACCCTCCCATTGGGGAGGGCAGCCGCTGTCAAGGATTTTCGGCTAGGACTAAAATACTTGACAGCGGATGTTCTCCCCGATACAATGCAGGCGGCAAAGGATGCGGTAGGGTAGCCGAAGAAGTGGAACTGATAAATGGAATTTAGCAGTGATAGAAAAATTAATTGATTGTGAAATGTTTAAGGAAGAATTTCAAAATTATTTTTGATATGATAAAGCGGTAAGAGAGTAGTGATTAATTAGTAAATGATAGTGGATCAACAGAATATATGGTATTTCTATTTGAAGCTTACGATGGTATAATAAGATAAATTAATAATTTAGTACTTTTTATTGCTATTAGATGAAGTGTGCTGAGTGAAAAATGAGATGTAGATATGTTCAATGATGGTATTTCATTCTGGCTTAATATAGTTATATTATGAGGTATGATTATGACAACAGTATTTGTATCGTATTCTTGGGATTCAGAATCACATAAGGAACGAATTAAGAGATTCGTAGAATATTTGCGAAGAAATCAAATAGAGGTAATATTTGACGGAAATGCGAGACTTGGGGAACTTTTACCTGATTTTATGGAAAAAGGGGTAAGTGCCTCTGATTATGTTTTGATGTGTTATACGCCAACGTATAAGAGAAAGGCTGATGGAAGATTAAAGAAAGAAATTAGTGGCGTTGCTTATGAAAATACTATGATAACTGGAGAAGTTTATAGCCGAAATAATCAATATAAATTTATTCCTATTTTGTTTGAAGGAACTTGGGAGTCATCAACGCCATACTGGGCTGTCGGTAAACTTGGAATTGATTTGAGAGGAAATAACGCTAAAGCCGAAATAGGAAAATTGATGGAAACATTGAATGGAGAGATACCTGATGATTTGCCTCCTGACCCACCCCAAATAACAATTGCAGGAAAGGAAAAGAAGATAAAAAACTTTTTTTTAATTAGTATTCCGCTAATAGCTGCAATAGCAACGATTGCTGTTGCTTTATTTGGAGATAATATTATTGGAAGATTAACAACGGAAGAAGAAGGTAATCCTGAGAATACATATTCCCCGGAATCGGATTCTATTGAGGATTATGCAAGGCCTGATACTGACTTATCTATCAATGAACTTTTTAACAAGCTATGGGAAGATAGTAACTATATACGTTCCGAATATGTAAAAAATTTAATCAACACAGGGATTACACGCTACAATAATGGTGATTTTCCCTATGCCGGAGCTTTATTTGAGCAAGCGATTAAAGAGGGGGATGAAGGAGTTACAGCAAGAAACAATTTATCTTTTATGATACGACGACACGAATATGTTTCTAAAAGTTTTGAATTAGATGATTTGCTGGAGCAGTGCAGAGAAAGTGGAGGAGCGTTTTCACTTATCAATTACGCCATGTATCTTGTTTCTATCAATGAATGGGGAGATGCAGATTCACAGTTTAAAAGAATAAGATACTCTGATCCTGAAATAGAAGAAAGTATTAATTGGTGGAAAAGATTGTATGATCAAGGCGATTGTGAAGGTAGTTTGGTATTAGGATGGTTACTAAAATATGGTTTTTACGAAGATGATAAAAGATTAGTTTCTGATTATTTTTGGGATGCAAAAAAATATTATGAAGATATGCCCAATTTTTTGTATTCTGCGTCCAATTCAAATCAGAAATATGATGTCAAATACAAATTATATGAGGCAGAATTCTTATCTTTAAATAAAACAAGTAATATAGGAATGATATTAGAAAACACTAATATTATTAAATCATATTTAAGAAATTTAGATACTGGCTATGTATATGATGATTATTTATTTGAGGACAATTATTCTGCTGTATCAGAGGGATTTATTCCTTTATATCAATATGCTGTTAATTTTATGGGGATTGATGAAGGCGAGTATGAACTATGTATAGAAGTTCAAGATTATAAGCCTTATTTAGCACGAGTTCTTATAAATGAGTACAATGAGAATGAAATCATATTATTACAACCAAAAGATAAGGCGTTTGATTATTGTTTTTCGTTAGAAGTAAGGAATAAAGACGATGGCAGTTTTGTTGAAGAGGGATATAGAATTGACATCGGAGATAGTTTTTTGTTTGCATCATATGAAACGTCTTACGAACATACTAATATTTGGGTGGAGTATGGAACGGAAGTCAGTGTTACGTGTGGAGAGGAAACACAAACTGAAACAGTAACTCAAAAAGATCAGTTGATAGAAATGTATTTTTGAGCAATTATTATAGAGAATTATACTTTATAAGAATAATAGTAAGATATAATTGGACTGTGTTGAAAACGAAAAGTTTTTGCTTAGTCCATATTTAATTTGCAGGAATTTTTACTATTGAGTTTTGATGATGTTATTATTAGAAAATGTAGGGCTGGCTGATTCTTATTTCTAAATATAATGTAGACGGAAAATATGTGAGCGATTTCAAAAACCAGTGGTTTGATATCTTGATAATTTAAAAGGATTTCAAAAACCGGCATTTTGATATCCGGGTATTTTCGGGCGATTTCAAAAATTGGAAAATTGATATCTGGGTACTTTTAGACGATTTCAAAAAACGGGAATTGATATCAAGGCATTTTGGAACGATTTCAAAAAGTGGCGGTTTGATATCCGCCTGTTTTCAGGTGATTTCATTTCCAGCGGTTTTGATTTCACCTTCCCGGTTTCTTATATCAAAAGAGCCGGAACTGATATCAGTATGTAAAATATGGCAAAAATAAGGGGGTTCGGGGTACTCCCCGACAAGATTTAGCATTTCGTGCCCACGAAATGCGTA
>OFGG01002398.1_pt1 | contig 10263 bp, 8 predicted proteins | sample 1521701 | NCBI WGS metagenome assembly OFGG01 (sample SAMEA3504081, study PRJEB24116) | mouse gut metagenome | biome: mouse gut; feature: mouse-associated habitat; material: faeces | place: Denmark | collected 2011
CCGGCGGCTGCAATGTGCAGTTCGCGCTGCATCCCACCAGCTTTGAGTACTGTGTCATCGAGGTGAATCCCAGGGTGAGCAGGTCCTCTGCCCTGGCTTCCAAGGCCACAGGCTACCCAATCGCCAAGGTGGCGGCAAAGATTGCTTTGGGTTACACCCTGGATGAGATCAAAAATGCCATCACGCAGAAGACTTATGCCAGTTTCGAACCCACACTGGATTACTGCGTGGTGAAGATACCGAGACTGCCTTTTGATAAGTTTATTACGGCAAAGCGTACGCTTACTACCCAGATGAAGGCCACCGGTGAGGTTATGAGTATCTGTGATAATTTTGAGGGAGCCTTGATGAAGGCCATCCGTTCCCTGGAACAGCATGCGGACTGCCTGCTTTCCTATGATTTCAGTGATTTGGGTCCGGAAGAGCTGAAGAGCAGGCTGAAGGTGGCGGACGACCGGAGAATCTGGATGATTGCGGAAGCCATTCGAAAAGGCATTTCCTATCAGGGAATACATGAAATCACGATGATTGATACTTGGTTTATTGATAAAATTGCTATCCTGGTGGAAATGGAGGAAGCGCTGAAGACACAGGAGCTGACACCTCAACTGCTGAAGGAGGCCAAGCGGATTGAATTTCCGGACAATGTGATCGCCCGGCTTACAGGGAGGAGCGGAGCGGAGATCAAAGCGCTTCGAAAGGAAAACGGTATCCGGGCGGTTTATAAAATGGTGGATACCTGTGCGGCGGAGTTTGCGGCGTCCACTCCCTACTATTATTCTGTGTATGGTGGAGAATGTGAGGTTGGTGCGGGGGAAGTCAGCCAGGTCAAAAGTACCTATCATAAGAAAATTCTCGTCCTGGGTTCCGGACCCATCCGTATCGGGCAGGGCATCGAATTTGACTACTGCTCCGTCCACGCCACCTGGGCGTTTTCCAAGGCGGGCTATGAGACCATTATCATCAATAACAATCCGGAGACCGTGAGTACGGACTTTGATATTGCGGATAAGCTGTATTTCGAACCCCTGACGCCGGAGGACGTGGAATCCGTCGTGGAAATCGAGAAACCGGACGGTGCGGTGGTGCAGTTCGGTGGACAGACCGCCATCAAGCTCACGGAGAGCCTGATGAAGATGGGGGTTCCCATCCTGGGCACCAAAGCGGAGGACGTGGACGCCGCGGAGGACCGGGAGCTTTTCGACAAGATTCTGGAGGAAACGGGCATTCCCCGGGCAGCAGGCGGTACGGTGTACACCGCGGAGGAGGCAAAAGCCGTAGCAAACCGCTTAGGCTATCCTGTCCTGGTGCGGCCCTCCTATGTGCTGGGGGGACAGGGAATGCAGATCGCCATTTCCGACCGGGAAATCGAGGAATTTATGGAAATTATCAACCGGATTGCCCAGGACCACCCGATTCTTGTGGACAAGTATCTACAGGGAAAGGAAATCGAGGTGGATGCCGTGTGTGACGGTACGGACATCCTGATACCCGGTATTATGGAACATATTGAACGGACAGGCGTGCATTCCGGGGACAGTATATCCGTTTATCCCGCCCATACCATCGGCAAACTGGTGAAGGATAAAATTGCCGAATATACCAAAAGGCTGGCGAAAGCCCTGCATGTGAAGGGATTGATCAATATTCAGTTTATCGCCATAGGGGAGGACGTATATGTCATAGAGGTGAATCCCCGCTCTTCCCGCACGGTGCCCTATATCAGCAAGGTGACAGGGATTCCCATTGTGGATCTGGCCACGGAGGTCATCATCGGCAGAACCATAAGAGAACTGGGGTACATTCCAGGTCTACAGCCAGAGGCGGAGTATTATGCCGTCAAAATTCCAGTGTTCTCCTTTGAGAAGATACGAGGTGCGGAGATTAGCCTGGGACCGGAGATGAAGTCCACCGGGGAATGTCTGGGGATTGCAAAGGATTTCAATGAGGCTCTCTACAAGGCGTTTTTGGGTGCGGGAGTGAACCTTCCCAAACACAAGAACATAATCATAACAGTAAAAGATGCGGACAAGCATGAGGTCATTGAAATCGGCAGGCGCTTTGAGAAGTTGGGCTATACCATCTATGCCACCAAGAGCACAGCTGCGGCATTAAACGAGGCGGGCGTGAAAGCCAGGAAAGTGAACAAAATTTCCCAGGAGTCCCCCACGGTTATGGATCTGATACTAGGACACAAAATCGATCTGGTCATTGATACCCCCACCCAGGGGCGGGACAAGAGCAGGGACGGTTTCCTGATCCGCCGTATCGCCATTGAGACCGGGGTCAACTGTATCACAGCCATGGACACGGCGAAGGCGCTGGTCACAAGTCTGGAGAACGCAAGTAAAAGGCTCACGCTGGTAGATGTGGCGCAGTTGTAAGAGGACATCATGTTAATAGAGTCTGTTTGATTAGAAATGCAAATATAATAACAGGCTTAAAGGGGAACTTACCTATGAGAAAAATATACCTTCCCAAGATAGGCGCACGCATCATTAAATCCGGCGTGGCTGTTCTACTCTGCTTTCTGATTTACCAAATCAATTGCCGCAGTGGTATTCTATTCTATATAGCACTGGCGGCACTGCAATGTATGCAGCCGGACCGCATCAGCAGTAAATCTATAGCAAAACAGCGAATCTGCGGTACTTTTATCGGTGCCCTATATGGTCTGCTGACGATCTTACTGCAGTATAAATTTCTATTGCCACTGCAACTCCCCTATGCCTGTTATTGCGCCGTTGTGGCACTATGCGTTATGGCTTCCCTGTATACGGCTGTAGTATTAAAATTGCAAAGTGCGGCTTATTTTTCCTGTGTGGTGTACCTCAGCATCACCATGGTACATATCGGAGACGAAAATCCTTGCCTGTTTGTAGTAAATCGTGTGGTGGACACTCTACTGGGAGTTGGCATTGGTATGCTGGTCAACTGTTTTCAGTTGCCCCGTCATAGACAAAAGGATACTCTTTTCGTGACAGGGCTGGATGAAGTACTTCTAACACGAGACTCTCATCTATCAGATTTCAGCCGGGTAGAGTTAAACAGAATGTTAGAAGAAGGACTCCCTTTCACTATTATGACTATGCGCACACCTGCCTCCTTTTTAGAGGCTACACAGGGCATTCGTCTGAGGTTCCCAGTGATCCTGATGGACGGAGCCGTTATTTACGATCCCTTAAAAAACAGTTATCCTTATAAATGTGAAATGTCCTATGGACAGGCATCAGAAATCGTGCATGCGTTGCAATCCATAGGGTTGGAAAGTTTTCAGAACGTTGTTGATAATGATAATGTTTTTATCTATTTTCAACAGCTAAACAATCCAGGAGCATGCCAAATTTATGAACAACTGCGCCGTTCCCCTTATAGAAATTATATCCAGCATCCCCTGCCTGAAGGGGAACCCGTAGTCTACATCATGGCTGTGGATCTGACAGAAAAAATAGAGGCCGCCTATCAAACACTGACAGTCCGAAAGGATGCTACACAGTATAAGTTCCTGTGCTATTCCTCCCAAGACTACCCTGGCTATACCTACCTTAAAATCTACCACAAAGACGCAACTAAAACAAAAGCGCTGAAACATCTGAAAACCATGACAGATTTTCAAAAGACCTACACCTTCGGTACCATTCCTGGCATATATGATGAATCGGTAGAGCGGCTTCCGGCAGACGATGTCGTAAAACTGCTAAAAAGGCGCTACGAACCACTGATATGGCAACGCCACATTTAATACTGCTACTTGATATTTCATGTCGATGCAAGAAGCAATCAGAATCAAAATTACTTCTGTGAGCCAGAGTTATCACTTCTGGCTCACAATCTTTATTCATGTTTCGCACTTATATTTTTCATACACAAGACTAGTTCACCATTCTCTTTCAGAATTCCCATATGGTACAGCACCTGTACGCAGTCTGCGTATCCTTGGATATAAGCACGCTTCTCCTGGGCGGATGCAAAGTCCTCCAGGCACTCCTTCATTTCTTCCGCTTTTTCCCGCTGTCCTTCAGATAAAGTTTCCAGAAATGCCTCCCATTCCTGCTCGGTTTCCTTCCATGCTTCCAGCGCTTTAACATATTCCGGGGTGCGCACATAGCTTTCCCTGTTTATATTTTCTCCATTTAAGCTGCCTAAAAACTGTGAAACCTTTAACCATACATCACTCATAATGAAAATCTCCTTTGCCATATCTTTCTGTATCCAGTATTCCCCATTTCCATAAATATCTCTCCCCCTGTTTTACTGCACTTCATCTTTAGAAGTATATTATCACTCCATTTCAGTAAAATCAATTCAGTGCAGCCAGGCAACGCGGCCGGGGAGGGCGCAGGAGACGGTGATGGGAGGTATGTGTAGATTTAGAATAGGACAACTATTAACAAGCATAGATTGTATAGAATATACAGATGGAGGAAATATGGACAATCAGCAGACCAATCTATTATGCCAGACTGACATTCAGACAGTTGACATCCAAAATCTGGTTGACATCAGCGATGTCAAAATAGACACCACTATGAAAAAGACGGACAGAATACAAAATTTTATCAGGGATATTAAAAATCCTTATTGTTTCCGATGCAAAAATACTGTTGTGAAGGTTTCTTTTTGCAGCGAAGGCGGATCTTTTCAGGAACTGCTTCAGGATTATTTTAGTACCCTGTCTCATTGCGAATAATCTGAAATCCTTGCTTTTGCGCCTTTTATTATATATGATAGAGGGGCAGCAATGTGCATTTATATTTTTAGGTTATTCTGAATTTGTTTTTGGAAAGGATGAATGATCATGAATGTAAATGACGAACTAAAAGAATGGATGGCGGCAGATTACACCCGCCTTTCAAAGGAGGATGGTGATAAAGAAGAAAGCGACAGCATCAATAACCAAAAGGCTTTGATTCAGCACTATACCGAAAGCCACCCTGAATTATGCCTGGTAAGGCACTATTCCGATGACGGGTATACAGGGGTAAATTTTAACCGGCCTGGTTTTCAGAATATGCTTGAAGGTATCAAAGAAGGACAAATCAACTGTATCATTGTTAAAGACCTGTCACGATTCGGACGCAATTACATAGAGGTCGGACGTTATATAGAACGAATCTTCCCGACTCTTGGCATCCGTTTCATTGCAATCAATGATAATTATGACAGTCTTTACAACAACTCATCTTCTGACCAGCTCCTTCTGCCGTTCAAGAATTTAATCAATGATGCTTATAGCCGGGATATATCAGTAAAGGTGCGCTCCAATCTGGATGTAAAGCGCAGGCAGGGTGATTTTGTAAGCCCCTCTGTCCCCTATGGGTACAAGCGTTTGGAAACGGACAAAAATAAGCTTGCCATAGATGAGCCTGCCGCCAATATTGTCAGGCTCATTTTTGCAAAAAGAATTGAAGGTCAGAGCAACCAGCAGATTGCAGCTTTATTAAACCAGATGAAGGTGCCCACACCCATCAGGTACAAACAGGAAAGCGGCAGCCACGCAAAAACTGCTTTCCAGGTCTACAGCACACCGAAGTGGTATGGTACTACAGTAAGGCGTATCCTTGAAAATGAAATATATACTGGTACGATGGTTCAGGGAAAGACCTACCGGCCCAATTACAAGATCCGAAAACCTGTCGCAAGACCGCAGAAAGACTGGTTCCGCAAGGAAGGTACTCACGAAGCTATTATCAGCCGAAATGATTTTGATCTGGTTCACAACATACTGGATACAGATACGCACCAGTCCGCCGGACAGGAAACGATTTATCCCTTCTCGGGCATTGTATACTGCGGCAACTGCCATCAGAGCTGCAACCGCAAGCAGACGGTAAAGAAAAACAAAAGCTATTTCTATTATGGCTGCTATCTTTCCAACCATACTACATGCTGCAAAGGATTCTGTATCAATGAGTCCTATCTGGAACAGACTGTGTTAAGCACGTTACGTCAATACATAAATGACCTGACTGATATGGAGCAGATGCTTTCCCACCTGGAAAACATTCCCATCCAGCAGGCCGAAGTAAAGACATTGACACAGGAAATCCAACATGCGGAAGTCTCTTTGCAAAAATACCAGCAGCTCCTTTCCTCCCTTTATGAGGATTACCATGAAGGCTTGCTAAACAAGGATGAATACCTGGACTTAAAGGAATCATATCAGGAGCAGGTAAATGAACTGTCAGCGGCATTGGACAACATGACCACACAGCAGGATGGACTGACTGCCGCATTCAAGGCAGATACATCCCATATAGACGAGTTCCGAAAATATATGGAATCTCCCGTCCTCAACCGCAAAATGCTGATATCTATGGTAAAAAAGATATACATTTATCCCAAAAACCGCATACACATTGTTTTTCGGTTCCCAGATGAGTTTGAAAAGCTGCTGCATTTCCTGCCAGACGCTGTTTCCGATAAGCTCATAGCAAGGGAGGTGTAGACGGATGCCGCATAAAAGAACAGGCAGAATTGCTGATACAGCCGCCATGAACGCTTTTGGTACTGCTCCTGATGTTTACCCAACCGGATTATACCTGCGCATATCAGGGGAGGAAGCTGCAAAGGGAGAAAAACTGAATAACCAAAGGGACTTGCTGTTAAGCTTTGTAAAAACTAAAACAGAATTAAAAATTGTGGATATTTACTCTGATAACGGAGAAACCGGAACGAATTTTGACCGTCCTGAATGGAACCGTTTGATGGAGGATGTAAAAAAGAAACGTATCTCATGTATTGTGGTAAAAGACTTGTCACGTTTTGGAAGGAACTATATAGAAACCGGAAATTACCTTGAAATGGTGTTTCCTGTCTTAAAAGTCCGCTTTATAGCGGTCAATGACAACTATGACTCAGAACAGTTGGAAAGCAGTGCCCTTCAGCCGTTAGACACCATGATCAAAGGCATCGTGAATGAAGCCTATGCAAAAGACATCTCCCGCAAGATATTTACTGCAAAAGAAATCCAACGGAAAAACGGACTATATTACGGGAATGTGCCACCTTATGGCTACTGCAAAGATCCGGCTGACCCACACCACCTGATTGTCAATCAGGAAACAGCACCTACAGTACGGCAGATTTTTCAATGGAAACTTGAAGGTATGGGAAATTTTCAAATTGCCCGGCTCTTGAATGAAAGCAATATTGCAGCACCAATGCGTTATCAGTTTCTGGCAGGCGCTGTAAAAGCTCCGCGTTACGAAAACAGCATCTGGCAGGGCGTTACCGTTAAAGTCATCCTAAGCAACCGCACTTATACCGGGGATCTGGCAATGGGGAAAAAGAGGAAAAACCTCTCTAAAAACCTTACCAAAATCAAGAATATCCCTTATGAGGACTGGATAATAACGGAAAATACCCATGAGGCCATCATAAGCCGTGAAATATTCTTTGAGGTCCAGCGTATTTGTATGCAGGAGCTGGAAAAAAACAGGGCAAGCCGTTACTGTCATTCAGATATTGATTCGCCGGATGATATTTTTGCCGGATTGGTTTACAGCGGGAACACAGGACTCAAGATGTACCGCACACGGAACTATTATGAAAAGCATGGCATGAAATATCGTTATACCACTATTTCACAAAGGGATGCGGACTACTCAAAATGTTCAATCATCAGCATCAAAGAGGAACAAATACAGGAAACTCTTGTCTGCCTTCTGAAAAAGCAGATGGAATTGGCATTAGAACTGAAATCCACCCTTGAACGCTTGAAAGTGCGCTTTTCCCCACATAACCCATACATCCGGCTTCTATTGGAATTCTACGAAGGCGATTTCTTGTCAAAGGATCTTTTACATAGGTTAGTTGACAAAATTTATGTCTACGATTCCAAAACACTTGAAGTTGTCTTCAAATATCGGGATGAAATAGAACCTATACTCAAGTTCCGGGAAAGCGGGGTGCTGCAATGAAAAGCAATGACAATATCCTTGCCTGCTATCTGAGGGTATCCGATGAAGACTTTGACTTGAGGCATAATGTCCTGAAGGATGAAAGCACCAGCATCAGTGCCCAGCGGCGGCTGATACACAGCTATATTGAATCAAAGCCTGAGCTGAGGCAGATGAACATAAGGGAATTTCTGGATGACGGTTATTCCGGTACAAATTTTGCTAGGGTTAGATAACGATACCATTTTGATATGCGGTGTCAACATCTAGCCCTTGCTTTATCTTAGACTACGATACTGTCTACGTCTGTACCGATTTGACGGAAATAAGATGTGTTTTTGATAGGTTCTTGCGTGTTCTCTACTTTACCAACAAAGTTATAAAATATCTCAATCTTGCGGGTGTTGGTTTCCCTGTCCAGTTCATAAATCAGAATACGGTCAATAAATTCATGCACATTCTCATAGGTCAGTTCCTTTATCTGTGTGTACCTCTTTACCAACTGGACGAATTTCTTTACATCAGAGTTATGCTCTTTGGCTGCCTGTATCTGCTTGTCTAAAACGGCAATTTTTTCTTTCAGCGTCTTTTTTTCTTCCTCATAGCCGGAAGTCATAAAAACAAACTGTTCATCAGAAAGTTTTCCTAAAGCGTTATCTTCATACAGTTTGCGGAAAACAGTGTCAATTTCCCTTAGCCGTGTCTGTGCCGTAGAAAGTTCTTTCTGTTCCTGTGCTGCCGTCTTTAAGGCTTCTTGGCTGCCTAACTCCGTAGCAGTTTTGATAAACTCCTTTTCATGCTGTTTCACAAAGGAAAGCACCCTCTGCATATCCGCAAGCACAAGCTCCGTGATAACAGATTTGCGGATATAGTGTGTAGAGCATTGTGTCATTTTTCTTGGGCGGTTGCGGTAGTTGCCGCAGGTGTAGGCGTGTTTGCGTTCGGGTATGCTTACGCCCTGCTGCAGATACATCTTGTACCCGCAGTCGCCGCAGAACAGAAGCCCGGAAAAGAGGTCTATTTCCTCTGATTTTGTGGGGCGGTGTCTTGTGGCAAGCCTTTTCTGTGCAAGTTCAAAAGTTTCTTCATCAATCAGCGCTTCATGCGTGTTTGGGAAAAAATAACGCTTTTCTTCCGGGTTCTTCTTTGTCTTTTTTGATTTGTAAGATACCTTGTAGGATTTCCCTGTAATGGTATGCCCTAAATATTCTTTCCTTGCAAGCATATCATAAATTGTCTTGTCCGGCCATGAATAAGGTATCAGCGAAGCGTTGTGATACCGTGTCTGCCCGGTACGCTGGAAACGTAACGCACCGACTGTCAGCACCTTATTATCGGCAAGCCATTTCTGAATGTCACATAGACGCTCGCCTTTGACGTAAAGGGCAAAAATCTGTTTCACAATATGGGCGGTTTCGGGGTCGGGTATCAGATGGTTTTTATCGTCTGGGTCTATCAGATAGCCATACGGACATTCCCCGTTGACACGTTCCCCTTTCTGTGCCTTTGCCTGTTTGACTGCACGGATTTTCTTGCTTGTGTCCCTTGCGTAAAACTCATTGAACCAGTTCCTTAACGGTGTAAATTCGTTGTCGTCCCTTGCGGTGTCAACACCATCATTGATAGCAATATACCTTACCTCATATTCGGGGAAAATAATTTCTATCAGCTCCCCGGTTTTTAAGTAGTTGCGCCCAAGACGGGAGAGGTCTTTTGTTATGACTGTCCCGACGTGTCCGGCTTCTACCTCATGCAGCATTGCCTGTAAGCCCTCACGTTCAAAGCTCACGCCCGATACGCCGTCATCAACAAAAAATTTTGTGTTAAGGAAATGATGTTCTTCTGCGTACTTCTGCAAAATCATTTTCTGGTTCTGTATGCTGCCGGACTCCCCGGCCTGTAAGTCCTCTTGGCTAAGCCTGCAATAGAGGGCAGTAATTTTGTCTGGCTGTAACATGGTCTGCTCCTTTCCGACAGTCAGACAAAAGGTATAATGTACTTACAGGTATTATACCACATTCCGCCGTCAAAGCCAATATGTATTATCAGCAGAAACGCCGTCTTACGGCGGTTTCCCGCATATCTTTCTTAATCAGTTTCTCAACTTTTTTATCTAAAGTTTCCGTTGCTTTTTCGCTTTGTGCGGAAACTACAAAATATGTAACGGCACCGATTTTATGCTCGGTAGTAGTGTGTATGGTTTTTCCCATAAATTCACTCCTTGCATTGTCCATTATTTTATTCTATGGGGAAACAGGATTGTCCTATTACTGTTTTCCTCACTGTATCGGTGTGTAAGAATGGGCGAAACGGACGGCTTGGCAGCTCCACGGGACTTGCACCCCTCTCATTCCTATGAGTA
>OFGG01002401.1_pt1 | contig 10249 bp, 11 predicted proteins | sample 1521701 | NCBI WGS metagenome assembly OFGG01 (sample SAMEA3504081, study PRJEB24116) | mouse gut metagenome | biome: mouse gut; feature: mouse-associated habitat; material: faeces | place: Denmark | collected 2011
GGATGGGCGGTCCTTTTGCGCGTGGGGGTCGTCAGCTCATGAACAGCTGCACCCAGTAGTGTTTATAACCGGAGGGGTCCTTTACATAGCCAATGCCGATGGAGGAGAAGTTCCCCTTTAGGATGTTGGCCCGGTGGCCCTCGGAGTTCATCCAGGAGTCCATGACGGCGGCGGGGGAGCTCTGCCCGGCGGCAATGTTCTCGCCCATGGAGCCGGCGGAAATCCCCGCTTCCTCCACGGCGGTGAAGCAGCTGGTTCCGTTGGGCCGGGTGTGGGAGAAGGACTGCACAATTTCCTCCGCCCGGAGCTGGGCCACGTCGGTGAGGGCGTCGTCCAGGGTCAGGGGAGACTTGCCGTTTTGTGCCCGGGCGGCGTTGACCAGCTCCAGCACGCCCTGGCGCATGGCCTGGAGGTCGCCGCTGTCGGGAGTACTGGGCGCCTCGCCGCCGGGGGCTTCGCTGCTGCCGGGGGTCTCGCTGCCTGGAGCATCGCTGTCGGATTGGATGATATACAGCAGGGACCAGAAGTCCTGATAACCGCCATAGCCCTTGGCGTCGTGGACATAGCCTACGCTCAGGTGGGTGTGCTCCTGGTTCATCAGGGCGGTGCGGGCGCTCGGAGTGGACAGCACCTTTTCCAGGGCCGCCTCTGCCGTGTCATAGCCGGTGCCCACCACAAGGCTTTCGTCCACGTAGACCGCGGGCACGCCGGTTTTCTCCAGCACGGAGCTCCAGTCGCTGCCGTCGGCCCGAATTTCAATATAGCCGCCGGAGAGGTCCTTGGCCCGTATTTGTGCCGCCTGATCCAGGCTGTCCATGGCTTCCAGGGGCTTCAATCCGGCCTTGGCCCGCTGGGCATTCAGCAGACGCAGCAGCTCCGCGGCGGCTGCCTCCGGTGCGGGCTTGGAGGGCTGGGGATTCTCGGGCGTTTTCTCTGGCGTTTTCTCGGGGGCCTTTTCCGGAGTTTTCTCCGGCGCGTTCGGAGTTTCCTCCTGTCCCCCGGCGGGGGGTTCGGAACCGACGTGCTGGGCCATGCGATAGATCACCGCGCAGCCCTGGCCCCGGTTCATGGTGACCGTACCGCCAAAGGTCCCGTCGGAATAGCCTCCGATGATGCCCAGGGCGTACACATTGGACACCGCGTTCCGGTAGGCGTCGTGGATGCCGTCCCAGTCGGCGATTTTTTCCGCGGCGGCGGCTTTCTCCTCTTCGCCGGCGGAGGCGCCCCTTTGGGCCATAATGTTGGTCATCAGCTGGGCCATGTCATAGCGGCTGATGGGCTTGTCCATGGTCCCGGCTTCCCGGTACAGGGACGCGAAGCTGGCGCCCTTAAGGACCCCGGCCTGGTACAGGGCTTCCGTGTTGGGGACAAACCAGCCCAGGGCCTTGTTGGACTCCGTGCTGTTCTCCTTGACGGCGTCCGGGTAGAAGGCCCGGGACAGCATGACGCAGAACTGGGCCCGGGTCACTTGGGAGGCGGGCTTGAAGGATCCGTCGGCGTAGCCGGAGGTGATGCCCTTGGCGGCACATTCTTGAATGGCGTCGTGGAAGGGGTGGGACTGGGGCACGTCGCGGAACTCCGCCGCCAGGGCGGGGACGCTGAGCGCCATGCACAGGGACAGGGCCAGAAGCAAAGATAGCAGTTTTTTCATTATGCGTTCTCTCCTTTTTGGTTTGTTCCATTATAACCCCCCTGCCGCCTTGCCGCAAGAGGAAAACCCATCCGGCGGCGTTGTCTGCGGAAAAGAGGTGCTGTCTGCTCCCGGATTTTGGGAAAACCTCCGTCGTTTTTCACGATGAATGGCTGGGAAGATGCCGGATTCTTCGTGAAACTGGCTGGAAAAATGGCCGGGTTTCATTTTCCTGTTGCGCTGAAAAAGACAGACATGTATAATAACAAATCAAGACAGGCGAAAGGCGCTCCAAAGCGGGGAGGCCGGACGCCGGAGGGCCGCTTTTAAGCGGCGGAGGGAACGCCCTATGCAGACGATGAACGTGTTCAACGACATCCTGGGCCTGTACATTATTCTGGTTCTGGTACTGGTAGTTCTGGTGCCGAAACCGAATAGTGCGTTTGGTCATGCGCGAAACAAGGGCGCGGTCAACGGTTTCCCCCGCAAGGCGGCGTGAAACGGCGGTCCCCCCAAAAACCGGAACTCTTGCAAGTCCGTGACCCGACGAGGGACGCGGGCTTTCTTTGTTTTCCATACCGAAAGGAGCTGCTGAACATGGAACGAACAGGCGCGCAGATTTTGATGGAGGGCCTGGCCCGGGAGGGCGTGGAACGGGTCTTCGGTTACGCCGGAGCCACCATCTGCCCCATTGCCGACGCCCTGCGGGAGGACCCGAACATCGACTACACCCTGGTCCGCACGGAGCAGAACGCGGGACACATGGCCTCCGGCTATGCCCGGGCGACGGGAAAAACGGGGGTGTGCATCGTCACCTCCGGCCCAGGGGCCACAAATCTTATCACCGGCGTGGCCACCGCCTATATGGACTCCATCCCCCTGGTGGCCATCACGGGCCAGGTGCCCTCCAACCTCCTGGGGAGGGACATCTTTCAGGAGGTGGACATCACCGGGGCGGTGACCCCCTTCACTAAGCACTGCTATCTGGTGAAGGACGCAGCCCAGCTGCCGGCAGTGCTGAAGGAGGCGTTTCACATCGCCTCTACAGGACGGCCCGGCCCGGTGCTCATTGACATCCCCGTGGACGTGCAGGAGCAGCTGGTGGCGGACGTGGTCTTTCCGGAGGAGGTCCGCATCCGGGGCTATAACCCCAGCGTCCGGGGCAATGACAAGCAGATTGCCAACGTGGCGGCGGCCATCGGCGTGGCGGAGAGGCCGGTGATCTGCGCCGGGGGCGGCGTGTTTCTGGCCCATGCCGAGGAGGAGCTGCGTCAGTTTGCCGAATCTACCGGCATCCCGGTGGTGACCACCATGATGGGCCTTTCCCTCCTGCCCACGGAGCACCCGTTAAACATGGGCATGATCGGGTCTCACGGGAACAACACCGCCAACAGGGCCCTGGCAAAATCCGACCTTCTTATTATGATCGGCACCCGGGTGGCGGACCGGGCCATCGTCTCCCCGGACGAGATTCAAAAGCGTATGGCCAATATCCACATTGATGTGGACCCCGCGGAAATCGGGAAGAATATGCAGTCCACCCTTCCCCTGGTGGGGAACGCCAAGGTTATCCTCCAGCAGCTGATGGAGCGGGGAGCCAGGGCGGACTGCGGGGCGTGGCGGGAGGCCCTCCAGGATCTCCGCCGGACGAACCTGAGCCGGGGCTATCCCGCCAAGGACGGGTACGTCTTCCCGGGCCGCCTCCTGCGGCTTTTGGGAGAGCGGCTGAAAGAGGACGCCGCCGTCTGCGTGGACGTGGGACAAAACCAGATCTGGGCCTGCAAGCACCTGCGGCTCCGGGGCGCCCGGTTTTTGACCAGCGGGGGCCTGGGGACCATGGGCTATGCCCTTCCCTGCGCCGTGGGGGTGAAGACCGCCCAGCCAGAGCGGCAGGTGGCGGTAATCTGCGGCGACGGGTCGTTCCAGATGTCCATGAACGAGCTGGCGGCGGTGAAGGCGGGAGGATTTGATTTGAAAATCGTCCTCTTCCGCAACGGGGTCCTGGGCCTGGTGAACCAGATTCAAAGCGGCGAGCCCTACCACGGCCCCTTCGGGGTGCGGCTGGACGGGGATCCGGATTTTGCCGCCGTCGCCGCCGCTTACGGCATTCCCAGCCTGACCCTCCGGGATGAGGCACGGGTGGAGGAGACCCTGGACCGCTTCCTGGGGATGGAGGGGCCCTGCCTCCTCATCGCGGAGGTTAGTCCCGCGTGGAAAACGAGCGATTGAACGGGAGGACGGAAGGATGAAACAGACCATTTCCATTTTGGTGGAGAACCGGGCGGGCGTTTTGAACCGGGTGGCCAGCCTGTTCTCCCGCCGGGCCTTTAACATCGACTCTCTGGCTGTGGGGGTGACGGACGACCCGTCCCTGTCCCGGATGACCATCATTGTGGACAACGGCAACAGCGTGGTGGAGCAGGTGGAAAAGCAGCTGAACAAGTTGGTGGAGGTCATCAAGGTCCGCACCCTGGACGAGGGGAATATGATTGGCCGGGAGCTGATGATTATCAAGGTCAGCGCCAACAAAAACAACCGGGAACACATCATGACCATCTGCAATATCTGCGGGGCCAAGGCGGCGGACATCTCCCCCACCTCCATGACCCTGGAGATTTCCGACACGCCGGAACGGGTGGACGTGTTCGAGGAGATGATGCGGCCCTTCAACATTTTGGAGGTGGCCCGGACCGGGGTCATCGCCCTGCAAAAGGGCGGAGGAAAAATTTAACGGCATGAAAACGACAGGAAGGAGTGACACGATATGGATAAAGCGCAGAAAAAAGCCCTGACGGAGGAGTGGAAGAACCGCCGTCCGGAGATGGGCGTCATCTCCCTGCGGTGCAAGGAGACGGGAGAGGCCTTTTTGGGAACCGCCAAGGACACGAAAGCGGCGTTCAACAGCGTCCGGGCCAAGCTCTCCGGCGGCATACACCCCAACAAGCGGCTGATGGAGCTGTGGAGGCAGTACGGGGAGGAGGGCTTTGCGTTCTCCGTGGCCGCGGTGCTGGAGTACGAGGACCCGCAGGAGGACCATACCGAGGAGCTGGAGACCCTGCGGGAGCTGTGCCTGGCCGAGGACAAGACGGCCGTGAAGCTGTGGAAATGAAGCGGGAGAATGGGAGGAGGATGCGGCTATGAGCTGTCTTGGCGGTTTTCGGGCCGTGACAAAGGAAGCGCTGGAGAAGCTGCGGGCCGTGCCCCGGGAGGACCGGGTTCCCGATTATCTGGACGAAATGGAGACAGAGGACAGCTTTGATGTGGATAAGTCCTGGGACGCTATGCACCGGGCGCTGACCGGAAGCAAGCTGGAATTTGGGGATGCCCCCGCCCCCGGCTGCTGGGTCGTCCTGGGGGGCGAGGTCCTCCGGGGGGACCGGGAGGGAGAGGAGGACTATCTCGTCGTCTGCAAGTCCCCGGAGCAGGTCCGCCAGGTGGACCAATTTCTCCAGGGAATGACGGAGGAGGCGTTCCGAAAGCTCTACTTCGCCATTGACCCCGAGGAATACAACTACCCGATGGATGAAGAGGATTTCGGGTATACCTGGGAGTATCTGTCGGATTCCCGTCCCTTCTGGCACAGCGCGGCGGAAAAGGGACTTTGGGTCCTCTTTGATGTGGACCAGTGAGCGGGAAAGAAGGAGACTGTATATGAAAATCAGAGCCACTGCGGCCATCATGGAGTGCCTGCTGGAGCAGGAGGTGGATACCGTTTTCGGCTACCCCGGCGGCACCATTTTGAACGTCTATGACGAGCTGTACCGTTACCAAGATAAGATTCACCATGTATTAACCGCCCACGAGCAGGGGGCGGCCCACGCCGCCGACGGCTACGCCCGGTCCACCGGGAAGGTGGGCGTGTGCTTCGCCACCTCCGGCCCCGGGGCCACGAACCTCACCACCGGCATCGCAACCGCCTATCTGGATTCCTCCCCGGTGGTCTTCCTCACCTGCAACGTCACGGAGGCCACGCTGGGCAAGGACGCCTTCCAGGAGGTGGACATCACCGGCATCGCCATGCCGATTACGAAAGCCACCTTCTTAGTCCGGGACCCGGCGACGATTCCCGCCGTCATGCGCCAGGCCTTCGCCGTGGCCGCCAGCGGGCGGCCGGGGCCGGTGCTCATCGACTTCTTGAAGGACGTGACCTTCCCCAGTGTGGAAATTGAGTACGAGTTCGTCCCCTGGCGGGAGAACCGGGGCTGTGCGGGCATGCGGGAGCTGAGCCGGGACCACGAGCTGAAAAAGCCCACTCCTAACCAGGAGGACGTGGACATCCTCCTGGACATGATCGCCGGGGCGCAGCGGCCCTTCGTCATCTGCGGCGGCGGCGTGGTGCTGGGCCGGGCGGACAAGGAATTCAAGGCGTTCGCCGAGAAGCTGGACGCCCCGGTGGCCATCAGCCTCATGGGGGGCGGCGGCTTCTCCGGCAGCCACCCCCTGACCACCGGTATGATCGGCATGCACGGGTCCAAGGCGTCCAACACCGCCTGTGACGAGTGCGACCTGCTCATCGCTGTGGGCTGCCGCTTCTCCGACCGGGTGGCCCTGAATCCGGCCACCTTCGCCAAACAGGCCAAGATTGTCCAAATCGACATTGACCGGGCGGAGATCGACAAGAACGTCCTGACGGACCACCACATCATCGGCTCCGCCCGGCGGGTGCTGGCGATGCTGAACGAGAAGCTGCCCCAGTACGACCACGGGGACTGGAAGGCCCGCATCCTGCCCCTCCGGGCCCCCTCCGTGGCGGAGGCCAGCGACCACCTGACCCCCCAGCAGGTGCTGGAGACCATCCGGGTCCAGATGCCCCGGGACGCCGTTGTGGCCACCGACGTGGGCCAGCATCAGATGTGGGCCATCAAGTACCTCCACTTTCAGTATCCCGGCCAGATGCTCACCAGCGGGGGCTTCGGCACCATGGGCTTCGGCCTGGGGGCCGCCATCGGGGCCCAGACGGCCCACCCGGACAAGCGGGTGTTCCATATTACCGGGGACGGGTGCTTCCGCATGAACTGCCACGAGCTGGCCACGGTGCGGCACTACGGCCTGCCCATTATTTCCGTGGTCTTTAATAACGGCACCCTGGGCATGGTCCGCCAGTGGCAGAGCCTGATCTACGGCGGACGCTATTCCGAGACCACGCTGGACCGGGGGCCGGACTTTGTGAAGCTGGCGGAGGCGTATGGCATCCGGGGCTTCCGGGTGGAGACGGCGGAGGACATGGAGAACGCCCTGGCGGCGGCCCTGGCGGCTGCGGAACCGGCGGTGATTGACTGCGTTCTGGACATCGACGAGATGGTCCGGCCCATGGTGGCCTCCGGGTCCGAGATCACGGATTTCCTGCTGAGCGAAGGAGGAGAGTCATGAGAAAGCAATGGGACACGGAAAAGAAGCTCTACACCCTCTGCGTGCTGACGGAGGACACCCCGGGCATCCTCAGCCAGGTGGCCCGGCTCTTCTCCCGGAAGGGCTATAACATCGAGTCCATCGTCACCGGCTCCACGGACCGGCCCCACACGGCGCGGCTGTCCATCAACATCCTTGCCGACGAGCTGGTGGTGAACCAGCTGGCCACCCAATGCCGGAGGATTTTGGGCGTGCAGGCGGTGAAGGTTCTGGACGAGGAGACCTGCGTCCGCCGGGAGATTGCCCTGATCAAGGTCCGGGCCACGGACCACGCCGCCCGGGACGAGATCATCCAGCTGACGAACATCTTCCGGGGCCACATAATGGACGTGGACCGGGAATCTCTGACGGTCTGGGTCTTCGGCACCCAGAGCAAGAACGCGGCGCTGATCCAGATGCTGGAGGATTTCGGCATCCTGGAGATCGCCACCACCGGTACTATCGCCATCGAGAGAGGGCGTAGCACGATATATGACGAGAGCAAACTGAAGGAGGAATACGAATATGGCAAGAATGTATTATGAGAAGGACTGCGACCTGGGCAAGCTGGACGGGAAGAAAATCGGCATCATCGGTTACGGCTCCCAGGGCCACGCCCACGCTTTGAACCTGAAGGAATCGGGCTGCGATGTGTGCGTGGGACTGCGCCAGGGCAGCAGGAACTGGGCCGCCGCCGAGGGCGCGGGCCTGAAGGTCCAGACCGTGGCGGATACCGCCAAGTGGGCGGATATCGTCATGATTCTGGTAAACGACGAGGTGCAGGCGGAGGTCTATAAAAAGGACATCGCCCCCAATCTGGAGGCGGGGAACATGCTGATGTTCGCCCACGGCTTCAACATTCACTTCAAGCAGATTGTTCCCCCCGAGGGCGTGGACGTCAGCATGATTGCCCCCAAGGGCCCGGGCCACACCGTCCGGTCCACCTATGTGGCGGGCAAGGGCGTGCCCTGCCTGGTGGCCGTGGAGCGGAACGTCACGGGGAAGGCCCTGGATCTGGCCCTGGCCTATGCGGCGGGCATCGGCGGCGCCCGGGGCGGCGTGATGGAGACCACCTTCCAGGACGAGACGGAGACCGACCTCTTCGGCGAGCAGGCCGTTCTCTGCGGCGGCGTGGTAGAGCTGATGAAGATGGGCTTCGAGACCCTCGTCGAGGCGGGCTACGCCCCGGAAAACGCCTATTTCGAGTGCATCCACGAAATGAAACTCATCATCGACCTGATCAACAAAGGCGGCGTAGCCATGATGAACTACTCCATTTCCGACACGGCGGAGTACGGCGAATACGTCTCCGGTCCCCGGATTCTCCCCTATGAGGAGACCAAGAAGAACATGAAGGCGGTCCTCACGGACATCCAGGACGGCGTATTTGCCGGGAAATGGATTGCCGAGAACAAGAACGGCCGGACCTTCTTCAACGCCAAGCGCCGCCAGCTGGCCCGGCATCAAATGGAGACCGTGGGCGCGGAGCTGCGGAAGAACATGCTCTGGGGCGACGACACCGACCCGGATACTGCGTCCAACTAAGCTTTGGTCAAAAACAAGCCCCCAACTCATTGAGCTGGGGGCTTGTTACATGACGAAATTATTCTTTTTTGCCTGCGCACGCCTGTCGGGCAAAAATCAGGACGGGGATTAACAGGCAAGCGGCCATTGCTGCTGACAATGGCAGGAGGTAGAGGGGGAAGCTCTTGTGCCGTACCAGATAGAGAAAAAGAAAGATCACCCAGACACCTGCCACAATGATAACCGGAACGAATTTTCGGAAGGCTGTTTTATAGTTCGAATCGCCACAAAAATGGTGATTCCAGAGAACGGCTTCAATGGCCGTAAGCGCAATAATGAAAGCGCATATGCACTGTACCGAGGTCTGTAAAAGTGCGGCGTCAATACCCATCTGTAATTCCAAGGGGGCGCCTGCAATCAGGCAGAGCGCGTCCGGATGAGTCAACAGGACCCACAGGAAATAGAGAATGGATATTAACACAGTAAGAGCTGTGACCCACCAAAAAATATGAAATTTTGAAGTTTTCATCATGCAACTCCAGGAATAAACTTAGCATCAGCAGTGGTCATACCATCAGGCATATAAATATAGGGATGTGTGGCCCATCCAAGGATTCCCGTATCCCAAGAACCATCTACAAAACTATAAGTTTTAATTATCATGACATAATTATCACAGGCTTTAATATTTCTCAACTGCTGATAGTTCATATAACTGACAACACCCAATGCCAGCCCAAGAGCATTGGCACCAAGCCCTAGTGAGTTAAATTTAGGGATGTAACCTAAATGTGGTTAGTAATATGCTTGATAGTATAAAGAAAGGATTTTCTGCACCAGTAGATAGTCCGCTGATCGTTGCCGCAGATTGACTAGGGGTTAAACAGGTTACAATTATCGGTACTGGCACCATACCAGTGTACCTGGGCTGTAAATATGATACAGTACCTCCATTAGGTGCATAGAAACGATCATCTGCCTCCAAGGAACTAATCCCATATTCAGCATACGTCTGATGTTTAATCATAGGGGTAAGGATTGCTTCATAAATATCTGCGCGATCCAGTGCGTCTTGAGCTTCTAACTGTTCCTCAATGGAGATCATGGCCTGATCAAGTCTGGATTGGAATGTATGCTCAGCAGTTTCGATCAGTTTTGTCTCTGTACTGGTATACACTGCACTGATAGCAAAAACTGAGTTTGCAGAAAGGATAAGTGACATCACTAACTACAACAGCAATTTTCTTTGTCATTTTTCTCCTTTCATTATACATGAACCATATAGTTCCGTGAATCTAATTCGTTCAAAAAATTCAATATCTTACTGTCCCCGTCACGGTAACGGCATAGTCCTCGTTGTTGCGGATGGCCAAGGTATACTGGCCGGCTTATCTGCCCATTGGCTTCTCCTTTCGCGCCCCCGGTGAAATGGAATCTATTTATCTTATGAATTTATTATACTTCAAAAGAATCTGTTTGTCAATAATAAATGATTCGTTCCTCTATATTTTTTCGAGCCGCATTTTACATACTGGATTGCGGAGAACAAGAACGGCCACACCTTCTTCAACGCCAAGCGGGCCCAGCTGGCCAAGCACCAGATGGAGACCGTGGGCGCCGAGCTGCGCAAGAACATGCTCTGGGGGGATGACACCGACCCGGATACCGCGTCCAACTCAGAAATGTAAGGGAGCCCCGGCCAGTTGG
>OFGG01002403.1_pt1 | contig 10232 bp, 10 predicted proteins | sample 1521701 | NCBI WGS metagenome assembly OFGG01 (sample SAMEA3504081, study PRJEB24116) | mouse gut metagenome | biome: mouse gut; feature: mouse-associated habitat; material: faeces | place: Denmark | collected 2011
CCGGGAACGGCAGGTGCTGGTGTCCATGGTGGCAGGCGCCTTTGTGGACCTGGCCTTGAATTTGGCCTTGATTCCGAGGCTGGGCGCATCCGGGGCGTCTATTGGGACGCTTATGGCAGAGATTGTAGTGGTGCTGGTACAGGGAAAAGCTTTAAAAGGATTCCTGTCAGAGCTTTGGCAGGGTCTGAAACTGCATTATTATATTGCAGGGCTCCTGCCCGCCGCCATAGCCGCCCAGCTTGCAAGGATGGCGCTAAAACCCATAGTGGATGGGAAATTTGCCTTGGAGCAGGGCTGCTTTGTGGTACTGGCAGTTACCGGGGCATTGTTTTTTGGAATTTACGGAATCCTGCTGCTTTTGTTAAAGGAGCCGATTACGATGGAATATATTTTCCCAATCCTGCAAAAGCTGGGGAAACGGAATGGAACAAGAAAAGACGAGGTATGAATGATGAAAAAGCGAATGATGGCGTTGTGCTTAGCGGTAATCCTGCTGTTTTGCACCGAAGCAGAAACTTTATATGCAATGGGAAGTGCCAATGGCCTGCAGAATGTTGGGGACAGACAGGCTGGGACGCCTGGGGACAGCGGGCGCCAGCCGGTGCCATGAGCAGCATAGGGCGTTTGGGGAAAACAGCCACGCCCGGGGATGGCAGCATAGTGACACCCGGGGATGGCAGTGAGGTGACGCCCGGGGATGGGGAGAAAACGTATACGGTGACTTTTGACTTTGGCGGGGGGACGGTACCGGGAATCCCTGGGACTTCGGTTCAGGTAACGGTGAAGGAAGGGGAGGATTTGCGTGCAAAGTTTCCCAGCCCAACCAGGACGGGATATAAAATGCTGTGCTGGAAGGATGGTGCAGGGAATGTATATAATTCGGCAAACCCGCTGCCCGTCCAGTCGGACATGGTATGGACGGCAGCCTGGACGCCCATTGTTTATAAGATTAAATTTGCAAAAGGGGGCGGCACTGGCTCCATGGCAACCCAGACATTCCGGTACGACGAAAAGAAAAAACTGCCGAAAAATACATTTACACGCAAGGGATATGTGTTTACAGGCTGGAAATATAAAATTGACGGGGTACAGCGTACTTGCCTGGATGAAGCGTCTATCCTGAACTTAGTCAGCCAGGACGGGAAGACTGTCACCTTTACGGCTACATGGAAAAGGGGGACGTATACCATCCGGTTCCATGCCAATGGCGGGAGCGGGAAAATGAGTACGGCAGCAGCTACTTATGGGAAGACAAAGACGCTGCCTTCCAATAAATTTAAACGGTCAGGCTATACCTTTGCAGGATGGAACACAAAGCAAAATGGGAAAGGGACAACCTATGCAAATAAAGCGAAGGTAAAATCCCTGACTGACAAGAATGGGGCGACGGTAACGCTCTATGCCATGTGGAAAGGCAACCCTTATAAGGTAAAGTACGATGGAAATGGAGCCACCAGCGGGAGCGTGGCGGCCAGCAGCCATGTCTACGGTACGGCCAGCACCCTGCATACCAACAAATTTAAGCGGAAAGGCTATACCTTTGCAGGATGGACAACCAGAAAGGATGGGAAAGGCACCGTCTATAAGGACGGCGGCAAGGTAACAAAGCTTACCACCAAAAAAAATGGCACAGTTACCCTCTACGCCAAATGGAAAGCCGTGAAATATACCATTACATACCACACAAACGGCGGGAAAATGGCAAAAAGCGCAAAGAAAACATATACCATCACAAATGCATTTACCCTGCCAAGGCCGTCCCGCAGCGGTTACGATTTTGACGGGTGGTATAAGACTTCCAAGCTGACAAAGCGGGTTGGGGAGATAAAGAAAGGGAGCACCGGGAACGTGCACCTGTATGCCAAGTGGGTGCGCTGCACCAGGAAAGCCAAGGTTGGGGCGGCAAAAATTACAAGCTGCAAGGCAACTGGCACTGGAAAAGTGTCCGTAAAGGTAAAAATAAAAAACAGGATCGCGAGTTCCGATGATTATTACTACCTGGTGTATATGAACCCCATGAACAAGAAAATATATAAGGCAGCCGCCAAGGCTTACAAGAAAAAAAGCATTACCTACAGCTTGAAAACATCTGAAAACCAGGGCTATGCCACATCCATGTTTGGGGTTGCTGTTAAGAAAAATGGGAAATACAAGCTTCTCAGCAAGGTTTCCTATGTGGATAACCCGGAAAAAGCGGCAGGCAACAAATCTTCCTATAAGCCGGGAAAAACGAAAAAGGGAATCCAGTTTTCCACTTCCATGGAGGAAGTCCTTTCCTGCGACGCAAAGCAGAATTTTGTGAATTTTACGGCTGCCATGGTATGCAACGATGGGACAGTGCCCTACGTATACAATGGAAAAACTTATTACTTTAATAACATGGAAATGTACCGGGAGATTGTGGCGGAATGCAACCGGAAGGGGATTGTGGTGACAGCCCAGGTAATGCTGGAATGGGTGCCCGGCCATACAGAACTGATTGCCTCCAAGGCAAGGGCTATCGGCGCAGCACCATTCTATAGCTGGAATGTGACAAGCAACAAGTCACGGGAAAAAATGGAAGCCATCTTTTCCTATCTGGGCAATGTTTTTGGGAAAAAGAACTGTTATGTGTCCAACTGGGTATTGGGAAATGAGGTCAACAACCCCAAGGGCTGGAATTACAGGGGCAGCATGTCGGAAACTTCCTATTTCAAGACATATGCCTATGCGTTCCGGGCGCTGTATTATGCAGTGCGCAGCCAGTATTCCAACGCCCATGTGTTCATCTGCATGGATAATTACTGGAACACCGCAGAGCCGGGAGGGTTCAGCACCAAACATTCCATTGCAGCCTTCTACAAGCAGCTAAAGAAAATCCAGCCGGGGCTGAAGTGGAACCTGGCATACCACGCCTATTCCACGCCGCTGACGTACACGAATTTTTGGGAAGGGTATGGGATAACCAACAATGTGCATTCCCCCTACATTACCATGAAGAACTTGAATGTGCTGACAAATTATATCAAAAAGACCTATGGGCCTTCCGTGCGGATTATCCTGTCGGAACAGGGGTATTCCTCCACATGGGGTCAGGCAAACCAGGCGGCAGCCCTTGCATACAGCTATTATATTGCAGCCTGCAACCCGATGGTAGATGCCTTTATTATAAGAAGCTATGCCGACCATCCCGTAGAGATTGCCCAAGGCCTGAGGATGGGGATTTCCGGGAAAGAAGCCTTTAAGGTATATAAATATATTGATTCCTCCAAGCACAGCAAGTATACGAAAAAGTACCTTGCCATGATAGGGGCAAAATCCTGGAGCAAGGCTGTGCCGGGGTACAAGTCTTCAAGGATTACGAAAATGTACCGGAAAACCTGAAAACCAGCCCTTGGTGCCAAGTTCTGAAAAGTTGACAAGCTTATAGAGGTGTTATATAATAAGACCGATACTTTGGTTCTCTTATAGGAAATACCGTGTTACTGTGAAGTGCTAAAGTGTATGGATTTCCTATAAGAGAAAAACAATTATGCACACTTTGTTCTAGTCGTCCTCCAGCAGCGCATCCCACTCCGCTTCGTCCAGAAGCTCGTCAAAACGTTCCGCAGCCGCTTCATATTCGTCCTCGTCTTCAATATTTTCAAGGGAGGGGTTCCCGTCCCCGTCTTCCGAATAGCGGTAGATAAACACTTCCCCTTCGTCATTTTCTTCCCCGTTTTCATCAAGGGGCAGCAGTACGATATAATCTTTCCCATCGCACTCGTAAATTGTCAGGATGCTGCATTCCACTTCGGAATCGTCGTCAAGTGTCAGTGTGACAAGGATATCAGAATCATCGTCTTCCATCCCTTCCTGTTCTGGGCGGGTGTTCGGCTTTTCGCTCATAAATGTACCTCTTTCTTATATAATTGCTTGGATGTAAAGCTCAGGGTGCTTGGACAAATCCAAATATTCATGCTGCTCCGTGCTGACAACCGGGCGGGAAAGGAACTGGGTGTTTACCATAATGACTTTCCCGGAGGAGCCGTCGTTCAGCAATACCGTATTTCCCAGATAAGTATCAATAATGTGTGTCAGGAAGGGCAGCAGGTATTTGCTTTCATATTTCTCAAACCCAATCCGCTCAAAGGTGGCGATGACCTCAAAGGGGCAGATGCCTTTCCGGTAGCAGCGGTTGCTTGTCATGGCGTCATAGACGTCGGCAATGGCCACTATTTTTGCAAACTCAGAAATGTCATCCTTGTGCAGGCCGGAGGGGTAGCCGGATCCGTCGCACCGCTCGTGGTGCATCAGGACTGCAGAGCGTACCCGGCCGTCTAATGGGTAGTCAGCAAGGATTTCCGCCCCAAGGGCTGGATGGCGCTGGATATGCCTGTATTCTTCCGGCGTCAATGTGCCTGGCTTGGTAAGGATTTTCGGGTCCACCCTGCATTTCCCAATGTCGTGGAGCAGCCCTGCCAATGTGAGCACTTCCAGATCGCTTTCCGGGAGTTCCAGCCATTTTCCCATCATCCGGCAGATAATTGCCACATTAATGCAGTGGGCATACGTAGTATCGTCAATCTGGCGCATGTTATGCAGCATATCGAACACAGAGAGGGATGTCAGGTGGTTGGAATACAGGCTGCTGATCTGCTCCAAAAGCGCATCCGGCTCAAAAGGCTGGGATTTGTCAATCAGGTGGCTGAAAGAATCTTCCAGCATTTTGGTTTTCTTGGAATAATCCACTTTAAATATGTGGAAATTTTTGCTCCGTTTTACTTTTTGGGAATAGGATACAGTGTCGGCCGCAGGTTTCGGGGCCTGGCTGCTGTCTGGTTCCGGGGCGTCAGGAATTTCTGGTTCTTCGATTTCCGCTTCTGGAAGGACCTGGATCCATTCCACCCCGTAAAATTCCAGATAGGAAATCTTCTGGGACGTGAGCATAGTGTTTGCATCGAATAACCTTTGGCCTGTCTTGCTGTATACAGGCGCGGCAGTAACCATTCCTGCGGTTAAATCTTTGGTTGCCATTTTAATCACGGTGTTTTCCCCCTTTGTCTTCCGCCATGCCCGCAAGTTGGGAAAGGGCATGGGTGGCTATTTCTGGAAGTCAAAGACTTCTACCTAATAGAATACCATATAGCGGGGAAAATTTCTATACACATTTCAAATTTAGACAATAAGGAAAATATGATTGACAAAGCAGATTTTTGTGCTATACTTTGAGTATCAAAATATTTGAAGGTAAAAAGGAGATTATAGAAATGTTAGAAAGAATGAAAGAAATCATCGCAGAACAATTAAGCACAGAAGCAGAAGGCATTACATTGGAAACCTCATTCAAGGACGATTTGGGCGCAGATTCCCTCGACTTATTTGAATTAGTCATGGCATTGGAAGACGAATATTCCGTAGAGATCCCCTCCGAAGACCTGGAGAAACTGGCAACCGTTGGGGATGTAGTGGATTACCTGAAAGAAAAAGGCGTGGAATAAGGGGTGTCGCAATTGAAGACGAGAATTACAGAACTGTTACAGATAGAAAACCCCATTATCCAGGGGGGAATGGCCTGGGTTGCGGAGCACAACCTTGCCGCAGCAGTATCAGCCGCAGGCGGGCTTGGGATTATTGGCGCAGCCAACGCCCCGGCAAGCTGGGTGCGGGATGAAATCAAGAAGGCAAGGGAGCTGACAGATAAGCCCATAGGGGTAAATGTGATGCTGTTAAGCCCCTATGCCGATGAAGTGGCGCAGGTATTGGCAGAGGAGAAAGTCCCAGTCATTACAACCGGCGCAGGGAACCCAGGCAAATATATGGAAATGTGGAAGGCCGCCGGGAGCAAGGTCATCCCGGTAGTAGCCAGCGTGGCATTGGCAAGGATGATGGAGCGGGGCGGCGCAGACGCAGTCATTGCAGAAGGCACCGAATCCGGCGGCCATATTGGTGCATCTACCACCATGACGCTGGTGCCGCAGGTTGTAGACGCCGTAAAAGTCCCAGTCATTGCTGCAGGCGGGATTGGGGACGGCAGGGGCATGGCAGCCGCCTTTATGCTTGGGGCAGAAGCAGTGCAGCTTGGAACCCGTTTTGTAGTGGCAACTGAGTCCATCTGCCATCCGAATTATAAGGAACGGATTATCAAAGCAAAGGATATTGATTCTGCAGTTACCGGCAGGAGCCACGGCCATCCCATCCGCCAGCTCCGCAACCAGATGACGAAGGAATACATACAGAAAGAGCAGGAGGGCGTGCCCTTCGAGGAATTAGAGCTTTTGGCGGTAGGCTCCCTCCGCAATGCCGTCGTGGACGGGGACGTAAAGCATGGGACCGTCATGGCAGGGCAGATTGCAGGCCTGGTGAAAAAGGAGCAGCCCTGTAAGGAAATTGTGGAAGAACTCATGGAAGAAGCTACGGCTTTGATGCAAAAGAACTAAGGGCTTTAAGGCGAAAGGAAAGGTAAGGAATATGAGTAAGATTGCATTTATCTTCCCGGGGCAGGGCGCCCAGTACACTGGAATGGGAAGGGATTTTTATGAAAACTTTAACAGGGCAAAGGAAGTATTTGCCATTGCAGGAAAAGTATCTGGGATGTCCATGGAGGAACTGATTTTCAAAGAGGACAAAAGGCTTGACATTACGAAGTATACGCAGGTTGCAATGCTGACAGTAGAACTTGCCATCTTAAAGGTTTTAGAGGAAAAAGGCATTACTTCTTTCGTAAATGCAGGTTTAAGTTTAGGGGAGTATGCCGCATTAGTGGCTTCTGGCGGGCTGTCTGTCCATGATGCACTGGAGCTTGTGGTAAAGCGCGGCGCATTGATGCAGGAAGCGGTGCCCACGGGAGGGGCTATGATTGCGGTTATGGGCCTTGACGGCAGCATCGTGGAAGGCGTCTGTGAAAAAACAGAAGGGATTGTGTCCGTGGCAAACTATAACTGCCCAGGGCAGATTGTAATCAGTGGGGAAGAAAAGGCGGTAAAGGATGCTGCGGCTGAATTAAAAGAAGCCGGGGCAAAACGCTGCATCCCGTTAAACGTCAGCGGCCCCTTCCATTCCAAAATGCTGGAAGGAGCAGGGGAACAGCTTGCAGAGGAACTGGCAAAGGTAGAAATCGGGGAACTTACCGCTCCCTATATTTCCAATGTGACAGCAGAATACGTGATAGACAAGGAAGAAGTCAGGGAGCTTTTGAAGCGGCAGGTTTCCTCCTCCGTAAAGTGGCAGCAGACCATTGAGCTGATGGCGTCAGAAGGGGTAGATACCTTTATTGAAATCGGCCCTAAGAAAACACTGTCTGCATTTCTGAAAAAAATTGCGCCCCAGCTTAAGAGCTACCATGTAGAAACGGTCAAGGACATGGAGGAACTGCTGGAAACCCTAAAAGGGGAGGCACAGTAGGGCACAGCCTGCACCGCTGCGGGCAATACAAGAAAGGAATGGCAAAACCATGAAATTAGAAGGGAAAACAGCCTTGGTAACAGGGGCTTCACGGGGAATCGGCAAGGCCATTGCAAAGGAACTGGCAAGGGAAGGGGCCATGGTAATTGTAAATTATAACGGCTCCAAGGAAGCCGCAGGGCAGGTAGTGGCTGAAATTCAGGAGGAAGGCGGCAGGGCTGCAGCTTTTGGGTGCAGCGTGTCGGACCCACAGGCTACGGAAGGCATGGTAAAACAGATTATTTCGGAATACAAGCGTCTGGACATCCTGGTAAATAACGCCGGGATTACAAAGGACAGCCTGATCCTGAAAATGAAGGAAGAAGAATTTGACGCTGTCCTTGACACCAATTTAAAAGGCGTGTTCCATACCTGCAAGCATGCCGCAAAGCAGATGCTGAAGCAGAAATCAGGATCCATCGTGAATATCTCGTCTATTTCTGGCATTATGGGAAATCCCGGGCAGACCAATTATGCAGCTTCTAAGGCAGGCGTCATTGGGTTTACGAAGTCTTTGGCAAGGGAGCTTGCTGCCCGTGAAATCCGCGTCAATGCAGTAGCCCCGGGCTTTATTGAAACCGATATGACAGGCAGCCTTCCAGAAGCCGCAGCAGAGGCTGGGAAAGCCCAGATCCCGTTCCGGCGGTTTGGGAAACCGGAAGAAGTGGCAAAGGCAGTCTGCTTCCTGGTTTCAGAGGAAGCATCTTATATCACTGGGCAGGTGCTGCAGGTAGACGGCGGCATGGGGATGTAACAGGGATGCCCTGGTACAGGAAGGAGAGAGCATGAAAAGAGTTGTAGTGACTGGCATGGGGGCGGTGACCCCCATTGGCCTGAATATAGAGGAATTTTGGGAAGGGCTGAAAAACGGCAGGACTGGGTTCAGCGAAATTACCCAATTTGATACCACGGACTTCAAAGTGAAGGTTGCGGCCAGCGTCAAGGGCTTTGAAGGGAAAAATTATATGGATGTGAAATCCGCGAAGCGTATGGAGCTGTTCTGCCAGTATGCCGTTGCAGCGGCAAAGGAAGCGCTGGAGCAGTCCGGCATCCAGATGGACCAGGAAGACCCTTACCGGGTAGGATGTGCCATCGGTTCCGGCGTAGGGAGCCTTCAGGCCTTTGAGCGGGAGCACAAGCGTATGCTGGAACGGGGTCCTTCCAGGATTAACCCGCTTCTGGTGCCGCTGATGATTACCAATATGGCAGCCGGGAATGTGTCCATCCAGTTTGGGCTGAAAGGGAAAAGCCTGAATGTAGTGACTGCATGCGCCACTGGGACCCACTCCATTGGGGAGGCGTTCCGCACCATCCAGATGGGGGACGCGGACGTCATGGTAGCCGGAGGGACAGAAAGTGCCATTACCCCAATTGGGATTGGCGGGTTTACTGCACTGACGGCATTATCCTCCTGCAATGACGTGGACCGGTGCTCCATCCCATTTGATAAGGACCGCAGCGGGTTTGTCATGGGCGAAGGGGCAGGCGTCGTGGTGCTGGAAGAACTGGAACACGCAAAGGAGCGCGGCGCGCATATTCTGGCAGAGATTGCAGGGTATGGGGCGACCAGCGATGCTTTCCATATTACTTCCCCGGCTGAGGATGGCATGGGGGCAGCCGTTGCCATGAAAAATGCAGTGCGGGACGCAGGGGTTTCCCCGGAAGAAGTGGAATACATCAATGCCCATGGGACCAGCACCCACCACAACGACCTGTTCGAAACAAGGGCAATCAAGCTTGCCTTTGGGGAACATGCTTACCGGATGAAAATTAATTCCACCAAGTCCATGATTGGGCATCTGCTTGGGGCAGCCGGGGCAGTGGAAGTGATCGCATGTATCCTGCAGATGCAGAACGACTATATCCATGCCACTGTGGGGCTGCAGGAGTCTGAGGATGAACTGGATCTGGACTACATGAAAGGGAGCGGAATTAATAAGAAATTTAATTATGCTTTAACAAATTCACTTGGGTTTGGCGGGCATAATGCCAGCCTTCTGGTAAAAAAGTTTGAAGGGCAGGAGTAGGGATATGGAATTTGAAAATCTTGTAAAGCTGATCCAGGCAGTGTCAGAATCAGAGCTGACCCGTTTTTCTTACGAGGAGAACGGGGTGTCCATTTCAATGAAAAAAGACAAAAAGCAGAAGTTAGTTACCATAAATAACGTTGGGGAAACTGCATCCGGCAGCCTTCCGGCAGCCCTCCCTGTTTTGGAGCCAGCGGAACCTCCGGCGGGCCAGGGCAGCGGCTATCCCGAAGGGAACGTGGTAAAATCCCCGCTGGTTGGGACGTTCTATAGTTCGCCAGACCCGGATTCAGAGCCTTTTGTAAAGGTGGGCGACCATGTTTCCAAGGGGCAGGTGCTTGGGATTGTGGAAGCCATGAAGCTGATGAATGAGATTGAAAGCGACTACGAAGGCACGGTAAAGCAAGTGCTGGTGTCCAACGAGGATGTAATAGAGTACGGCCAGGCATTGTTTGTGATTGGATAGGGAGGGATGTTATGTCACTTATGGGAACAAAGGAAATTATGGAAATTATCCCCCACCGCCAGCCGTTTTTGCTGATTGACACCATTGAGGAATTGGAACCGGGCAAGCGGGCAGTGGGGAAAAAATGCGTCACCTACAATGAGCCGTTTTTTGCAGGCCATTTTCCCGGGGAGCCAGTCATGCCCGGGGTATTGATTGTAGAAGCTTTGGCGCAGACTGGGGCCGTGGCTATTCTAAGCCAGCCGGATTTTAAAGGGAAAACCGCATATTTCGGGGCGATTAACAATGCCCGTTTTAAGCAGAAGGTAGTCCCTGGAGACGTGCTGATGCTGGAATTA
>OFGG01002407.1_pt1 | contig 10221 bp, 9 predicted proteins | sample 1521701 | NCBI WGS metagenome assembly OFGG01 (sample SAMEA3504081, study PRJEB24116) | mouse gut metagenome | biome: mouse gut; feature: mouse-associated habitat; material: faeces | place: Denmark | collected 2011
CAACGGCAACCTGATCACGGAATCCATCATTGATTATTCCCGCAGCAACCTGCGCAGGCTGTACCCATATTATGAAGAATTCAGAAAGATATGGCTCGCGCAGAAAAAGAAACAGGAACTGCTTGACCAGCTCGTTGCAGACGGCGTGTTTATTGATTTCGTGCGTGAGACAATCCCGGAAAACCATGTGGATGATTATGATGTGCTTTCTTATATCGGCTATGAGAAACAGCCCTTGACCAAAGAAGAACGCATCGACCGCATACTCGTGTCCGGGTATCTCAATAAGTTCAGCAGGGAAAACCAAGGCGTCATACGCCTGCTGCTCGATGCGTACCGTGACCGTAATATTGACGAACTGACCAATATACGCATATTAAACATGCCGGAATTTATACAGATCAACGCGCCGACCGCTATTGTAAAGGGGTTCGGCGGAAAAGAAAAATATATGGAAATGCTCTCTGAGATCGAGCAGCAGATATATGTAGCGTAAACGGAGGGACATATGGCTATTGGGAACCTGATAAAATCATGGGAAAACATCATGCGTGACGATGACGGCGTAAACGGGACTGTCCAGGTGCTGTCTCAGCTCGTTTGGATGCTCTTCCTGAAAGTATACGATCTAAAAGAGGATATGTGGGAACTGTATGAGGATCGCTTTAAAAGCGCCATCCCAGAAAAATGCCGCTGGAGGAACTGGGCAAAAGGGAAATCCCAGAAAGACCAGATGACAGGGGATGATATGGTAGACTTCGTGAACAACACTTTATTCCCAGAATTAAAGAATCTGTCCATAACTGCCCAAAGTTCCAGACGCAGGATAATCGTAAAAGAAATGATGGCAGAATCATACAATTACATGAAGGACGGCGTATGCATCCGCAAAGCCGTCAACCTGTTGGACGGTATTGATTTCGATGACCGGGAAGAACACCATTCTTTCAATGTGATCTATGAAACCCTGCTGAAAAGCCTGCAGAGCGCCGGCCGCTCCGGCGAATTCTACACGCCCCGTGCCCTGACGCAGCTTATCACTGAAAAAGTAAATCCACAGCTTGGCAAGGTCACAGCGGATTTTGCGTGCGGCACGGGAGGCTTCCTCATTGACGCTGTGGAGCATCTGCGGAAACAGCAGAACAAAGCCGAGGATAATGCCATTATTGAAAAGACTGTGTTCGGCGTGGAAAAAAAACAGTTTCCTTATATGCTGTGCACCACCAATATGCTGCTCCATGATGTGGATTACCCACGCATCTACCATGAGAATTCCCTTACGAAAAATGTTCGGGATTACAAAGACAATGAAAAGGTTGATTTCGTTCTGATGAATCCCCCATACGGCGGCCATGAGCAGGATGCCATACAAGTGAACTTCCCTCCACAGTTCCGCAGTTCTGAAACGGCCAATCTTTTCATGATTGAAATACTGTACCGACTAAATGATGGCGGGCGCTGCGGCGTGATCCTGCCAGACAGTTTTTTTCAGAATGATGATGCCAGCTTAATCGAGATTAAGAAAAAACTGTTTAAGGACTGTAATGTGCATACCATTATCCGTATGCCTGGAAGCTGCTTTGCCCCCTATACTCCGATTGCTACAAACCTGCTGTTTTTTGATAAAACAGGCAGTACCACAGATACATGGTTCTACCGGTTTGATCTGGAAAACAATCAAAAATTCAGCATGAAGAGGAATCCCATCACAAGGGAAAAACTGTCTGCAATCGATGAATGGTGGGATGATCGCACCGAAATAAAGGACAACAAATATGACGAATCCTTATCCGATACATGGAAATCACAGCGTATCAGCATTGATACAATTATTGGAGGGAACTACAATCTTGACTTCTGTGGATTCCCGAACGAGGAAAAAGTGATCTTATCACCCGAAGATACTATAAGTAATTTCAAAGAAGAACGGGAACGGCTTGACCGCAGACTGGATGAGAAATTGCAGGAAATCCTTAATCTTCTGGGGGTGGAGCAATGATATTAACGGAAGATTTACGGCTATCAATACTTCAGGCAGCAATCGAGGGAAAACTGACAGAACAGTCTGTCAAGGATACGCCTGTGGAAACAACATTGAACAAATTGCTGGATATTAAAAAAAATCTTGTCAAGAACAAAAAAATCACGGAGACAGGCACAATAACAGAAGATTCAATACCCTTTAATATCCCTGAAAATTGGGCATGGGTTAAACTGTGTGATATTGGCGAATTAGCAAGAGGAAAATCAAAACACAGACCAAGAAATGATGAAAGCCTTTACATTAACGGGACAATCCCTATGATCCAGACTGGAGATGTTGCTGCAGCGAATAAATACATTACACATTTTAATACTTGTTATAATGAAAAGGGACTCGCCCAAAGCAGGCTATGGAAAAAGGGGACATTATGTATCACAATAGCTGCAAACATTGGCGATGTTGCGATATTAACATTTGACGCCTGTTTCCCCGACAGTGTCCTTGGTTTCCTTCCGTTTTCTGAACAGATATCCAGAGAATATGTGTATTATATGTTATTGGCATATAAGCATCGTATGAATGCAAAAGCATCAAAGGTGGCACAGAGTAATCTTAGTTTGGATAAAATCAATGCTATGTTATTCCCCTTTCCACCTATTGAAGAACAACAGCGTATCGCAAATCATTTGAACACGCTTCTTTATAAAGTTGGCGAATATGAAGAAATTGAGCAGCAATTGACTGCTCTTAAAAATGATTTTCCCTCAGATATGCGTAGTTCAATCTTGCAAGCTGCCATGCAAGGAAAGCTAACGCAGCAACTTGAAACAGATAGTTCGGTTGATATTATGCTTCAATCAATAATTGAAGATAAAAAAATGTATATTAGCAATAAAAATACTAAAAGTGATAGAAGAATATTTTTAGAATTAGATGAAAACGAAGAATTCCCATTTGATATTCCTGATAATTGGAAATGGTGTAAATTAGGATATATACTTCGTAAACTTACAGATGGAACCCATAAAACCCCACACTATACGTCATCTGGCGTTAAATTTGTTTCAGTTAAAGATATAAGTTCTGGATTTATAGATTTTTCTAACACAAAATTTATAAGTCCAGAAGAACATTCTTTGCTGTATCAGAGATGCAATCCGGAATGTGGCGATATATTATTATCGAAGGTAGGAACAACTGGTGTTCCTGCATATGTAAATACAACAGAAAAATTTAGTTTATTTGTCAGTGTGGCTTTGCTCAAATTTAATCATCAATACATTGCACCAAAATTTTTATATTACCTTATATATAGTCCCCTTGTTCAAAAACAGGCACTTGAACAAACAAAAGTGGGAAACCAAAATTGGGTATTGGATAAAATTGCAAATACATTAGTTGTTTTGCCACCTTTCGAAGAACAGAAACGCATTGTAGAAAGACTTGATGCACTTCTACCATTGTGTGATAATTTGATAGATTAAGACAAATGGAGGATATGTAATGCAAACTATAATTCAATGGTTAAACTGTAATAATGGTGCAGTAATGGCAATTTTAACATTTGTTTATGTAGCAGCTACTATTTTGATTTGTTCTTATAATCACAAATCGGCGATTGCTGCGCAGCAACAAACAGCAGAATCCCGAAAACAATTTGAAGAACAGAATCGTGCGCATGTCATTCCTAAATTTGACGTATTGGAAGGACAGTTATACTGTATCGTTTTTCAAAACATCGGAAAAACAATGGCAGATAATTTACAAATAATAGTATCTCCTGATTGGATTGATTGTTTGAAAAAAACTCAAAAAAATTCAGACACTGGTTTTACGCTTGAAAAGCTATCCACACTTAAAGTTTTTTTGGCTGCTGAAGATAAATATATGTACCCAATATGCATTCCTGCCGATGGCACAAATGATTATTCATTATTATGCCAGTGTCCTTTAACTATATCTATCAGTTATACCAGTGCTGGAAAGCCTTATAAAGAAAACTTTGAACTTCCGATGAAAGGAATAAATTGTTTAATCAATAATTCTAATTACGTCCGTATGGAGCAGAAAAAGCGTGAATCAATAAACGATATATCTACTCAATTAGCAAAAATATCAAATAACTTACATAAACCAGAATAAACGAGCAACAAAAATATCATTTAATACATTTTTTTAATACCGTAATATATCGTCGACTAGCTTTAAACACCACCTAAACACCAAAAAGTTCCGAAGAATGCCCATTTTACCGCATTCTTCGGAACTTTCCCCGTATAGAAGTCTTTCGTTTCCATAATACGCAGCTCCTTCTAAACATCAAAATTTATTTCCTTAATATATAATAGTGATATTATACGATATCGGCGGGAAAACAACAATATTATTTCGTTATGTAATTACAATTACAACTTTGAATTATCAGGATTAAACTAAATAATCATTGACAAAAGTATGAAACATCTCTATAATACACGCGCTTAAAGCAAGAATAGAAGTAATTAACCAATTTGTAAATCATTCTCTTGCTTAAGAGTTATTCGGATAAAGGAGAGCGTGTGATGTGCAGTGAAGTCAAGGAACGGTTTGAGAATCAGGAAGCAAGGAAAATAATTGCCCGGCATTTGGTGAAAGATTATATCTTAAAAGAAAAAAAGGGGGTGTTTGTCCGCAGGCAGAAAAAGGTGGTTCATGCGGTGAAAGATATATCGCTGGAGATTCCCCAGGGAAAAATAACCGGAGTATTAGGCATTAACGGCGCGGGAAAGACAACGACGATTCGTATGCTCGCATCTGTTATAGCCCCGACGGCAGGCAGCCTGACCATGAATGGAGTCGACGCAGTAAAGAATCACCTGTGGGTGAAAGAGCGGATCAACATGATCTCAGGCGGAGAGAGGAATCTCTACTGGAGACTGACCGCAAAGGAGAATCTCAGATATTTCGGAAGTCTGTATGGATTAAGCGGATCCGGACTGAATGAAAAGATTGCTTATTTGCTAAAGATCGTGGGATTGGAAGACGCCGCGGATATTCCGGTGGAGAGATATTCAAAGGGGATGAAGCAGCGTCTGCAGATTGCCAGAGGGCTGATCAATGATCCGGAATACCTTTTTATGGACGAACCCACGTTAGGTTTGGATATCGTGATTGCGAAAGAGATCCGGAAGTTGGTTTTAGAACTGGCGAAGAAGGAAAAGAAAGGGATATTACTGACAACCCATTATATCCAGGAGGCAGAGGAACTCTGTGATTACATCTATGTTTTGGATAAAGGAGAGATCATCGCACAGGGAACCAAGGATGAGCTGAAAGAGTTATTTATGTACGAGCCTCAGTTGTTAATACAGATGAAAACGCCGGATAATCAGAGATATGAAGAATTTATCAGGGCGGTGGACGAAGAGGTGAATAAAGATATAGATATCAGAATAGAAGACGCCGGTGAAAAGATAAAGGTTACAGGAGGGACAGACACCTGGTTAAGCGTGCTGGACTTGCTGATGAGACATCACATCGAGGCGGTCGGCCTGAGTATACAGGAGCCGGAACTGGAAGGAGTATTAATGAAGATTATCGATCAGTCGAGGGGTGAGGGCAATGAAGAAAAGTCTGTTAGTAATTAAAGCGGAAATACTTAAGCAGCAGAGACACGATTATCATTCGGCGTTTATCTGGTTCTCTCTGCTTGTATGGCCTGTTTTGGGATTCATGGAAGTCTATTATTCATACAAACCCTTTGAGATCACCGGATATATGGGTATGCTGAGCGGTAAGGAATTATTAGCGTTTCTGGGAACCGGATACATGGCGTATACCTGTTTCTGGTCCATGGTACAGAATGCATGGTCGATGGCGAATCAGGAACGTAAGGGGGGAACGCTTGAAATTATATTCCTGACGCCGGCAAACAGGCTTGCGATGTGTTATGGGAAGGCATTAGGGGCGCTCGTTCAGGAGGTCTGGATGTTTTGCTGTTTCTGTGTATTTATTCTAATCTATACGGGGACCATTGGTTTTGATAATCTGGTTATGTTACCTTTCATCTTTTTCATGCTGATTATTTCTTCGACAGTCTGGGGAGGTATGCTGAATACTATATTTATGTTTTCCAGAGACGCGTCTATCATCATGGATGTCTTTGACACGCCTATGGTTCTGTTTTCCGGAAGCCGGATACCGGTCGGGTGCTTTCCGCAGTGGGCGAAGATGCTTTCTCTGATATTTCCTTTAACATATTGCATTAATATTATGCGGTTTGTGCTTAACCTTCAGGGGAGAAAGGAATGGATCGGCGATATTACCGGGCTGGCGGTCTGTCTGAGTGTGATGATTGCAATCACGCTGGTCCTGATAAGGAAGATTGAACAGCATAACAGGGAAACGGGGGAACTGCAATTTTATTAAACAGAAAAAAAGAGCTCCATCCGGGATGCGTCCGCACCGCCGTCAATATTTTCCTTTATTTTTGCTCTTATGTTTTTGCCCTTATGGACCAAAGTATCCCCCAAAAATTGAGCGGCAGTAAAAAATAATTCCCGTTGTTTAACTTGCGTTCAATTGTTTTTTGAACTTTAATCAGCTATACTATCCATAGGATCGATCCAGAAATTGTGAAGGAGATAGTTAAACATGGCAATAGGAGAGGTCATCAAAAAACATAGAAAAAATAAAGGAATGACACAGGAAGAAATGGCTGCGTGCCTCGGCATAACTACCCCTGCTGTCAATAAATGGGAAAGAGGGAACACACTGCCAGATGTCACGTTGCTTGCACCCATTGCGCGGCTGCTTGATATTACCACAGACGAACTTTTGTCCTTTAAGGATGAATTAACAGATGAAGAAATTAACCAATATATATCGATTGTTCAAAAAGACCTGGAGGATAAGAGCTTTCATGATGTGTTTATTTCTGTAAAAGAAAAAATTGAGGAATATCCAAATTGTGAAGAACTAATTTGGAAAGCGGCGGTTCTCCTTGACGCGAACCGAATAGCAGCAGGACTTCCCGATAAAGAGAATTACGATAATACAATATTTGGATGGTTCGAGAGGTGCTTGCTCTCAAAGAACGAACAGATTCGAAACCGAGCGGCGGATTCACTGTTCCATGCGTATTTTCGGAAAGAGGATTATGAAAAGGCGAATCAATATTTGGATTATTTCTCTCTGGAAAACCCTGAACGCAAACGCAAGGCAGCGCTTGTGAACAGTAAAACGGGAAAACAGGCGGAAGCTTATCGTGCATACGAAGAATTGATTTTTACCGGGTATCAGCACATGCAAATGACATTAAATGATTTGCGTGGCCTTTATATGGAAGACGGCAATCATGAAATGGCAAAAAAGCTTGTTGAGGTTTCATCTGCAGCTGCGTCTACGTTTGATATGGGAAAGTATAATGAGGTTTGTTTCGGCTTGGAGGTTGCCGCGTGGGAAAAAGATGTTGTATGGACAGCGCAGCTTATGCAGGATATTTTGGATAGCATTGAGACAATTGGTGATTTTGCGAAATCCAAACTCTATCAGCATATGGAACTAAAAACTGTTGGCTCTGAAATTTCCGCTGCCTTAAAACAAAAACTTTTGGAATCTTTCAGAGAGGAATCTTTTCATTATATGCAGGGAAATGAATACTGGGAAAAACTGAAAAGCGGCGTTTATAGTAGTTGAATATACAAGTTTTTGAAACCGCAGCGCAATGTTAAAAAGGTCTTTTCATATTTGGAATATTGTAGTATAATCACACTGTTACAGATACTTCAGAGAGGTCGGTTCAGGCCGTTTATCCCACAACAGCAGGATGAAACAAGAAAGGATTATATATATGATGAGAGAAAAATATGAGTCTCTGCCTCTTTCCACATTGAAAGAGCTGGCGAAGGCAAGAGGGCTGAAAGGTGTTTCCACACTTAAGAAAGCAGAGGTTATTACCCTTATGCTGGAGGAAGACGAAAAAGAAAAGAAAGAAAAGCAGGAGGCTGTAAAAGAGATGTCCGCCAACACCGGAGACAAGGAAGTCCATGACATTGACAGGCTGGACAGCGGAATGACGGTGAAAGGCATCCTGGAAGTAATGCCGGACGGATATGGGTTTATCAGAAGCGCGAATTATCTGCCCGGTGACAACGATGTTTATGTGTCGCCGTCTCAGATCCGCAGATTCAATTTAAAGACGGGAGATATTCTGGAGGGGAATACAAGGATTAAGACGCAGCAGGAGAAGTTCAGCGCGCTTTTGTATCTGACGGGAATCAATGAGATAGATCCCATGAAAGCGATGCGGAGAACCAGCTTTGAGGATATGACCCCCATATTTCCTGATGAGAGGCTGCGCCTGGAGACAGGAAGGACAAGCACTGCCATGCGTATCATGGATCTGATGTCTCCTATCGGAAAAGGGCAGAGGGGGATGATCGTGTCGCCGCCGAAGGCAGGAAAGACAACGCTGCTTAAGCAGGTAGCGCTGTCTGTGCGCCAGAATAATCCGGAAGTGCATCTTCTGATACTTCTGATTGATGAGCGTCCGGAGGAAGTGACAGACATTAAGGAAACCATTGAAGGTGAGAATGTGGAGGTCATCTACTCTACGTTTGACGAGCTGCCGGAGCATCATAAGCGTGTGTCGGAGATGGTGATTGAGCGGGCAAAGCGCCTGGTGGAGCATAAGAAGGATGTGGTGATTCTTCTGGACAGCATCACCAGGCTGGCAAGGGCTTACAATCTGACGGTTCCTCCCAGCGGACGTACCTTGTCCGGCGGTCTTGATCCGGCGGCGCTGCATATGCCCAAGCGTTTCTTTGGCGCGGCCAGAAATATGCGGGAGGGCGGCAGTCTGACCATTTTGGCTACGGCCCTTGTGGAGACAGGCAGCAAGATGGATGATGTAATTTATGAGGAATTTAAGGGAACCGGTAATATGGAGCTGGTGCTTAACCGCAAGCTTCAGGAGAAGCGTGTATTCCCGGCCGTTGACATTCCCAAATCAAGTACCAGGCGGGAGGATCTGCTTCTCACACCGGAGGAGCTGGAGGCTATTGATACCGTGCGTAAGGGACTGAATGGCCTGAAAGCAGACGAGGCGGTGGAGAATATTCTGAACCTTTTTGCCCGTACCAGATATAACAGTGAATTTGTTCAGACAGCCAAAAAGACAAAATTCATCTAAAAGTGCTTGAAATGCCTATTTTTTTATGATACAATTTATAAGCTGTCTGTATGGACAGGGAACTGCAGGGACTTGCAGGGATAGCTCAGGGAAGCTTGCTGTGGAAGTATCGGAGCAGCATTGACTGAGAATGGAAGAGCGAAGTTCACAAATATGAAGAAGAGGTGAAAATCATGAAGGAAGGAATCCATCCGGAGTATTACCAGGCAACCGTAACCTGTAACTGCGGCAACACATTCGTAACAGGTTCCACAAAGAAAGATATCCATGTTGAAATCTGTTCCAAGTGTCATTCATTCTACACAGGACAGCAGAAGGCAGCGGCAGCCCGCGGGCGTATTGATAAGTTCAATCGTAAATATGGTATCAACAAATAAGAATGTGTAAGTCAGGGGTGAGGTTGGAAAATCTCGCCCTGTTTGTTTTATGCACGCAGGCACCCAAAGGAAATATGTCAGCAAAAGCTGACGGGTGCCCGGCGTATGTGCAGGGGAAGGAACCTTCTCTGTCCGGCTGCACAGGCCCATGTGGAGGAAAGACGCCACGAATGGGCCGCTGAAATGAATGTTTGGATAGACATATAGAGTCATGCATCACTGACATTACGGAGGAAGAACATGAAAAATGCATGCAGATCTTCGGGAATCGGGGGGCAGGCTGTCTTGGAAGGCATTATGATGAAGAATCAGGATGTCTATTCCATCGGCGTGCGTAAGCCTGACGGAGAGATTGAAGTAAATTTAAGTACCCATGAGGGAATTGGAAATAAGAAGCTCAAGAAGATCCCCATTATCCGGGGTGTGGTTAATTTTGTGGATTCCCTGGTGCTGGGGATGAAGTGTCTGACATTTTCTGCAAGCTTTTATGATGAAGAGGAGGCCCAGCCATCCAAAGCAGATGAGGTGGTACAGAAGCTGTTTAAGGATAAGGCGGAGAGCGTGATGTTAGGGATGGTGACTGCTTTTTCGATTGTGCTTGCCGTAGCGGTTTTTATGGCGCTTCCTTATTTTATTGCATCGCTGTTTGAAGACTATATCAGGAATGCGTCGGTTATGGCTATCTTAGA
>OFGG01002413.1_pt1 | contig 10202 bp, 8 predicted proteins | sample 1521701 | NCBI WGS metagenome assembly OFGG01 (sample SAMEA3504081, study PRJEB24116) | mouse gut metagenome | biome: mouse gut; feature: mouse-associated habitat; material: faeces | place: Denmark | collected 2011
TAAAACGAATAACCACATCTCCAAATGATTTCTATTATGAAATAAAAATATCGTCATAAATAGGAATCCAACGGCTGCTATAATGCTGACAAGCGGACTTACTTTTTGATAGACGCTAAATATCGCACCGACAATCTTTTCAATCACATAATTTGACGAAGAAACCGGATCTTTTACGATCGCCCCATTCTCATGAACCACATCAGGATACACCGTGAAACTATGAAAAAGCGCCTCCCAGCATCTGATTGAGTAGACGTCGCCCGTACTTAAACTCTCCTCACATATCTTTGGCATTGAGCATTGATATGTGGCAATCCCTTTTAGATATTTCACAAAGTCCTTTAGATATTTTCCATTTTCTATATATTCATCCTGTACCTGAACACAACTTAAATGTATCCGGTCATCTCCGTCTAACAATCCGTCTTCAAAAGCCTTATCCAGCTCTTTTGTGATCTGCCCGCAGAAATCATTCATTACCCTTGCGTCTACAAAATATCCTGCCTCATTTAATGCAGAACGAACGACCCACATTGGCAAATCTCCACGCATATCCTCACCGGTACCGTCACTCCAGCTATTTTGTTGATTCAGCATCTCTTTCTCAATCGATTTTAATGTTGGGCTAACATCCATTGCTTTTCTGATTGCATGATTCGAGCACCACACGTCTAACGGAGCGTCGTCTTCTATCACATACAGCCGCTTCATCATTTCGGCAAATTCAGAATTTGTCCGTTCGCTTGTCACAAATTCTTTATAGCAAAAATAGTTTACGGTACACAACCCAAGGGTGACAAATGCAAGCGAAAATAACGGAAGCAAGACCAACAGCCCCCTTTTCACCACTTCTTTTGTTATACGCCTGTTTTTATAGATGATACAACCGATTGTAACAAACAGCACTACGCAGACAAAGGGCAGAATCCATAGGGAATCATCCCTGATATAATAAAAACAAGGCAAACAAAATGCACCGCCGATTGCCCATTTTTTGAAACTATCTTCATTCCTTCTTAGAAAAACAGCAATCACACATGAAAAAACCAAGATAGTGCCATATGGTACTACTGCCGGTTGATAGGTTCTCTGGGCAATCAAATAATCAAATCCTGCCGGGGAATATATCATCAATAAATAAATCACCGCTTTTCCTTTCAGTGAAGGTATTAATTTATCGACCGCCTTTATAAAAACATAAGCAGAAATGATGTTCAGTAATCCCAGTCCGATAGAATAGGGAAGCGACAGCCAATGGCAGATCGCAACAAAAAACGGATAGGAAATGCTTTTGATCAGTGTTGTATGGGAATATCTCCCCAACCATTTAAAATCAGAAATATAAACCGCATGATTATACATTAATTGATCGTCATACGCTTGCTCTGTAAAATACGCCACCGGAATCTTCCAAGATAAAAACAGCCTGAAAACGGTCGCCAATAGCAAAATCCATAAAATGATTTGTTTGTTTTTATTGATTTTCAAAAAATTCATCTCCCTCTTGTAACAATCCCTTCCCCGTATTTCATACGCACTTTCTCTAATGCCTGGTCGAGCATTCTCGTCTTCTCCCTCTTAGGGTCATACCGAAACTGTGGGTCAAAAATCGTCATCTGTTCCGGCTCATCTTCCTCCGCCAATTTAGAACTGCGTATCCCTAACAGCCGGATTGGATTCTTGTCCCAAAGTTCCCGGAACAACTGGACTGCTTCCTCATAAATCTCCTCGTCCCGGTTCGTCCCTCTATCAAGCTGTTTCTGATGGGAAACACTCTCAAAATTATAGTATTTAATCTCTACGCTCAGCATCTTTGCCTTCTGTCCGGCATCACGGAGCCGCCTGCCTACGCTGGCGGCAAGCATTTTCAATACTTCCTTTGCCTCCTCCTCCGTAGCGGCATCCTTGGAAAGAGTGATAGAATTGCCGATTCCTTTCGCTTCCGCAGGTTCCGGCTCTACCACCGCATCGCCGATGCCATTGGCAAACTCCCACAGCCGCCTTCCGTGGCTCTTTAGATGCAGTTCCAGAAGTTTTGGCTCCATACGGGCAAGTTCCCCGATTGTGAATATTCCCAGCTTCCGCAAGATCTCCACGCTGGAATTACCGGCCATATAAAGCTCTGCCACAGGTAACGGCCACATTTTCACCGGTATCTCCTCCGGAAACAAGGTATGTACTTTATTGGGCTTTTCAAAATCCGAGGCCATCTTTGCCAAGAGTTTATTACTGGAAATGCCCACATTTACCGTGAACCCAAATCTTCGGTATACCTCGTTCTTGATTTCCATAGCGCCTTCTACCGGAGAATGATAATCCTTCACATTTTCGGAAAAATCCATATAACACTCGTCCACACTTACCTGTTCTATGACCGGGGTATAGCTTTGCAGAAATTCCATCAGCCTGTCGCTGTACCTCCTGTACAGCTTGTGGTCAGGCGGCGCAGTCACAAGACTAGGGCATTTGCGGAACGCATTGGCCACCGGCTCGCCTGTGTGGATGCCGTATTTCTTTGCCGGAATGGACTTCGCCAGCACAACGCCGTGCCTTGTCTTCTGGTCGCCGCCGATAATTGCGGGAATCTGACGCAGATCTCGCTTCTTACCATTCTTTAATTCCTCTACTGCCGTCCAACTAAGATATGCAGAATTCACATCTATGTGGAAAATTACGGACATGCAGACCACCTCCAATATGTCTATCTTTTTTCTCCCTATGCGAATCGATATTTTCCTTTTCCTTGACCTGTCACTGTAACTATAATCTCCATATCATCCCTCATTTTCATCAGTATTGCTCTGGCTGTTGAATCCGAACATCCCAATATTTCCTTAATTTCGGCAGCCCCAAATACCTGCTCCTTTTCTAAGGCATCGTATATCTTTAAAATGTTATTTCGCGTCGGTTCGCTATATCTTTGATTTTCAACCGCCGATTTTATAATCTCAATCGCCGATTTTTCTATTCCAATCGCCGACTTTTCTATCTCCACCGCCGATTTTTCTGCCTCAACCGCCGGATTTTCTGCCTCAATCGCCGATTTTTCTAAAAATGCAGGATGAATTGGTATCCTGATACGCATTGCTCTTCTTTCTTCATCTGTAAAAAATTCTGCTCTTGGCGAACCGTTCCTTTTCAGCTCCTCTTGAATTGTCGGTATCCCGGTAGAATGACCTTCCGATAACTCTAATTCCTTTAAAAATTCTCCCAGTCTTCGATTCCGATAATATCTTGACACAAATCTTTTTCCTTCAGCTATGGTTTTCTCCGAAATCGATCTGTCAATTCCCGGAAAGTTCATAATATTTACACAATCAGGCTCTATCTCTATTGTCACTGGTTCGCAGGACATATAGTCTCTATGATAAAATGCATTGACCACAGCTTCTTCAATCGCCTGATATGGATAGTTCACTCCATCTGCCCATGAATTTTTATGACTTTCTCCCGAATAAATATATTTCTAAACCGCTCCATTGTTCCTTTTATCATCTGTGGAACCGACCCTGTAATATTCGGGAAATCCTCACTCAAACTAGGATTTTCTACACTTCCCTTTGGAAATGAAGTCATTTGCACATAAGTATATCGAAAGAACTTTTCCGGATAGTCACAGAACATCATCAATGCAACATTTTGAATATATCTTTGCTCCAAAGGTCCTTCCAATAACTGTAAATCTTCCAATATAGCTTCTACTCCCCGTTCCCTGACTTGTCTAGATAATTTACTTCCTGTCTTGCGCAAATGGTCTTCTAACAGAATCGGTGAAATATCATCAAATGTTGCCTTATGATTAGCCCTGCAATCGAACGGCGTCTGGTCTGCCATGTTAATAAGCTCTCTTTCCTGCTCCTGATTGGCTTTTACCGAATTGGTCAGATAACGAATATAATAATTATATTTCTTACCCTTTTTACTTGTAACGTACTCTGGTACTTTATAAGGTCTTTGCTGTCCTGCCCTCGCAACAATAATTAATATCCATTTCCCATCCACCTGCGTCGTACTTACCTTAGGGAAATATGTTGGAGCCATAGAATTATTATATCCTAGCATTTCCTTCTGTATCTTATCTAATTCATTTTCCGGTATTCCCTGTACTGGTCTTTGCGCAACGCCATTCTTTTCAGCAACACCAATAATAATATATCCACCGCCTTTGTTGTTATAATCATTGGCAAATGCACATACACTGCGATAAATATCATCCGGGTTCCAGCCTGACTTGAATTCAATACGGTCTGATTCTATTTTTTCCCTTTTGAGCAAATCTTCAATACTTATTTCAAGTTCCATGATAGTCTCCCATTCCATCTTGCTTTATACGATTTAATGCCTATATTTTAACATTTTTATGGAAAAAATAAACATATCACGGCAAAAATTTTCGGGCATATCCGAAAATGGTTTTCTGGTCTGCAAAAAAACCACCTTTCAAATATGCCCGAACATTAGATTGACACATTTATCATATACCGTTCAACATCAGCAACCTGCTGCACTTTTCACATCCACGTACTCATACCCTTCAAAACTATCCGCCACATTCTTGCAGGTCAGCTTTCCGTCGTATGTGTTAATCGCGGAATAAATCACCTCGTTCTCCTTACAAGCCTGTTCAAGTCCCTTGCCGGCGATTTGCAGCCCGTAACTCAAAGTAGCATTGGTTAACGCAATCGTAGACGTCCGCGGAACTGCGCCCGGCATATTGCCGACACAATAATGGACAATGCCGTCTACAATATAAATCGGGTCGTCATGGTAAGTCATCCGCGTCGTCTCGCCGCACCCGCCCTGGTCAACGGCAACATCCACAAACACCGCGCCCGGCTTCATCTCTTTTAAATATTTTTTCTTGAATAGCTTAGGCGCAGCCTTCCCCGGAATCAGGACAGACCCGATTACAAGGTCAGCCTCTTTCACGGACTTCTCAATGTTGGCGTCGTTGGATGCAAGAGTCTGAATCCTTGCCCCGAAAATATCGTCCAGATATGCAAGCCTCTGGAGATTCACGTCTAGAATCGTTACATTCGCCCCCATGCCCACTGCAATCTTACAGGCATTGGTTCCCACAGAACCTCCCCCAAGGATGACCACATTCGCCTTAGGCGTTCCCGGTACACCCGCAAGGAGTACCCCTTCCCCGCCGTAGATTTTCTCAAGGTACTTCGCGCCTTCCTGTACGCTGAGACGTCCGGCAATCTGGCTCATAGGCGCAAGAAGGGGGAGACTGCCGTTTCTATCCATCAAAGTCTCATAAGCAACACCCTTCACCTTAGAGGCAAGGAGGGCGTCTGTCTGCGGACGGTCTGCAGCAAGGTGCAGATAGGTATATAAAATCAGCCCCTCATGGAACAACGGATACTCGTCCGGAAGCGGTTCCTTGACCTTGACCATCATCTCTACCGTATCCCATACTTCTTTCGCCGTATCAAGCATTGTCGCGCCCGCCGCTTCATACTCTGCGTCCGTAAATCCGGAACCGTTACCGGCTCCCTTCTCAATATAAACTTCGTGCCCTGCATTCACATAACTCTTCACATTGTCGGGTATCATCCCTACCCGGAACTCATTGTTCTTAATCTCCCTGACACTTCCAACCTTCATCTTCCTTGACCTCCATACCATAATAATGTATCCGAACATTTCATTTGGGATGAATAATATTATTCATATATACATCATTATGAATAATATTATTCTTTTTTCTTTTCAATAATACTACCACAAGTCCTTACATTATTCAATAAAAGTTATTTTTTTCACAGAATTATTTAATTATACTTCAAAATTTAAAATTGTATCTACAATTTTTCTTGCATATTTTCTTCATTCATGCTTAAATCATTATATGACATGAAAACTTCGGAGGTACTCTATGAGCGAACTGAGCGAATTAATTCATAATGCCAATCTGACAAAGACCCAGAAAATGATAGCCAAATATATCCTGGATCATTCCGCCGACGCCTGTTTTATGACGTCTACCGAGATTGCCTTGAAGCTGAACGTCAGCGAATCCTCGGTCATCAGGTTCAGCAGGTCTTTAGGTTTTAGCGGGTTCATGGATTTTCAGAAGATGCTGCGCAAGGAATATCAGGACAAGGTTCTCAGCATATCCAACACGATTACCGTGCCTGCCCAGCGGGTTGCCAAACGGGCGAAGCTTGAACGTAATTCAGACTACATCAACCGGCATTTTAAGAACGCTATCCAAAATCTGGAAACCTTATTTACCACCAATACATTAGACGCATTTGAGGAGGCCGCCGACGTCATCGTTGCAGGAAAGCGTAAGTACATCGCTGCTTCCCGGGGCAACGCCTGCCTTGGAGACTTTTTTCTCCTGTACCTGAAACATATCCTGCCCCATGTGACCTGCACCAACACGGCTGCCCTAAGCCCCATTGACCATATGTGCAACATTACGAAAGACGACTGCCTGGTTGTTTTCAGTTTTCCGCGGTATTCTTCCTTAGACCGGGTGACGACGGAGATGGCCAAAGAAGCAGGGGCAAGAATCGTCGTGATTACAGATAAACCAAGCGCCTTGCTTGCACAGTATGCGACGGTACTGATTACGGTTCCGGTTGACAGCAATGCATTTTTTAATTCTTTAATCGGCCCACAGTTTGTGGCCGAGATATTGCTTGATACCATCAGCCATAAGGTAAATGGGATTGAGAAGCGGTTGAAGAAGATAGATAAATATCTGGATAAATTAGGGATATACTAACCGAAAAATAGGGGACGCCGGTAATTTCCGGCATCCCCTTAATTCTTTACGCCTCATCAATCGCCTTCCCGATATCATGACGCATATATTTATTGTCAAATTTTACCCACTCCGTCGCCGCATACGCATTAGCTCTGGCTTCTTTCAGATCTTTGCCTTTTGCCGTAACGCCAAGCACACGCCCGCCGTTGGTCACAATCTGCTCTCCCTCAAATTTCGTCCCCGCATGGAAACAGTAATATCCCTCTTGCTTCTTGAATTCCTCAAGCCCGGTAATCGGGAGCCCCTTGTCATAAGCCAACGGATAACCGTCGCTTGCAAGAACCACGCATACCGCTGCATTGTCCTCGAACTCAAGGTCAATCTGGTCAAGCGTCCCGTCAATACATGCCTCCGCCACTTCGATGATATCATTCTTCATCCTCGGCAGGACGACCTGAGCCTCCGGGTCTCCGAACCTTGCATTATATTCCAGCACCTTAGGACCTTCCTCCGTCAGCATCAGCCCGAAGAAAATCACGCCCTTAAAGGGCCTTCCCTCTGCCTTCATCGCATCTACGGTTGCCTGATAAATATATTTGTTACAGAAATCTTCCACTTCTTCCGTATAGAACGGGCTTGGAGAAAATGTCCCCATCCCCCCGGTGTTAAGGCCTTTATCCCCATCTTTCGCACGCTTATGGTCCTGTGCAGAGGCCATAGTCTTGATGGTATTCCCATCCACGAAGGACAGCACGGACACCTCCCGCCCCGTCATGAATTCTTCGATTACCATCTCGTTTCCCGCATCCCCGAACTTCTTGTCCAGCATGATGGTCCTAACGCCCTCCTTCGCTTCTTCCAGCGTGTTACAAATCAGGACGCCTTTTCCAAGAGCCAGCCCGTCAGCTTTGAGTACGATAGGGAATTTTGCCGTCTCAAGATATGCAAGCGCCTTATCTGCATCGGTAAAATTCTCGTATGCCGCCGTTGGAATCCCGTATTTTTTCATCAGGTCTTTGGAAAATGCTTTCGAGCCCTCCAAAACCGCCGCATTCTTCCTTGGGCCAAATGTACGGATTCCTGCCGCCTCTAACTCGTCTACCAGCCCGCCTACCAACGGGTCGTCCATGCCTACGATTACAAGCTCTACTTCCTTTTCCTTTGCAAACGCTACGATTTTATCAAATTCCATGGCGCCGATAGGAGCACATTCGGCATACTCCGCAATCCCGGCATTCCCAGGCGTACAGTAAATCTTATCTGCCTTCTCGCTCTTCGCCGCACAATAGGCAATCGCATGTTCCCTGCCGCCGCTGCCGACAATCAACACATTCATCTTCTGATTCCCTCCATTTCTATATTCTTCACTCTATCTCTCCCGCTGAATTCATCTGCTCTGATTGAATGTACACATGAATTGCTGCAACTGACAATCTTGCAACATGGGCAACCCAAAATACCCCGCAAATAACCCCTGCAGCAGCCAGCAATATTTTCCTACGCTTCATCTAAACTTCCTCTTACACAGACGGGGCTATGAAAGAACATAAACCGCCCCATTCCGTACTTCCACTTTCCCATTGGCAATCAAATCAATCGCCCGGGGCAGAATCTTCCACTCTGCCTGTTCCATCACACGCTTCTGTAAAACTTCCGGCGTGTCCCCTTGTTCCACCTCCACGGCCTTCTGGAGGATAATCGGTCCGGTATCCGTCCCTTCATCCACAAAATGCACGGTAGCCCCCACTACCTTGACCCCCCGCGCCAAAGCCGCCTCGTGTACTTTCAGCCCATAGAACCCCTTCCCGCAGAAAGCGGGAATCAGGGAAGGATGAATATTAATCATCCGTTCCCTGTATTTTTCAATCATAGCCGGGGGAATCACGACAAGGAAACCTGCCAGGACAATCAAATCCGGCCGGAACCCATCCACGGTGTCCATAAATTTTTCATTGAATTCCTCCCGCGACGAATAATCCTTAGGAGAGACACACAGGTTTGCAATCCCATGTTTTTCTGCGCGCTCCAAAGCATAAGCGTTCTTATTGTTGCTGATGACTCCCGCAATCCGGGTATTCGTAACCACACCGCTATCCACAGCATCTATGATCGCCTGGAGGTTCGTTCCGCCTCCTGATACAAGTATCAATACTTCTAGCATAACGCAACTCCCTTATCTCCTTGCTCAATACGCCCTACAACATACGCCTGCTCGCCTGCCGACTTAATTGCCGCCATGGTTTGCTCCACGTCGGCGGCATCTACGGCAACCACCATCCCAAGACCCATGTTAAACGTGTTGTACATCATCTCTTCCGCAATCTCGCCCTTCTTTGCCAGAAGCCTGAAAATTGCAGGTACTTCATAGCTGTCCTTCTCAACGACTGCCCTTACGCCCTCCGGCAGCATCCTTGGAATATTTTCATAGAAACCGCCGCCTGTAATATGGCTGCATCCCTTGACCTTCACGCCGCTGTCCTTTATTGCCTTTAACGCTTTCACGTAGATTCTCGTAGGCTCAAGGAGGGCCTCGCCTAAGGTTCTGCCTAATTCCTCATAATATGTATCCAGTGATTCCTTTGACATCTCAAATACCTTACGGACAAGAGAGAATCCGTTACTGTGGACGCCGCTTGACGCCAAGCCCACCAACACGTCTCCCGGTCTTATATTTTCACCGTTAATAATCTCCTTCTTGTCCGCCACACCAACGGCGAACCCGGCAAGGTCGTATTCTTCCTCCTGCATAAGCCCTGGGTGTTCCGCAGTCTCACCGCCCACCAGAGCGCAGCCGGACTGCTTGCAGCCTTCCGCCACGCCGCTTACGATTGACGCAATCTTCTCAGGATAATTCTTTCCGCATGCAATATAATCTAAAAAGAATAACGGCTCGCCTCCCGAACAGGCAATATCGTTTACACACATTGCCACCGCGTCAATCCCGATGGTATCGTGCTTGTCCATAATAAACGCAAGTTTCACCTTCGTCCCGCATCCGTCCGTCCCCGACAGAAGTACTGGCTCCCCCATCTTCTTGATTCCGCTCAAATCAAATGCGCCTGCAAATCCGCCAAGACCGCCTAACACTTCGGGGCGCATCGTTTCCTTTACATGCTTCTTCATTAATTCCACTGACTTGTAACCAGCTTCAATATCCACTCCCGCGTTCTTGTAATCCATATCCGCCTCTCCTTTTTCCTGACTGTATCATACTTCTGAAATAAACTTTGTCCCACAAACCACAGGTTATCCTAAATACGCTTCATACCCAATCTCGTCTAACTTCGCCGCTTTTGCCTGAACCGTCTCCTTCATCTCTCTGGAATAATCCTTCAGCCGATTCAGCAATTCCTCATCAGACGTCGCAAGAATCTTCGCCGCCAAAATCGCCGCGTTCATACCTCCGTCAATGGCCACCGTCGCCACAGGGATTCCCGGAGGCATCTGAACGATGGAAAACAATGCGTCTTCCCCT
>OFGG01002414.1_pt1 | contig 10191 bp, 9 predicted proteins | sample 1521701 | NCBI WGS metagenome assembly OFGG01 (sample SAMEA3504081, study PRJEB24116) | mouse gut metagenome | biome: mouse gut; feature: mouse-associated habitat; material: faeces | place: Denmark | collected 2011
GCTATTCGCCCAGAAGCGACATAGATACGGAGATGATATTCTCCGTACACAGCCCAAATTGCTCCAGCAGGGCGGCAGCGGGGCCGGAGTGCCCGAACACGTCGGGGGTGCCGATGCGCTTGACGGGGGTGGGCCGGGTCTCGCTGAGGAAGGAGCACACCGCGTCCCCCAGCCCGCCGATGACGGAGTGCTCCTCGCAGGTGAGAATACGCCCGCACTCCTCCGCGGCCTTCCGCACCAGCGTCTCGTCCAGCGGCTTCACCGTGGCCATGTTGATGATCCGGGCATGGATGCCCTGGACCGCCAGCAGCTCTCCGGCCTCCACCGCCTCCGCCACCAGCAGGCCGTTGGCGATGATGGCGATGTCCGTACCCTCCCGCATGACCTCGCCCCTGCCGATCTCAAAGCGGAACGTCTCCTCGTCGTGGAACACGGGCACGGGGGAGCGTCCGAACCGCATATACACCGGGCCCTGGTGCTCATAGGCCGCCTTCACCATGGCCCGGGCCTCCACCTCGTCGGCGGGGGACATGACCACCATGCCGGGGATGGAGCGCATGAGGGCGTAATCCTCCAGACACTGGTGGGAGGCCCCGTCCTCCCCCACGGAGATGCCCCCGTGGGACGCGCCGATCTTCACGTTGAGCTGGGTGTAGCCGATGGAGTTGCGCACCTGCTCATAGGCCCGGCCCGCGCCGAACATGGCAAAGGTGGAGCAGAAAGGGATCAGCCCCATGGTGGACATGCCTGCGGCCACATTGACCATGTTGGCCTCCGCGATGCCCATGTCGTAGTGGCGCTGGGGAAACGCCTTTTTGAAGGTGACGGTCATGGTGGCGGCAGCCAGGTCCGCGTCCAGGACCACCACCTTCTCATTGACCTGCCCCAGTTCCACCAGGGCCTCGCCGTACGCGGCTCTCGTTGCTTTCTCACTCATGGTATCAGCCCTCCAATTCCTTTAGCGCCTGCGAGCGCTGTTCCTCGTTGGGCGCCTTGCCGTGCCAGCCCACCTGGTTCTCCATAAAGGACACGCCCTTGCCCTTGACGGTGTGGGAGAGGATGGCCTTGGGCTTTCCGGGCTCTGTGGGCTCGCTCAGGGCGGCGAGGACGCTCTCGATGTCGTTGCCGTCCGCGACCTCCACAGTGTGGAAGCCGAAGGCGCGAAGCTTGGCGGCCATGTCGCCCAGGCTCATGACCTCGTCATTGCTCCCGTCGATCTGGAGCCCGTTATTGTCCACCACCACGGTGAGGTTGTCCAGCTTGTAGTGGTTCGCGGCCATGAAAGCCTCCCAGACCTGGCCCTCCTGGCACTCGCCGTCGCCCAGAATGGTGAAGACCCTGGTATCCTTCCCCAGGTGCTTGGCCCCCAGGGCCATGCCCACCGCGATGGAGGCGCCCTGGCCCAGAGAGCCGGTGGAGGCGTCCACGCCGGGGATCTTCTTCATGTCCGGGTGGCCCTGGAGCATCCCGTGGACCTGCCGGAAGGTGGTGAACTCCTCCTTGCCGAAGAAGCCCAGCTCCGAGAGCACGCCGTAGTAGCAGGGGGCCGTGTGTCCCTTGCTGAGGACGAAGCGGTCCCGGTCCGGGTCCCTGGGGTTTTTCGGGTCGACGCGCATCTGCGTGCAAAAGATGGCGCTCATCATCTCCACCACGGACAGCGATCCCCCCGGATGCCCGCTGCCCGCGTTGGCCGTCATATTGATGATGTCGCGGCGGACCTCTGTGCAGAAGTTTTTCAGTTCCGCTGTATTCATGTTCAGATAGCCTCCCTTTGCGTATACTGCTCCTCTAGGATACCGCATTTGGCGGATAAAGTCAATTCTTACCGGGCGGGCGGAGGAGATTTTTCCGCGCCCGGAGAAAGTTTTCCCTTTTCTCTTGCCTCTCCCCCCTCAATCTGGTATACTGACTCCACCAAAAGGAGCAGGAGGGCGCAACATGGAGTACTCCCAGAAAATTTCCGAGCGGCTGTGGAACCTCCCGGACAAGGGCGAGCTGGAGAGCCGCCGGGAGGAGACCTACATCGACGACATCGTGCAAAAGAGCCACATTGAGCGGACCCTTCTCTCCAGCCTGGGCGGCGTCCGGACCGTCTTCGACGGCGGCGCGGGGTGCGGGCGGTTCTCCATCCTCCTTGCGAAGCAGGGCTGTGAGGTCACCCACTTCGACATCTCCCAGCCCATGCTGGACAAGGCGCAGGAGTTGGCGGAAAAAGCGGGCGTCCTGGACCGCATGACCTTCGTCAAAGGCGCGCTGGAGGACCTGAGCGCCTTCCAAGACCGCTCCTTTGACCTGGTCATCTCCTTCGACGCCCCCATCTCCTATACATACCCGAAGCAGGAGCAGGTCCTCCGGGAGCTGGTGCGCATCTGCCGGAAGCGCCTTGTGCTCAGCGTCTCCAGCCGCCTGGGGTACCTGCCGTACCTTGCCAACCCCATCCAGAAAAACCAGTTCATCCTGGACGAGACCTGCGGCGACCCCTTTGTCAAATGGTGCGTCGAGCACCGGGAGGAGGCCGTCCGGTCCTTCCGCTTCGACAAAGCCGCCGCCGGCAAGCTCTGGGGGGACGGCCTCATGGGGGGTGAGGCGGAGATCGCGGCTTACGAGGCGGGCGGCGCGCCCTGGTGCATCACCTACACCTTCCTGCCGGACGAGCTCAAGGGCATCCTGGAGGGGCTGGGTGTGCAAAACGTAGAACTGGCGGGCCCCGGCGCGTACGCCCGGACCATCCCCCGGGAACTGCTGGTGAAGATCATGAACGACCCCGAACAGCGGGCCGGTTTTCTCGACTTCTGCTACCGCTTTGACTCCAATCCCTATGTCTGCGGCATGGGAAAGGACAATCTGGTGGCAAAAGGCGAGATCCTCCGGCCTGGCTGTTGACTATCCTCTTATAGAATAGGTGCGTATTATGACCTGGGAACAAATTTGGATGACCGCCGCTGTCTGCGGCCTGCTGGGATTGGGCGTTTTGGCCGTGTGTCTCCCCGCCTGGAGCACCCGCCGCAGGATGGGCGAGAAGGACCGGGAGGTCCGCTCCCGGGAACAGCTCTTCGACCTGCTCACCCAGAATACCGACGACATCTTCGTCCTCTTCTCCCCCGCCGACTTCACCGCCGGGTACGTCAGCCCCAACCTGCACCGTGTGCTGGGACTGGACCCGGAGGAGGTCCGCCGGGACGTGCGCAGCCTCCTCTTCGGGGAGCAGACCCCCTTCGGGCAGTCGGGCCTGACAGAGGAGACCCTCGCCGCCATCCCCCTGGGGGGCGTGTGGACCGGGGAGCGGGACATGCTCCATGTGAAGACCTGCGAGGTGCGCTTTTTCAAGGAGCTTCTGCGCCACTGCTCCCTGGAGGACCGGGAGCAGTTCATCCTCATGCTCTCCGACCGCACCCAGGAGCGGCAGATGTATGAGATGCTGGGGGAGGCTTTGCAGACGGCCAAGGTGGCCAACGAGGCCAAGAGCAGCTTTCTCGCCAACATGAGCCACGACATCCGCACGCCTATGAACGCCATCGTGGGCTTCTCCTCCCTCCTCAGCCGGGACGCGGACAAGCCGGAGAAGGTCCGGGAGTACACCCAGAAGATCGCCTCCTCCAGCCAGCACCTGCTGGGGCTCATCAACGATATCTTAGACATGAGCAAGATCGAAAGCGGCAAGACCTCCCTCAATATCGCCGAGTTCAGCCTGCCGGAGCTCCTCGACGAGCTGCAAACGATGATGCTCCCCCAGGCCCGGGCCAAGGACCAGCGCTTCGAGGTCACCACCGGCACCGGCCTCCCGGAGTACCTGCTGGGCGACAAGCTCCGCCTCAGCCAGGTGCTCATCAACCTCCTCTCCAACGCGGTCAAGTACACCGGGCAGGGGGGCGAGGTGCGCCTGGCCGTCCAGGGCCTGCCCCAGAACGCCGACAGCCGCGCCCACCTGCGCTTCACCGTCTCCGACAACGGCTTCGGCATGAGCGAGGCATTCCTCGCCACCATCTTCGATCCCTTCGCCCGGGAGGTCACCGACGAGACCCGGGAGATCCAGGGCACCGGCCTGGGCATGGCCATCACGAAGAACATCGTCGACCTCATGGGCGGCACCATCGCTGTGGAGAGTGAGCCCGGAGCAGGCAGTACCTTCACCCTGGAGGTCTCCTTCGTCCTGGGGCACCGGGAGCAGGACAGCGGCTTCTGGCTCCGCCGGGGCATCACCCGGATGCTTGCCGCGGACGACGACGAGGATGTGCTCCTGGACATCCGGACCCTCATGAGCGGCACGGAGGTGGAGATCACCACCGCCGCCTCCGGGGACGAGGCATTGTCCCTGGTCCAGGACGCCTGTGAGCGGGGAGAGCCTTTCCACGTCATCCTCCTGGACTGGCGGATGCCCGGCCTGGAGACCGCCGAGGTGGTCCGGCGCATCCGGCGGACCGCCGGGGAGCAGGTGCCCCTCCTGGTCCTGACCAGCTGCGACTTCGAGGACATCGCCGAGGAGGCATCTGCCGCCGGGGTCAACGCCTTCCTGCCCAAGCCCTTCTTCCTCTCCAGCTTCCAGCGGGCCGTGGGGCAGATCATCGGAGACGCCCCAGCGGAGGAGCCCCAGGAGGAGGCCTTCTCCCTGGAGGGACTGCGGGTCCTGGCGGCGGAGGACAACGAGCTCAACGCGGAGATCCTCATGGAGCTGCTGGACACCGAGGGCGTTATCTGCGAGGTGGCGCCCAACGGGCAGGCGGCGCTGGAGCGCTTTCTCCACTCCACGCCGGGAGAGTTCGACATGATCTTCATGGACGTGCAGATGCCCGTGATGAACGGCTATGAGGCCACCGCGGCCATCCGCGCCAGCGGACACCCCGGCGCGGACACCATCCCCATCATCGCCATGACCGCCAACGCCTTTGAGGAGGACGTGCAGGCCGCCCTGGCCTCCGGCATGAGCGCCCACACCGCCAAGCCCATCGACATGGAGCGGCTGAAGGCGGTGGTGGCCCGGTTCTGGACGGGGAGCGGGAAGCAATAGGCAAAAATGAGAGCCGGACGGGGGCACCGTCCGGCTCTTGTTCTGAATAGGGCTTACTGGGGCTTGGAGATGTCCTCGCCGAAGTACTTCGTGGAGAGAGCGCTGAGCGTCCCGTCCTCCTTCATCTCGGCGAGAGCCTTGTTGACCGCCTCCCGGAGGCTGGCGGTCTCCTCGCCCTTTCGCATGGGGATGGCGGTCTCTGTGGACTCGGGGGCGAGGCAGGCGATCTTGATCTGGGCGGCGGGGTGGGCGTTCATGTAGTCGGTGTAGCTGACCTCCGCGTTGAGGGTGGCGTCGATGCGGCCGTTGAGCAGGAGCTCGAAGGTCTGGTTCAGATCGTCCACGCCGGTCACGTCTGCGCCGTACTTCTTCGCCACGGCGGCGTAGGTGCTGGTGAGGGTGTTGGCGGTCTTCCTGTCCTTCAGGTCCTCCATGGACTGGATGTCCGTATTGTCGCTCTTGACGATGACGGCGATGCTCCCGTAGGCGTAGGGGTCGGAGAAGTCGTACTTCTCCTTGCGGCCCTCGTCGATGTCCACGCCGTTGACCACCATGTCATAGCGCCCGGCGTCCAGCCCGGCCAGGAGACCGTCGAAATCCCCCTCCACGAAGGAGGCCTTCACCCCCAGCTTTTCCGCGATGTTCTGAGCCACCTCCACGTCGTAGCCCACCAGCTCGTCGGCCTCGTTGTGGTAGGTCCAGGGGGACCAGGTGCCCTCCATGGCCACGATGATCTCCCCCCGCTCCTTGATCTGAGCCAGGAGGCCGCCGGAGGCACCCCCCTGGTCCTTTCCGCCGCCGGAGCAGGCGGTAAGGGCGGTGAGACTGAGAAGTGCGGCCGTCAGGAGGGCCGCGATGCGTCTTGCTTTCATGTCAGTTCTCCTTTTTGAATGATCTTGATATTACACGCCGGCATCGCCGGTGGTGCGCAGGAATTCCCGGGTCCGGGCCTGGCGGGGATCCCGGAAGACCTCCCGGGAGGGGCCCTCTTCCACCACCGCGCCGTCCTCCATGAAGACCACATGGGTGGACACGTTCCGGGCAAAGCCCATCTCGTGGGTCACCACCAGCATGGTCCGGCCCTCCTCCGCCAGGTTCCGCATGACGGAGAGCACCTCGCCCGTGAGCTCCGGGTCCAGGGCGGAGGTGGGCTCGTCGAAGTAGATAATCTCCGGGTCCGTGGCCAGGGCCCGGGCGATGGCCACACGCTGCTGCTGTCCGCCGGAGAGCTGGCGGGGGTAGTGGGACGCCCGGTCCGCCATGCCCACCTTCCGGAGGGCCTTCATTGCCGCGTCCTCCGCCTGGTCCTTGGGCATCTTCCGGGCCGTGATGAGGCCCTCAGTGACGTTTTGCAGGGCGGTCTTGTTGCGAAACAGGTTGTAGTTCTGGAACACGAAGGCGGTCTTCTTCCGCAGGCGGGCCACGTCCCGCCTGCTCATCCGCTCCATCTGGAACGTCTCCCCGTCAAAGATCATGGTCCCGCTGCCGGCGGTCTCCAGGAAGTTGATGCACCGGAGCAGGGTGGTCTTGCCGGAGCCGCTGGGGCCCAGGATGGCCACAACGTCCCCCTGGCTGACCCGCAGGCCCACGCCCTTGAGCACCTCCAGGGAGCCGAAGGACTTATGTACGTCTCTCACTTCCAGCATCAGTCCACCTCCGCCGTCTCATAAGCGCCCAGCTTCCGCTCCCCCACGCCCTGGAGCCATGTCAGCACCGTGGAGAAGATGAGGTAGATAAGCCCCAGCTCCATGTACAGCGCCAGGGGCTCGTAGCTCCAGGCCACGATCTCCTTTGTAGCCATAAACATCTCCGCCACCGTGATGTTGGCGGCCAGGGACGTGTCTTTGACCATTGCGATAAGGCCGTTGGAGAGGGACGGAAAGGCCGTCCGCATGGCCTGGGGCAGGATGATCCGGCGCATGGTCTGCCACCAGCTCATCCCCACGCAGTACCCCGCCTCCAGCTGTCCCACGGGGACGGACTCCAGCGCCGCCCGGATGGTCTCCGCGCAGTAGGCCCCCTCGTTGAGGGAGAACACCAGCACCGCCGCCGGGAAGGGCTCCATGAGGATGCCCAGGTTGGGCAGGCCGTAGAACACCACGAACAGCTGCACCAGAAGGGGCGTCCCCCGGAAGACCCAGATGTAGAACCGGCACACCTGCTTGAGCACCGGCACGTTGGCAAACTGCACCAGCGCCGCCGCCACCGCGATGACCATCGCCAGGGCGAAGGCGATTACCGTCAGCGGGATGGTCACCGTCAGCCCCGGCAGAAGGATCTTCCAGAAGGAGTCCAGCAAAATTCCCAGCAGTCTCTCACTCATTGGCTCGATCACTTCCTTGCCTGTTAGTTTATTTTTTCTTCAAAGGAGTATACTCCCTTTTTTACAAAATTGCAAATACTTTTTTCCGATCCACTGCCATGTTTTTTCGCTATGGAAGCCCCGGCGGCCTCCAGGGCCGCCGGGGCGGTTTGACGAATTTACCAGAACACCCCTCCAGCGCCGTCCAGCACCTCGAGACGCCGCACCCTGGTGAAGTCCGGCGTCAGCTCCGGGCGGTGTGCGGTGATGGCTGCGGCCAGCAGCGCCGGGTTCAGCCCCGGGTTCTGGGCCGCGACCCGAACCGTGAGGCGCAGAAGCCCCGGCTCCTCCTCTACCTCCAGGCTGTGGAGCATGGGGCGGATGTCGATGTCCGCCATGGCTTTCCTCTTGGTCCTCTTCTGGACCACCAAGGTCTCTCCGGTGAGGAGCTTTCCCACCTCCTCCGCGCCCCCATCCGGGACGCCGCCGTCATAGACCAGCTCCACCCGGCACAAAAGCTCCGCCAGGTCCCGGATGGGCCGCGCCGGCGCCCGGCACTCCAGCGCCCGGATGCCCTCCGGCAGGGAGGGGGCCAGCCGCCCGGGGAGGGCGGCGCAGTCCAGGTCCTCCACCGTCTCCAGGTCCAGAAGCTCGCACACGCTCTCCTGCCCCACGCTCAGGGGCAGGGCAAAGGACAAAATGGGGTGGGGGTGGAACCCCTGGGAGTGCCGCAGAACCAGCCCCTGGCGGAGGAACGCCCGCTGGAAGGTCCGCAGCAGGTCCAGGTGGGAGATGTATACTGCCCGGCCCTCCTTCGCAAATCGCAGACGCAGTTTAGCCACGGCAGCACTCCCCCCCTTCCACGATATTGGCCCCGCAGCCGCCGCACTGGGTACGGCAGTCCGGGGTGGTCTCGGACTGGTAGGCCAGCTCCCGCTGGCGCCACAGATAGCTGTCGGAGACATAGCAGGAGATCACGCTCCAGGGCATGATCTCATCCCGTCCCCGCTCCCGGTTGGCATAGAAAGCGGGGTCCAGGCCGCACTCGGCGAAGGCCTCGGTCCAGCGCCCCAGGTCGAAACAGTCCGTCCAGGCGTCCAGCCGGGCCCCCTTGCGGTAGGCCTTCTCCAGCACCCGGCCCACTCTCCGGTCGCCCCGGGCCAGCACGGCCTCCAGGAAGCTGGTGTCCCCGTCGTGCCAGTTGTAGGTGACGGCCTTGGCGGTGATGGAGCTGCGCAGGAGCTTCACCCGGCGTTCGTACTCCTCAATGGAGATCTGGGGCTCCCACTGGAAGGCGGTGAAGGGCTTGGGCACGAACCAGGAGGTGGACACGGTCAGGCGCAGGCCCCGGTTTTTGTTGGCGGCGTGCTCCCGCCAGGTGTGGACGGCGTGGCTGGCGATCTCGGCGATGCCCAGCACGTCCTCGTCGGTCTCCGTGGGCAGGCCCAGCATGAAGTACAGCTTCACCGCGCTCCAGCCGCCGGAGAAGGCCGTGCGCAGGCTCTCCATGAGCTCCTCCTCGGTGACGTTCTTGTTGATGGCGTCCCGCAGGCGCTGAGTGCCCGCCTCCGGGGCGAAGGTGAGCCCCGCCTTCCGGCCCTTTTGCAGCCGCTGCATCAGCTCCATGGAGAAGTTGTCCGCCCGGAGGGAGGGGAGGGAGAGGTTTACGTGGTTCTTCCCGCAGAAGGCCTCCAGATCGTCGCACAGGCCCACCAGCTCCGGATAGTCGCTGGTGGACAGGGAGCTGAGGGTCATTTCCTGATAGCCGGAATCCCGGATGGACGCCTGGGCGTACTCCGCCAGCTGCTCCCGGCTCCGGCTCCGCACCGGACGGTAGACGTACCCCGCCTGACAGAACCGGCACCCCCGGATGCAGCCCCGGAACAGCTCCAGCATCACCCGGTCGTGGACGATCTCGGTGGAGGGGATGATGGTCTTCACCGGAAAATAGGCCTTATCGAAGTCCTGGACAATCCGCTTGGTGACGGTCTCCGGCGCCCCGCTCCCCGGCTTTATGTCAACCGATTCCAGAGTGCCGTCGGGGCGGTACACCGGCTCGTAGAGGGAGGGCACATAGATGCCCTCAATCTTGGCCGCCTCCAGCAGGAATTCCTCTTTGGACCAGCCCTCGTCCCGGGCCTGGCGGTAGAGGTCGATGTACTCCAGGGTGACTTCCTCCCCTTCGCCCAGGACAAAGAAATCCACAAAGGGGGCCAGGGGCTCGGGATTGTAGCAGCAGGTCCCCCCCGCCACAATCAGCGGGGAGAAGTCGGTCCGGTCGGCGCTACGCAGGGCCAGCCCGGCCAGATCCAGCATGTTGAGCACGTTGGTATAGGCCATCTCGTAGCCCAGAGAGAAGCCGATGATGTCAAAGTCGGCGATGGGGTCGCCGCTCTCCAGGCCGTATAGGAGCAGGCCCTCCCGGCGCATCTCCTCCTCCATGTCCCCCCAAGGGGCGAAGCAGCGTTCACACCACACGTCCGGCCGCTGGTTCATCACCCCGTAGAGGATGCGGCAGCCCAGGTTGGACATGCCGATCTCGTAGGTATCGGGAAAGCACAGGGCATAGCGGACATCTACCTCCCGCTTGTCCTTGACCACGGCGTTGTACTCTCCCCCGGTATACCGGGCCGGCTTCTGCACTTTTGGCAGGATATATTCCAAGGTACGGTTCATCATGTTACCCCCAGCTCATCCGTAAAACATAAAAATTATTGTACCTTTTTCCGGCCCCGCTGGCAAGCTTTATTTCTGGGAAATGGGGAAATATTTCGGAAAAGCAGGGCCAGCAGCCAAATTGCCACCAGCAGCAGGGTATAATTTCCCCGGAACACCGCCAGAAAGAGCCCTGCCCCCAGGGCTGCGGCGGTGCACAGGCCGTCCA
>OFGG01002417.1_pt1 | contig 10152 bp, 12 predicted proteins | sample 1521701 | NCBI WGS metagenome assembly OFGG01 (sample SAMEA3504081, study PRJEB24116) | mouse gut metagenome | biome: mouse gut; feature: mouse-associated habitat; material: faeces | place: Denmark | collected 2011
TTGAGATCAAATGCCAGCACTGCGGAAAACTGGTAAGGCTGCACTTCGGCCCGGATGGGATAGAAGCTGGTATATATGAGAGGAAAAAACGGGGGATATGATACAAACACGGAAATGGCTCGGAGTTTTCGCGATAGTTTGCAGTTTCGCCTGTTTGTTTAAAGAATTTGCATTTTTTTCGTCCAACAAATTGATTTTTCATCCAAAAAGGCTTATAATTGGATGAAAAAGAATGACATTGGACGAAGAGAGATAGCATGAGAACATTTGATTATATTCGCCTTGCAGACCAAACGTGGGATATGGATATACTTAATCTTGTCGCAAAGATACATGAATATAAGGGGCGTCAGGATTTATATATCAGGCAGAAGCCAGTTGAGCTTGAACGTCTGGTTGAGATTGCAAAAATTCAGAGCACAGAGGCATCCAATAAAATAGAAGGGATTGTTACGACAAGTACCCGGATGAAGCAGTTGTTTGAAGAAAAGACAACACCCCGGAACAGGGAAGAAGATGAGATTATGGGATACAGAGATGTACTTAACACAATTCACGAAAGCAATGAGTACATTCCGATCAGACCATCATATATACTACAGTTACACAGAGACCTTTTGAAGAGGGCGGGATTTTCTTACGGCGGGAGTTTTAAGAGCGTACAGAACTATATTAATGAAACAAAGCCGGATGGAACAGTAGTCACAAGGTTTACTCCGATTGCTCCGTATGATACACCGGATGCAGTGGAACGGTTATGTGCGGCTTATGAGCAGGCAATTGCGAGTGAGAAGGTGGATTCCCTTATATTGATTCCTGTTTTTATATGTGATTTTTTGTGCATTCACCCTTTTAATGATGGAAATGGAAGGATGAGTCGATTGCTTACTTTGCTTCTTTTATATAAGAATGGGTATAGTGTTGGTAAATATATAAGTATTGAGAGGCAAATTGAGAAAACAAAAGACAGGTATTATGATGTCCTTGAAAGTTCAGATATAGGGTGGCATGAGGAAAAAAACGATCCGATACCATTTATACGTTATATGCTAACTGTCATTTTGGCTTGTTACACCAGATTTGAGGAACGTGTAGGAATCATAGCGGGAAATGGAGATACCAGTAATGCTTATGATATTGTAAAAAAATATACAGAAGAAAAAATCGGGAAATTTACAGGTGCAGAAGTTGTTGCACACTGTCCAAGCATAGGGAGATCATCAGCTCTGGCAGCATTAAAGAAACTGGTGGGTGAAGGAAGTATTATTCGGTATGGGAGTGGAAGAAGCACCTATTATGTAAAGGCTGACAGACAGTAAGTTAAATTTGGAAAGGGAATATGCAGAGTGATTCAAGTAGATTTAGTAGATTATAGCAGGCTGACGGATCTTGGAATGCAAATAACTGTGTATGAGTTATAGGAATTAATATGTTCTGCAAATATCAGAGATTATATAAAGCCTAAATACGAATATTTGTTATATGCAATATTAGGGTGGTTGGAAGATTGTGCTGATAGTGAAGAATTTGCGGAATCCAGAGTTAGGAACAATTCCTTAGTAGAGACATTTTTACAATATGATAATCTTGATGATTATCTTGATCTGATGGAGTGTGATTTAAGAGAACGATATCTGGAAGTTCGACATATGAGTGAAAATAGAAATCATACTTCATTATCTCAAAATATTATTATGGAGTTATGTTCCGTAATTCGGCGTTTTCAAAAGAGAATCCCACATTTTGAAAGGAGGGGTGAGGTGCAGATTACTGCGGATTTGCATGATTCTGTAGAAGGGATTTTGAATAGTAAATATGGACTAAGTGTTGCAAGAGAATTTACAATGGGAAGGGCAACTAAAGAATTGGGTGAAACGGATTTATACATATACAAAGAATCAGATGGAATAATTACAGATTACGCAATACTTGAAAATAAATATATTGAGAACTTTACGGAACAATATAACCAGCTAATGGGATATTTAAACCCTTATTTTAAATTTGGAATTACTCTTTCTTTAAATAGAAAGATGTCCCTGAAACAAGGATTTGATGAAATTGAAAATGAACTAAAAACAATTGATGGAGATTTTGCGCCAATAAATATAAGAAGAATCGGTGAAAGTGAAACATTAATGATTGTTAGTGAACATATTGTACCGGAAACTGGTAATAAAATGAAAGTGTATCATTTGATTTTCCAATTGAATGACAAGGAAAGAAAAGAAGTGGCAGCATTGGCAAGAAAAAACAGAGCTGATCTTGCGTAAACACGGCACTTTTGACACTACATAGCTTTCAGAGTTACATTATTTCCGTGTGCTTTTAGGGGCGTTTTTACATTAACGATGGTACGAACTTTTGTTTGTGTGTTCTTTTGCCTGATAATATATACTCGTAGGCAAAAGTCGATTATTATCACCGAAACTCGGAATGGATAAATGACAATATAATAGAACCTAATAGGAGATGGGAGTATTTTGTTCTGGAAATTATACATTATCCAGACGGCAGGACGGATGGAGAAGATACCATACAAGGATATTTTCTATATCCAGCGTGACGGAGGTAAAAATTCAGCAATACACTCAAATGTGGGAGCATCAAAAGTCAGGAAAAGCCTGCAGCAGGTTTACGAGGAACTGGCTGCACCGGAGTTTATTTTTATTGACAGGGGATGTATCGTAAATATTATACAGATCATGAAAGTGGCTGACGGAATGGCATCCCTAAAAAATGGTGAGCCACTGCCGATCAGCCGCTCCCATTTACAGACGGTCAAGCAGCAGATAAACAGGTTTTGGGGGACACACATATGACGGGCTGGTATCAGATAATTTCATTTCTTTTCACAAATGGGCTGCGGATATTCCTATGCCTATATCTTGTTATGAAGGTGCTAAAGTTATCCGGTGACAGGAAGAAAGCGGGGGTTCTTTCAGCTTGTGCGGCTTTTTTAATCACCTTGCTGTCGTGTCTGCCAGCTCCGCCAATATTTATTGCTGGTGCCGAGATGGTCATCATAATGTTAATCCTCCGGCATCTGTTTAGAGCCGGACTGCGGATGCCGCTTTTTCTTATGTTCTTTTACGAGATGACGGTAGCACTTTGGGAATTTATGATATCTGCCGGCTTGGGGATTGTATTTAGATCAGAGAATTTTCTCAACAGAAATGCGCCTGAGTATATGGTGGCCGTCTGGATTGTCCGGGTGCTTATGCTTGCGATTGCTTTTTTTGCCGTCAAAGCCGGGGAGGGGATAAACAGAGCCATATCTGCGGTTGCAGTCGCAGGTTTATTCGGGGTGGTCTTTTTATCCGGGCAGAGCATCATATCCATAGATGACGAGCAGATGACAACATGGATCATTTTTTCTATGTTGATCCTTGTAGCAGTCCTGTTTTTTTATCTCACCCGCCAGTATGAGATGGAAAAAAAGATAGCGCATCTGGAAAAAGAGAAAAACGTATTGCTGATGCGGGATTACCAGATGTTGAGGAACACCTATGCTGCTAATGCAAAGTTATTCCATGATTTTCATAACCACATCGAAGCGCTGTACCGTTATCTGGAAAAGGACAGGACGGCGGAGGCAGTCAGCTATCTGGAAAGCCTGCGTTCACCGATTGAAGCAGTCACGCAGCCAGTGTGGGTAGGAGATGAAGCAGTGGATTATCTGATTAACAGTAAGATTACCCTTGCCGCTTCACGGGAAATACAGATGAACTGTAACATTGAATATCCACAGCATACGAATATCCGCAGTGTTGACCTGGTGGCAATTTTAGGGAACCTGCTGGATAATGCCCTTGAAGCCGTAGAAGGCACAGAGGGAAATCTGCGTTTTATCAATCTGACCATCCGCCGTATCAATGAAATGCTCATTATCAAATTGGAAAACGGGTGCAAAGCCGTCCCGGTCATAACAGAGGGGGAGTTAAAAACCACAAAAAAGGATGCAGGCTTGCATGGCTGGGGGTTGAAAAGCGTCCGCACCACCGCAGAGCGTTATGACGGTATTGTGGAAACCGAGTATGGAGGATGCAGGTTCTGTACAGTCGTTACATTATCCTATGAACCCGTAAGGGCAGAATAAATATATTTTCCGTAAAAACAGGCCGCACGTTTGAACGGTCTGTTTTTTCATGGACAAAAACCTGCCATTCATGGACAAAACGGCACGGAAATGGGTTTTACAGTATGCTATGTCCATAACAGTTACTTATATACCAATCTGAATGGAGGAAAGTTTATGAGACACTTTTATTTTCGGCTGATTTTTGGCATTGTCTGGCTGGCTGCGGCAGTTGTCAGTGTTGTGAAAGACAATATTTCCTTTGCCGCCCTGTATGCGGTGCTTGGCATTGTATTCCTGTGGTCTGCCTATTCAATCAGAAAAAAGGAGAGGGACAAAGATAATGACCAATAACACAATGGGTAACGGGGAACTTCTTGTTGGATTGAACGGGGCGGGCAAGACCACTTTTATCAAAACGCTTTCCGGGCTGACGGGCTTGATTTTCAGAGTACCGAATACCTGTACCAGAAGATCAGCAGCTATCGGCAATACGGAACAATCCTTTTTTCGTCCCATATTCTTGAAAGTATCTGCCTTACGTCCGACCGGGTAGCAGTATTAGAACAAGGGCAGATAAAAAAGTGTTTTGCCGGGCAGGAAATCAAAGCAGAGAAAATACGGGAGGTATTAAAAGAATGATTATTTTTCAAAACCTCGGGGAACAGCTTTTCGGCGCAAAGTATGAACGTGCTGTAAACAGCCTTATTGCCTGCATTATCCTGTTTCTTGCTATCCATACCGCAGGAATTGAAATAGAGATTGCACCGTCCATTCTCTTGTTGACAGCTACGGCTTTCTCAATGGGTATCATGTGGCAGACTCTTAATTCTTCGGGAAATGCAGACCGTATGGCCGGGCTGTTTATGCTGCCATTTCGAAACAGGGAAATGACATTTTCACTTGTGCTGGCATTTACAAGCTATACGTTGATTACCAAAACATTCCTTGTGCTGGCTTTGTTCTTTGCCGTACATGAATGGAGTGTGCTGCAAATTGCTGTGTCTTTGCTCTGTGCCTGTAATAGCTGTTTTTCGGCTGCTGCATGGTATACCATGACAAATGAAGCTTCGCTTCAAAATGAAACTTTGTTTCATAGAAAAAAGTTTCTGCCTGTTTTCATTTTATGGGGTGGAGCAATTTTCGCGCCTATATTCCTTGCGCGGGAAACACTGATTATTTGTTTCATTGCTTTTATAAGTATGCTCATTTCATTTGTAAGGTTAATGAAAGTAGACCCTTATATTTTCTATCATCCAGTATCAGCAAAACTTCTAATCAAACACACAAAAGGGACAGGAAGCATATTTTTATATTTGCTGCGCTATCTAATAACAAACAAAAACTATCTTTTGAATACTGCCGGATTATGCGTAATCGCTGGTGTCATGCCATTCCTATTAGGGCAATTTGAGGGAGTAAATGTTATGCCGCTGGGGTTTGCCGTTCTATGCCTGAATACCCCAATCTGTATATTGCTTTCCTGTGACCCCGGTTTAGAGCAGGCAGTCCGAACACTACCGAGACAGGCAAAACGCTTTTGCACGAATTATTGTTTTTTTATCTTTTCTATCAATATGGCGGTAAACAGCGTGTATCTGATTAGCTGGCAGATAGGCAAAGGCGGCGTAAATAGTACAGAAATCATTACTGCGCTTATAATCGCGCTGCAAAGTGCTGTTTTGTCTGTCCTGTTGGAGTGGTTTTGTCCCGTCCGTAACTGGAAGATTGAAAATGATTTATGGCACCACCCGCGAAAATATGTTGTACCGTTGATTATGTTTTTGGTTGCAGGGCTTATCGGTATGTGGTCTATAAATATATGGGTTTTGCTCTGCATTGTCATAGCTGAAGTTTTAAGCTTATCACTTGTCGTAAGGAGGATATAATACCATGAAAAATACAAAACGCTGTCCTAAATGTAACTCACAAAATATTGTTCGTGTTCCCGATAACCAAAACCGTCATGCCAGCGGGAACAATATTTATACTTCGACCTTTACATTGATGAAAAAAATCCCGGTTATACGCTATGTCTGCTGTGATTGCGGATATGTGGAAAATTGGGTGGAAGCACAAAGAGAACGTGACGAAATCAAGCGCACATTTGGATAATGAAAGGAGGGCTGCGAAATGGAAAACATTATCCTGCAAACACACGGAATATCCGTGAAATACGGTAATTTCCTTGCCCTGGATGATGTAAGCATTAGTCTCAAAAGTAAGCATATATACGGCTTTATCGGTGAGAACGGCGCAGGTAAGACCACACTGATGAAAGTGCTGACAGGGCTGCTTTATCCGACAAACGGTGATTTTTCGCTGTTCGGGAAGAATAAACCGTGTGATATTCTGAAAATGCGCCGACATATCGGCAGTACCATTGAAGCTCCTGCCCTTTATCCGGAATACTCTGCTTACCGTAATCTTGAATTGCAGCGTATCCTTATCGGTAATCCCGACAAGGAAATATGTGATAAGCTGCTTGGAATGGTGGGGCTGACCGAGGTTAAGGATAAGAAAGTAGGAAAATTCTCTATGGGCATGAAGCAAAGACTTAGCATAGCAATGGCTCTTGTCGGTAAGCCGAGGCTGCTTATACTTGACGAGCCGATAAACGGTCTTGATCCTAAAAACATATCCGAACTGCGCAGCTTGCTCAAAAGGCTGAATGAGGAAAATGACGTAACACTGTTCCTGTCAAGTCATATCCTTAATGAGCTTTATCTGCTTGCCACTGATTATTATATTATCCACAGGGGGAGACTGTCCGAAAACCCCTGAGAGGCGATAACAGGATTTTAAACGTAGGATTATCGCCCAAACAGAGCTAAAAAACGCTTACAGAGCGATTTTTATAAATGCACCTTGAAAACTGAATAAAGTACGCTAAATAAACAAATATGTGGGACTTTTCCACCAATATCTGGTATAATGGGAGTATCTTAAAAGTTTCAGTTTAGCGGGGTGTTTTCCATGCCATATATAGTAAAACCTATCAATAGAAACCAGGCGGTAATAAATACACTTGATTCCATGGTGGAATGGGATAGTATTGCAAGAGTAATCGATTGTTTTGTGGATCACATAGACTTAAAAGAAATGGGATTCGAAAAAACAGAACCAAGTTTTGAAGGAAGGCCATGTTATGATCCGCAGAGTATGCTGAAACTATATCTATACGGATACCGCAATAACATCCGGTCATCCAGAAAACTTGAGGCGGCATGCGTCACAAACATTGAAGTTATGTGGATGCTTGGCGGACTCCGTCCTGACTTCCGCACGATATCTGATTTCAGGAAAGACAATGCAGACAATTTAAAGGAAGTATTTAAGGAATTTCTAAAAAGGGTAACCGTAGATCTGGAAACAGGATACGTGTCTATAGATGGGAGTAAGTTTAAAGCCTGGAATGGAAAAGACAGCAATTTTACCATTATGAAACTGGATGACAGGATAAAGTGGCTGGAAGACCACACACAGGAATACCTGCGGCTGATAGAGGAAGCGGATAAAGAGGAGGAGGCTGCCAGTGGAACGCTGACCAGGGAAGAACTGGAAGCAAAACTGAAGGAGGCAGAGGAAAGACTGGAGAAATACCGTTCATACAGGGAACTGATGGAGAAAGAAAACCACACGCAGATTTCACTGACAGATGCAGATGCGCGGCTGATGAAAAATAAAAATGGAATGGACGTGTCGTACAATGTCCAGACAGCAGTGGATTCAGAGACGCACCTGATCATGGATTACCTGGCGACAAACCAGGCAACAGACCATGGATTAATTGCTCCGACAGCGGAGTCCATTAAACAGGAAGCCGGGGACAGGATTATTGAAGCTGTGGCAGATAAGGGATACGAACAGGCCGAAGATATGGTGTCATGTCTTGAGAAAGGAATTATTCCTAATGTCATTCTGCCAGACGGACAGGACACATATGAACTGGAGATCGAGTATGAGGAAGCAGGGGAGTTAAATACAGCAGGCACGAATGCAGAAGAACTGAAGAGATGTCTTCATGCGGGAGTGGTGCCGGAAGCATATGCGGATGTAATAGAAGGTATGGAGGTAGCAGAGGTAAGGAGAAAAGTTTCGGACGGGCCGGAACAAAAAGTGGAGAGCCCCTATGGAACAGAAGAGGAAATGAAAAACCGTGCAGGGGAAGGGTATTTTGTCAGGGATCCGGAAAGGGATCTGGTTTACTGTCCCGGAGGGGAAATCCTCAGGAGAAAAAGCATCAAAAAAAATGGGGCGACAAGATATGCCAACAGGCAGGCGTGCAAGGGATGCCCATACCGTGATAAGTGTGTGAACGGGAAGGGAAACACGAACTGGAAGGAAACGGATTTTGGCAAAGACAGCCTGGAAAAGAAAGCAAAGTGGTGGAAACCGGAAGAAGCGGAAAACTCAGAAGAAGAAACAGAGAAACCAGGAAAAAAGAACCAGAAGAAGGCAAAGTACCATTTTGAAAAGAAAAAGGTAGTCAGGTTTAAACTCAGGCCGGACAGGGAAAAAATGAACCAGCGGATGTGTATTTCAGAGCATCCGTTTGGAACAATAAAACGAGCAATGGGAGCAGCCTGCTTTCTGTTAAAGGGTAAACAGAAAGTAGGTGGGGAATTTGCGCTCATGGCCATGGGATATAACCTGTCCAGGGCGTGTAACATGTTCTCATTTGAAGAACTGATGGCACTTGTTGCAGCATAATGGGAAAAATAACAACAAAAAAGCGTATTTTATTCAGTTTTCGAGGTCAGGTAACTATAAACGGACAAATAATGTCCGAAAAACCTGGCATTTTTTGTGCCCAAAATGGCCAAAAATTGTGGGTTTTCGGACAGCCTGGGGGGAGGATAATCAAGTCGATCACCCATGATGAACTTGACGAAAAACTTTCCGTTACGGGGCAAAGCCTTGAAGAATACTTCCTTAGCATTACGGGAGGTGACAGCAATGTATAATCAGCTAATCATTGAAAAATACAAAGCGAAAAGATTTATTATCATGTATCTTGCGGCGATTGTTCTTGCAGCAGCAGGATTTTTCCTTGGACTTCTTAAACTCCCGGAAAATCTTGATACAGCAACGGTGTTTTCTCTTTCGATTTGCGATACATCTTTTATGTTTATCATCTCACTTGTTGCAGCTTGGTTTGCTGGAAATGATTTTCTAAACCGAACGATACATAATGAGATAAAGGTAGGGTACAGCCGTTTTTCAGTATTTATTGCAAGAACTATTACTACCGTTATCATGGCAGTGCTGCTTCATTTAACCTATGTTTTTGCAACAGTTATTGGATTTGCTGTTAAGTACAAGTTTGACACCAGTATATTTTCTGTAACGGATTTCGTTTGGCTGCTGGTTGTCATATTGCAGATATGTGCCAACATCTGTATTGTTATGTTTATTGTCTTTGCCCTCAAAAAAGTTACATCGGGAATAGCTGTAACAGTTGTGTTTAGCTTTGTGTCCTGCAATATCCTTAGAAACTTCATCAGCGAGAGCATTTTCCGGCTGACCTGTTTTAGCCTTGCACAAACAAGCGATAACAGAACACTTGTATTATCGGCGGTGTTTGCAGCAGCGGTGATCGTTATTTCACTGACAGCAACACACTTAGTTTTCAGAAAAGCCGAGATAAAATAAGGATTTCAGCAATGACACTACTGTTGTTTTTTTGATTATATCGGAGCATAGTAAGAAACCATTTAAGGCATACCTTTTGTGCAGGATTGTGTGAAGCGGATGTAAATATCGAGGTCATTCAATCGATTATGGGGCATAAAGATATTCAATCCTGCGCTCGGTGGAGATATGCCGGATTTTCTGCCAGTTATGTTTGGCGCGGCATGGACATTAGATAAGATGTACAGCCGTATCAAATCGGGAAAGTGAATATACATTGTAAATGGCAGATAAAGATTGTATAATCAAATATGTAAATCAAAGTTTATGAAAGGACGAAAAATACCATGAAAAAATTGATTAGAAGTACATTAAGTGGTTTGGCAATCGTTGTTGCATTGATAATGATATTTAATTTATCTGCCTGCGGTAAGAAAAAT
>OFGG01002423.1_pt1 | contig 10147 bp, 6 predicted proteins | sample 1521701 | NCBI WGS metagenome assembly OFGG01 (sample SAMEA3504081, study PRJEB24116) | mouse gut metagenome | biome: mouse gut; feature: mouse-associated habitat; material: faeces | place: Denmark | collected 2011
ACTCGCTCTTATATTATTTACGGAGGGCTACTACCATTAAGGAAGTGGAAGAGGCCATAACGGATACCCAAAATCAGATTGACAACATCAATGACAATATTTCCGATCTGGAGGATCAACAGGATCTGCTGGAAGAGCAGATGGAGGATTTGAACGCAGAACTGATCAACATCCTCACCAGCATTGAACTGCTGGAAGACGATATTGCCCAGAAAGAGGCGGATATCGAGTTGACACAGCAGGCTTACGAGGCGGCGCTGCAGAAGGAACAGGATCAGGCCGAAGCCATGGCCCTTCAAATCCGATTTATGTATGAGACCGGCGACGATACGCTGATGAATATGCTCTTTAGCAAAGCCAGCTTCAGCGACATGCTCAACCGCGTCACTTACGCAGAGAGTGTAAATGCATATAATCAGGAAATGTTGAACCAGTATGAGGCAACCCGGAAAGAGGTGCATGACCTTTGGGAACAGTTGGAGGCTGACAAAGCGTCCCTGGAGGCCGATAAAGCGGAGATGGAGGAACAGAAAGAGTACTGCGACCGCCTGATGGCCCAGCTTCAGGAGAAATCCGAGAATTTTGCCGCCCAGATCGCCAGGGCAAAACAGGATGCGGCGGCGGCCAAGGCTCTGCTGCAGCAGGAGAAAAAGCAGTTAAAGAAGCTGAAAGAGGAAGAGCGGAGAAAAGAAGAGGAGAGACGGCGTCAGGCGGCATTGGCGGCAGCGGCCAAGAATCCTCCCCAGGTCACCAACAACACCAATTATGCTTCTGTGGTGGATAATGCGTCAGGCAGTGATAAGGGCAAGCAGATCGCTAAATATGCATTGCAGTTTGTAGGCAATCCATATGTAGCAGGGGGGACCAGCCTGACAAACGGCGCGGACTGTTCAGGCTTTACATACCGAGTGTATCAGGATTATGGATACGATATCTCCCGCACATCCTATTCCCAGAGAAGCGCAGGGCGGGGGGTGGATTACAGTGAGGCCCAGCCCGGGGACCTGATTTGTTATGAGGGGCATGTGGCCCTGTATATCGGCGGCGGTAAGATCGTTCATGCCAGCACCCAGAGAACCGGGATCAAGGTAAGCAATGCTAACTACAGAACTATTCTGGCGGTGCGGCGCATCCTATAGCCCCAAGTCACAGTGCGAAGGCCATGGAGGCAAGCCTATGGCTGGAATTTGGAAGCGGAATGCATGGAGGTGTGGATCAATCAAAAGCGATCCGCACCTCTCAACCATTGTAATGTTTTCCGGGTCGATCATGTATCAAGTTGAGGTTGTGCTTGCAGGGAAAATGCGGAACTATAAATAGAAGGAGGAGGAAGGATGAGATACGAGGCAGACAGGGTATCGGGCATTCAGATAGCTTATATCGGTGGGGGCTCCAGAGGCTGGGCCTGGACGTTTATGACGGATCTTGCAATGGAACCCCAAATCAGCGGCACAATCCGCCTGTATGATATTGACAGGGAGGCGGCAGAGGCCAATGCCATCATCGGAAACCGGCAAAAGCAGCGGGAAGACGTGTCCGGCCAATGGGATTATGTGGTGAAAGACACGCTGCGGGAAGCGCTGGACGGTGCGGATTTCGTGGTGATATCCATCCTACCCGGGACCTTTGACGAGATGGAGATAGATGTGCATATGCCCGAGCGGCTGGGCATCTACCAGTCGGTGGGGGATACGGCAGGGCCGGGCGGCATGATCCGGGCCCTGCGCACACTTCCCATGTTTTTGGAATTTGGGGAAGCCGTCAGGGAAAATTGTCCCAATGCCTGGGTTATCAATTATACCAATCCCATGACGCTGTGTATCAGGATGCTGTATCAGGCATTTCCACAGATTAAGGCTTTCGGCTGCTGCCATGAGGTATTTGGCACCCAGAAAGTGCTGGCAGCCATCGCCTCCCGGGAACTGGGCTGCGGTCCCATTGATCGGCGGGATATCCATGTAAATGTGCTGGGCATCAACCATTTTACCTGGTTCGACTATGCCAGCTATAAGGGAATCGATCTCTTTCCCGTTTACAGGCAGTATGTGGATGACCACTATGAGGAGGGGTTTGAGGAGAAGGAGAACCATTGGATGAATTCTACCTTTGCCTGTGCCCATCGGGTCAAAATGGATTTGTTTCGGCAATATGGTTTGATTGCGGCGGCAGGCGACCGCCATCTGGCGGAATTTATGCCCGGGGAGGAATACCTGAAGGACCCTCAGACCGTGGAAAGCTGGAAATTTGGTCTGACTACTGTGGCATGGAGGAAAGAGGACCTGCAGAAGCGCTTGGAACGCAGCCGCAGGCTGGCAAGCGGTCAGGAGGAGATCGAACTGAAAACCACCGGCGAGGAGGGCATATTGTTGATCAAGGCACTATGCGGCCTGGAGCGGGTGGTGAGCAATGTGAACATTCCCAATACCTGCTATCAGATTACCAATCTGCCGCAGAATGCGGTGGTGGAAACCAATGCCGTGTTTGAGCGGGATGCCATACGGCCTGTTCTGGCCGGGAGCGTACCCGAGCAGGTGCGCAGACTGCTGTTGCCTCATCTGGAGAACCATGATCGAATTATGCAGGTAGTGCTGGGAAATAATAGGGATGTAGAACTGGTGGCGGAAGCATTCATGAACGATCCTCTTGTGAGAGGTCGCGCCACAAAAGAGCAGATACAGGACCTGGCCAGGGATATGATGTCGGCCACTTTAGGATAGATTCGCATAAGTTTGCATGTGGGAGGTATGGCACTGTGAAAATTATCGTTGCGGGAGACGGCAAGATGGGGTCTACATTGACCCGGCAGCTTGCCCTGGAAGGGCATGACCTGACCCTGATAGATGCCAATTCGAGGGTATTGGAGAGTACGCAGGAGCGCTATGACGTCATGGTAATACAGGGAAACTGTGCTACCATGGATGTGCTGCAGCAGGCGGGGGTTAAGGAGGCGGATTTGCTCATTGCCATGACGGGGGCGGATGAGATTAATCTATTGTGTTGTATGACGGCCCATGCCATGAATGCCCGTCTCCATACCATTGCCCGGGTGCGGAACCCGGAGTATACCCAGCAGATCTATAAGATGCGGGATATGTTTGGGCTCTCCATGACAGTGAATCCGGAGCGGCAGGCGGCCATGGAAATCAGCAGGCTTTTAAAATATCCGGGCTTTTTAAAGAGGGACACCTTTGCAAGGGGCAAAGTGGAGATCGTGGAACTGAAGCTGAATGAGCAGAGCAAACTCTGTGATGTGGCTCTGAATGATATGTACAGCATCGTCAAGTGTAAGATCCTGGTATGTACCGTGCTGCGCGGGGGCAAAGCGGTGGCTCCCGACGGAAACTTCGTGTTAAAAGAAGGAGACAGAATATTTGTGACGGCTCCCAGCAATGAACTGGCAACATTGCTGCATAACCTGGGAATTATCACTCACAAAGTAAAGCGGGTTCTGGTGTGCGGAGGGGGACGCGTCACATTCTATCTGGCAAAAATGCTGGAGAAGAGCGGGATTGCCGTGCAGATTGTGGAACAGGATCCCCAGCGCTGTGTGGGACTGGCCGGAATGCTGCCCCATGCCAATATAATTCAGGGAGATGCCAGCAGCGAACTTCTGTTGGAGAGTGAAGGCATTTCTGACTGTGATGCGCTGGCCACATTGACAGGAATCGATGAATTGAACATGATTATCTCTCTCTACGGCAGCAGCTGCGGCGTGCCTCAGATCATTACCAAGCTGGGACGTATGAACAATAAGAACATTTTGGAGAATCTGTCCCTGGGCAGTATCGTGAGCCCCAAAGAATTGTGCTGCAATACCATTGTTCGCTATGTACGGGCCATGCAGAATCAGACGGGTGCGGCTAAGACGGTTTACTCCATTGCCGACGGACAGGCAGAGGCCATGGAGTTTTTGGTGGATGAACACACTCTGCACTGCGGGGAACCCCTGAAGCAGTTGAAACTCAAAAAAAATGTGCTTGTGGCCTGCATTACCAAGGGAGTACAGCAGGAGATTCCCAATGGTGATTCATCTTTTAATCAGGGAGATACGGTGATAATTGTGACCAATGGAGACAGGGTAATCTATCAGCTGAACGACATTTTTGATTGACCTAAAATCTATATCTCTGTGGGGTAATGTATTTTTGATGATCAAACCCGCTAAGCGGGCGGATGGAGACGGGATACGACTATGAATTACAAGATGATGGGTAAGTTTATCGGGCTGCTTTTGATGGTGGAGAGTATATTTATGCTGCCTGCGCTGCTGATCAGCCTGTGCAGGCAGGAGCGGAGTTCCGCAATGGCATTTACCGCTGCCATTGTGATTTTGTGGGGACTGGGGATGCTGCTTCGCTTTTTTTGCCGTGGGGCCAAAAAGAGTTTCTTCGCCAAGGAGGGCCTGGTATGTGTAGGGCTTGGCTGGCTGATTATGAGCCTGCTTGGCTGTTTGCCTTTTTTTCTGTCGGGGGCTATCCCCAACTATGTGGACGCTCTGTTTGAGATGGTTTCGGGCTTTACCACCACCGGAGCCTCTATTTTGGAACAAATAGAAGGTCTGCCCTATGGCATTTTGTACTGGAGGAGTTTCAGCCATTGGCTGGGCGGTATGGGTGTACTGGTATTCCTGTTGGCCATTCCCATGGGAGGGGAAGGGGGCAGTGGATTTACCATGCACTTGCTGCGGGCGGAGAGCCCGGGGCCCAATGTGGGAAAATTGGTGCCTAAGATGAAACAGACGGCTCAGATTTTGTATATTCTATATATAGTGTTGACAGTGCTTAATGTCATTTTCCTGCTTATAGGCGGCATGCCGGTGTTTGATGCAGTGTGCACGGCCATGGGAACGGCGGGAACGGGGGGATTTGGCATCAAGGGAGACAGCATTGCCGGATACAGTCCCTATCTCCAAAATGTATGTACTGTGTTCATGCTGCTGTTCGGCGTGAATTTCAGCTGCTATTATCTGCTAATTCTGCGGCAGGTGAAAAGTGTGTTTAAAGATGAGGAGCTGCGGATGTATCTGGGGGTCATACTCGGCAGCATTCTGCTGATCGTCTGGAATCTGCGGGGATTCTATGATACATTGGAAGAGACCGTGAGGCATGCGGCATTCCAGGTGGCCAGCATTGTCACCACCACGGGCTATGCCACCACGGATTTCGATCTCTGGCCCGGATTTTCCAAAGCAATCCTGTTGTTTTTAATGGTAATCGGGGCCTGCGCGGGCAGCACGGGGGGAGGCTTTAAATGTGGCCGCGCGTTGCTGGTAGTGAAAAACATGCTGCGCAGCGTAAGACAAATCATTCGTCCCCAGCGGGTACAGGTGGTGCGGATGAACGGGCAGGCAGTGGATGAAAAGGTATTGGCTAATACCAATACCTATGTGGCTGCCTATGCCATCATCATCATAGCCAGCTTTCTGCTTATTTCGGTGGACGGCTTCTCTATTACCACTAATTTTTCAGCAGTTATGGCATGTTTCAACAATATCGGACCGGGATTTGAGGCTGTGGGCCCTACCTGCAATTTTGCTTCTTACAGCATTTTTTCTAAGCTGGTGCTGATTTGGGATATGCTGGCAGGCAGATTGGAGATATTTCCGATCCTCATTCTGTTCTCCCGCACTACTTGGAGACAGAAATAGAGACATAGTGCGCCTTCCTCATACGGAAGGCGCCGGGAAACGCCGTCCTATTTCTTTTTAGAAGGCATTGCCGGAAGCCTGTTGCTTTTTCAGACGGTTATTTTCCTGAATTAAAAGTTCAATTTGCAGAGCCTGCTGCTCTAACTGCTTGACGGCTTCATCCCGCTCCAGCACAACTTTATCCCGCTCCTGCACAGCTTCATCCCGTTCCTGCACACTTTTATCTCTTGCTCGGATTGCCATTTCCCGTTCTCTCAAAATTGTATTCATCTCTTTTATATGCTTCTCCCTTGCTTTACACTGCTCTCTGATGGCTTCATCGGCAGTGAGTTCATAGATGGTTTCAACTGCGTTTTCCAAAATCGGATGTTGTTTCGCCAGCATCTTGAGTTCCTCCCATGTGGTGGCTTTAAAGAGGGACGCCCAGTAGTGGATATTCCACTTGCGGTCCTCCTGTGTTGCCAACTCGATATGCTTTAAGTTTACCACACCCAGAATGAACTTGTCAGTAAAAATATGGTGGTTTTTCATATTGATCATTTTATATGTGGCATAGAATTCCGGGTATTCGGGAAACAGTGTAAAGTTGAGAAATCCAATATGTATGGTTGGCTTGACCGCTATATAGTCCTCTCCGCTGGACAACTGGTCGAAATTCCGGCACAGGTATGTGAGGGATCTCTCCGGCCAATTCTTATAATCTATAAGCTGTATCTCCAGATTGACGGTAATCCGGCGGTTCAGCAGTACATTGATATCCAGCACAAAAATCTTGCTGTCGAAATCTTCAGTGAGGGCTTTGCCCAGCACGATGGGATTCCTGATTTCCATGCTTTCCACTTTGTCCGGAGTCAGATGCAGAAGAGAACAGATCAGGCTTTCCAAAACGCTCTTATTTTTTTGCAGCAAAGCCTTGAACATGTAATCATTGGTTAAAGGATGGGGCAGTTTTCCTGTGGCACGCATAAACTGCGGCTCTTTGCCTGATATTTCAGGGGCGGAATGATTCATGGGCATATCTCCTTGTGAATTTACGGTTAATCGGCCGATGGAGGAACGCATTTGGGACAGAGAGCCGGTTTATTCACGGATTATATGGAAAAAAGAGCGCAAAAACACAAGCGTTTAATTGTATACAGTCCGGGAAGTAAATGGCAAAACGCCAGAAAATGAAATGTGTCCATATCGACTGATATGGACACAGTATAACAGCTATAAAGAAAAAATGCAAGTGGTTTCGGCATCAAATTACGCCTTCTATGCCTCCGCAATCAGTTCCACCTCACACAGTACATTTTTGGGCAGGGTTTTTACCGCCACACAGGAGCGAGCCGGCTTGCCCGTAAAATATTGGCCATAGACTTCGTTAAAGGCGGCGAAATCGTTCATGTCGGCCAGAAAACAGGTGGTCTTTACCGTTTTTTCATAGGACGAACCCGCCGCCTCCAGCAGAGCGCCCAGATTCTTCATGACCTGATGGGCCTGTTCCGCAACGGTGGCGCCCACCACTTCCCCGGTGGCAGGATCCAGGGCAATCTGCCCGGAGGTGAAGCCCGCCGGTGATAAAAGCCTGGGAATAGGGGCCGATGGCGGCGGGAGCATTGGGAGTGGAAATCTGTTTCATGAATCTGTTCCTCCTTATTTAATGCAGTGTTATAGGTTGAATTCCCCTTCAGAGGAATCCTTTTCCAGTATATCACAGAGAAGCAAAAAAAGCCATCTTTAACACAATTTTGTACATTTACTCTGAAGTCTGCCGGGACTAGAATAGCCTTATTCAGTGCAGGATATGCCGGGCCTGTGCCCGTCAGAACATGGCCTGCCGAGGAGGAGACATTGTGGAAAAGAAGCGACATTCAAAACTGGCGTGGCTCTGGGAGAATATGAAGGGCTATCGGGCGGTCTATATGCTGTGCCTTGTGGGGACTGTGACCTACAATGTAATGCATCTGATCGTTCCCTATATGTCCCAGAGCATCATCGACCTGTTTCTCAGCGGGGAACAGGCGGCGGAAAACCTGGCGACCAAGAGAAATCTGTTCTGGGAACTGATCATTGCCATGGTTCTGCTGACATTTTTAAGAACTGCCATCGTCTACCTTTCCTGTATGGGCGGTGAAGTGGTTTCACAGAAGGCACTTTACCGGATCAGGACGTACCTGTTTGACAAGATTGAACGGCAGGATATGCATTTTTATGCTACCTATCGGACAGGTGACCTGATGACCCGTCTTACAGGCGACCTAGATGCGGTGCGTCATATGATTGCCTGGGTTATCCGTACCATTGTGGAATCCCTGGCTCTGATGGGCGCCACGGCGGTGTATTTTTTCTACATGGACTGGCGGCTGGCCCTGTGCCTGTTTGCCATTGCGCCCTTTATTTTCCTGATCATTATCCTGTTTAAGAACAAGGTGGCCCCCCGTCACAGAGCGCTTCGGGAAAAGCTGGCGGAGATGAACACCATTTCTCAGGAGAATATCTCCGGCAACCGGGTGGTAAAGGCTTTTGCCAGAGAAAAATATGAGATAGAAAAGTTTGACGAGAGTAATACTTCTTACTCCCAGACCAACCAAAAGACGGCGCTGACCTGGCTGACTTATTATCCCTATGTGGAGTCGGCGGCCAATCTGATGCCGGTGGTGCTGCTGCTGGGGGATATCTGCATCGTATTCTTTTTTGAAGCGTATACGGGAATCCTGCGGAGGAACCGGGTACAGGAACTAAAGGTTGTGATAGGGCATTGCAGCCTGGTGTTTGCATTTATTACGGTTTACCTTTGGGCGACGAAACAGTCTGAAATTTATTCGCGGCAGATTATTTTTGTATTTTGGTGCATTGCGGTAGTAGTGGAATATTTTTCCAGATGTTTGTGGAAAATTTATATCCGCCAGCGCATGATACGGGGAAAGAAATTTTCCCAATTGCTGGTAGTGACGGAAGAACGGTATGCAGAGGAATGTGTGTATGATTTCCAGCATGACAGGTATAAAGAATTTGAAGTGACGGGCGTGGTGATTGTGGATGCGGACCGGATTGGGGATGAAATCTGCGGCGTCCCGGTGGTGGCTTCTGCGGACAGTTTTTTGGAATATGCCCGAATCAATGTAGTGGACGAGATATTTATTAACGGAAATACAAGGGAGAGCAGCGAAGCATTGGCAAATGAGCTGCTGGAACTGGGGCTGACAGTGCATTTCAACCTTGTGCGGGAATCCCAGCTTATGCCCAATAAAATGGTAGAGCGGTGCGGGAAGTACATGGTGCTGACTACCAGCATGAAAATTGCAACCACAAGGCAGGTATTCATCAAGCGGTGCATGGATATTTTTGGAAGCCTGGTTGGGATGCTTCTGGCAGGGATTGCCTTCCTGGTGTTTGCGCCCGTCATTAAGGTGCAGTCCCCAGGGCCGATTTTTTATGAGCAGACCAGAATCGGGAAAAATGGCAGGCGTTTTAAATTTTACAAATTCCGTACCATGGTGGTAGGGGCGGACAGGATGCAGCAAGATTTGATGGAGCAGAATGAAATGGACGGGCTGATGTTTAAAATGGAGAACGACCCAAGGATTTTTGGCATCGGCCGGTTTATGAGGAAATTTTCCATTGATGAGCTTCCGCAATTCTGGAATGTACTGAAAGGGGATATGAGCCTGGTTGGGACAAGGCCCCCTACGGAGGAAGAATTTGAACAATATGAGCTCCACCACAAAGCAAGGCTGGGCATCCGGCCGGGGCTGACTGGGATGTGGCAGGTCAGCGGAAGGAGCGATATTAAAAATTTTGAGGAGATTGTAGCACTGGATACCCAATATATTTCCAACTGGTCGCTGGGGATGGACATTCGGATTTTATTCCGTACGATCTGGGTGGTGCTGGCAGGTAAAGGTTCGTCATGACAGAGATTTCAATTACAATTGTTGCATATAATGATGAGGATGATGTAAGGGCTGCGGTATGTTCCATTCTGGAATGTACCGCTGCCGCTGTTTCTAAGAGGCTGTATATTGTGGATAACAGCAGCCAGAAAAATGGGCTGCGGGCGTTGGGGGAGGAACACCCGGAAGTGGAGTACCTTGCCCCGGGCAGGAACCTGGGCTTTGGGGGCGGGCACAATTATGTGCTGCCAAGGCTGGATTCTGAGTTCCACGCCATTGTGAACCCGGACATTCTGCTGACAGAGGACAGTTTTTCCGTGCTGCTGGATTTTATGCGGGAGAAGGGCGCAGGGATGGCGGTTCCCAGGCTGTCGGATGGGAGTGGGAACTTACAGGCGGTTTACCGGCGGGAACTGACGGTGATGGACATGGGAATCCGCATGTTCCTGCCTTCCCGTTTTAAAAAGCGGCAGGCGTACCATACCATGCAGGAGATGGATTATGGGAAGCCTTTCCCGGTGCCCTTTGCCCAGGGCAGCTTTTTGGTTATCCGCACGGAACTGTTCCGGGAGCTGGGCGGGTTTGACAAACGCTATTTTATGTATATGGAAGATGCGGACCT
>OFGG01002427.1_pt1 | contig 10136 bp, 11 predicted proteins | sample 1521701 | NCBI WGS metagenome assembly OFGG01 (sample SAMEA3504081, study PRJEB24116) | mouse gut metagenome | biome: mouse gut; feature: mouse-associated habitat; material: faeces | place: Denmark | collected 2011
AGATTGGCAGTGTTTTTGCATTTTTATTGTCCAGAAAAAATGGGGAAACTCAAAAATTAACATCCGCCCTCTTGCAGGCATCACATGATTTCCAATCCATTGCCAACACTGCATAATGATACAATATATATGCATATTATTCAATAGTATATTTAATTTTATGCAAATAAATTAATATAAATCATTATTTATGCAAAAATAGACTTGCATTTTCTTCAGAGATGATGTATATTGTCAAAGAAATAATTAAACCATTGGAGGCTTATCATGAAAGAAAAAGTTGTTTTGGCATATTCAGGCGGGCTGGACACCACGGCGATCATCCCCTGGCTTAGAGAAAATTTTGATTATGAAGTAATCTGTGTCTGCATTGACTGCGGTCAGGGAGAGGAACTTGACGGCCTGGAAGAGCGGGCAAAGTTCTGCGGTGCTGAAAAATTATACATTTTGGATGTGACCGATGAATTTTGTGACGAGTACATAGTTCCCTGCGTGCAGGCACATGCCGTATATGAAAATAAATATCTTTTAGGCACTTCCATGGCAAGGCCGCTGATTGCTAAGAAGCTGGTGGAGATTGCCCGGAAAGAAGGAGCTGCCGCAATCTGCCACGGCGCTACCGGCAAAGGCAATGACCAGATCCGTTTCGAGCTTGGCATCAAGGCACTGGCCCCCGACCTTAAGATCATTGCCGCATGGCGAAATGAAAAGTGGACCATGGATTCCCGTGAATCCGAGATTGAATATTGTAAGGCACACGGCATCAATCTGCCTTTTTCCGCAGATTCCAGCTACAGCCGCGACCGCAACTTATGGCATATCAGCCACGAAGGCCTTGAGCTTGAGGATCCTGCAAATGAGCCGAACTTTGAGCATCTCCTTGTCCTTGGCGTGACCCCCGAAAAAGCTCCCGACGAGGGCGAATATGTGACCCTTACCTTTGAAAAAGGTATTCCCACCGCTGTAAACGGTAAACAGATGAAGGTATCGGATATCATCCGCGAATTAAATACCTTAGGCGGCAGGCACGGCATCGGCATTGTTGACATCGTGGAAAACCGCGTAGTAGGCATGAAATCAAGGGGCGTTTATGAAACCCCCGGCGGAACCATCCTTTATGAAGCCCATCAGCAGCTTGAGGAGCTGATCCTAGACCGCGATACCTATGCGTTAAAGAAAGATCTTGGCAATAAAATGGCGCAGATCGTATACGAGGGCAAATGGTTCTCCCCTTTACGGGAAGCGGTACAGGCTTTTGTGGAATCCACGCAGCAATACGTAACAGGTGAAGTGAAATTTAAGCTTTACAAAGGGAACATCATCAAGGCGGGAACCACGTCTCCCTATACCCTGTACAACGAAAGCATCGCTTCCTTTACCACCGGCGACCTTTACGACCATCATGATGCGGAAGGCTTCATCAACCTGTTTGGACTTTCCACCAAAGTACGCGCTATGAAAATGCAGGAGCAGGGGAAATTATAAACCTGATAAGAAAGGGTATTGTATGGATGTGATAACAATGCTGCTGTCCTATTTTGCGGCAGTCAACCTGATCGGGTTCGCCCTGATGGGCATTGATAAATATAAAGCAAAAAAAAGGGCCTTCCGGATTCCGGAAGCAACCCTTTTTATCATTGCGGTTATTGGCGGAAGCATAGGTTCCATTTTGGGGATGTATACCTTCCGCCATAAAACAAGGCACCGTTCCTTCGTGTATGGAATGCCTTTTATTTTGCTTGTCCAGATAGCGCTTATCGTTGCACTTCTCAATGCACCGTTTGAGATTTCGATCATATAAAGAAAAACCATTCTAATAAGACATATTATGGTAAACCAGTATGTCTTTACAGTGTAACAATCACTCCGCCGTCATTGGCATACATACTGCTGACTCCTTTGGTATCCATCACAAGGGTGCCTTTTACCCTGATTTTCTCCAAAACCATCTTTTTCACGCTTTCTGCGCGGTCTTTACAGTTGCAATGGGTGATCATCAGCATTTTTTCTTCCGGATGGACGGCTTCCTTCGCCACGATCTCCGCCATTTTAGCCAGGGCTTTCTTTATCCCAATGCTCTGCCCTAACTGGATGATCTCCCCGGTATCCGCACCCATCACAGGCTTAATGCTAAGCGTGGATGCGACCAGCGCCTTAACCCCGGAAAGCCTTCCGTTTTTGCGAAGGGTTTCCAGATTATCCAACACAAAATAAGTATTCATATGATCCCGGTAGCTGGCAAGCTTTTTACAGATCTCCTCAAATGAAAGACCTTCTTCCGACCACTGCGCCGCCTTCATTGCAAGCTGCGTCTCCCCACAGCTCGCTGACTGGGAATCACATACATAAATATTTTTGTCGCCATACTTTTCATGATAAAGCTTCTTTCCTAGCTCCGCACTGTTATGGCTGCCGCTTAATTTGGAGGACAACGTAAATACAAAAACATTTTCCGCTTCTGTCCGGTATGCTTCCATGTACTTCTCAGGAGAAGGACATGCAGACTTAGGACATTTAGGGGAAGCCGCAACCTTTCTAAGGAAATCGGCCTGGTCAAAGGTCTCATCGTCTATAATGACTTCCTCTTCCACCATCAGTTCAAGCGGTATGCTCTGAAACCTTGGATCTTTCCTGTATTCTTCCGGAAATTCACAACAACTGTCCGCTATAATCTTATAACTCATATCGTCCTCCAAAACCATTAGTATTTTTATGATAACCACTCTATGTAGTTTTTATTACTACATTAGGATACCATATTCTCTTCACCATGTAAAGCATGAAAATCTTCATGTAAAGATTGAAAACCCGTCTCGGAAATGATATAATTTAAAAAAACGAAAGGGGTGAAAGGATGATTTACTATTCTTTTCACTGATCATATGGTGCATCATTTCATTATAGATTATTATGCCCTGATATTCGGTCGTAAGGAATTTTTCCCTGCGGCTGAATTTTTATGTGAAACATTGATCAGGAGGAATTATAATGAAAAAACAATTAAGACATCAGCTGTTTTTACATAGCAAAACATGGCTTGCCATTGCAATTACATCTATCGTGATTCTCAGTATATATAACTTGATCGTTTCCTGGCTGCTCCAGAAAATAATTGATATTGCGGCCGGCAAAGACCCCACATCGCTTACTTTTGTAACACTGACCGCCACTGTAACTTTTGCGGTTTTTATGGCTGCGTATTTCGTGTTCCGCACGGCAAGGCCCAAATTTCTCCAAACGGCAATGACTCAATACAAAGCCAGTGTTTTTGACAAAATATTATCTAAGAAAATCGGCGCACTATCCAATGAAAATACAGGAAATCTGATATCCGCTTTAACAAACGATATGCGCACAATTGAAGACTACTACCTTGACAGCATCCTTACCATTGCCGATATCAGTGTAAGCTTTATTGGCGCACTCATTTTAATGCTGTGGTACAGTCCTGCGCTGACACTTATAGCAATATTGTTTTCCGTTTTGCCGCTCATCGTATCTCTTCCACCTGCTAAAAAACTGGCTAATGCCGAAAAGGAAGTTTCCATAGGAAATGCCGCTTATGTTGAGATTATAAAGGATATCCTCTCCGGCCTGCCGGTCATAAAAAGTTTCCGGGCAGAAAAAGAAATCCAAAAGCGGTTTGAAGCGGATAACAACCTGATCGAACATATAAAGTTTATAAGGCGGTATTCCGAGGAAAATATCAATCTGTTAAGCACCGCTGCCAGCGTAGTTATGCGGCTTGGCGTTTTCGTGGCCGGAGCATGGATGGCTGTATCCGGAACCGGGATCACCCCGGGGATTGTATTGGTTTTTTTACAGCTGGTCACATTTGTCATTTCCCCGCTGGAAAGAATGCCTGCGCTTATCGCAAACAGAAAAGCCGCCATAGCAATCATGGATAAATTATCCGATTTCTTATCCGGACAGGATGAGGTGGATGGCAAGGAAATCCCCCATACCCTGACAGATGGTATTTCTATCCGCAGCCTGTCATTTGGCTATGAAAATGAAAAGGAGATTTTACACCATATCAATCTTGATTTTTTACCAGGACGAAAATACGCAATTGTTGGCAGTTCCGGTTCAGGTAAAACCACACTGCTGAATCTTTTAATGCAGACATATGACAATTATGACGGCAGCATTATGTTCGACAAAATCGAGCTGCGGCATATCCGCCCGGACTCGTTGTTTCAAACAATATCGCTTGTGCATCAAAATGTATTTGTATTTAACGATACTATCTATCATAATGTCACACTTTACAAAGATTTCCCTGACAAGGAAGTCCGGTCGGCGCTTCTTGCGGCAGGGCTTTCCGGACTGCTTGCCAATCATGGCATGGATTACGTCTGCGGGGAAAACGGGAGGGCTTTATCCGGCGGTGAAAAACAAAGGATTTCCATTGCCAGAGCATTGCTGCAAAACACATCCGTTTTACTGATGGATGAAGCTACTGCCGCATTGGATGAAATAACGGCAAATGCAATTATGAACTCTGTTTTAGCAATGAAGGATATTACCTGCATTACTGTAACTCACAGGCTGGATGAAAGTATCTTAAAAAAATATGACGAGATCATTGTTTTGAACCATGGAAAAGTGGCAGAGCAAGGTACTTTTGATAATTTGATCAGCAGGCATGGACTATTTTATTCATTGTATACCGTTTCACAATAATCCTTTCTCTTGCACCCTTAAACAAAATATTATAAAATAAATAAATCGGCAGTTTTTGCCGGCAGACTGAATCAAAGTGAGGTAAAAATCATGACTACAAACGAGAAAGCGCTCATGCTCCATGAAAAATGGAACGGAAAACTCGAAACCATATCCAAGACTCCTGTGAAATCCAGAGAAGACTTATCTTTAGCCTACACTCCCGGCGTTGCGGAACCCTGCAAGGTTATCGCAAATGATCCGGAAGCGGCGTACAAATACACTATGAAAGCCAATACCGTAGCCGTAATATCCGACGGAAGCGCCGTTTTGGGGTTGGGGAACATCGGCCCTTACGCCGCAATGCCGGTTATGGAGGGAAAAGCCGTATTATTCAAAGAATTTGGCGGCGTCAATGCAGTTCCTATCTGTTTGGACACCCAGGATACCGAAGAGATCATCAAAGCGGTCACATACCTTGCCCCAGGGTTTGGCGGAATCAACCTTGAGGATATCAGCGCCCCCAGGTGCTTTGAAATTGAGGAGCGGCTGAAAAAAATTCTGAACATCCCCGTTTTCCATGACGACCAGCACGGAACGGCCATAGTTGTTTTGGCCGGCATCATCAATGCACTTAAAGTTGTGGGAAAGAAAAAGGAAGATTGCCGGGTAGTGATAAACGGTGCGGGAAGCGCGGGTGTTGCCATTACCAAATTACTTCTTACCTACGGTTTCCCTCGTATTATCATGTGCGACAAAGCAGGCATTGTATCCAAAGATACACAAGGGCTTAACTGGATGCAGCAGAAAATGACGGAAGTCACCAATTTAGACAATGAGACCGGTTCCCTTGCCGACGCGCTTAAAGGAGCGGATATTTTCGTAGGCGTCTCAGCTCCCGGTATCGTCACGAAAGAAATGGTATCATCCATGAACCATGACGCCATTTTATTTGCCATGGCAAATCCTGTACCGGAGATCATGCCTGACCTTGCCAAGGCTGCCGGCGCAAGGGTTGTAGGAACAGGGCGCAGCGATTTCCCTAATCAGGTCAACAACGTAGTAGCATTCCCGGGCATTTTCAAAGGAGCTTTAGAAGGACGGGCTGCCCAGATCACGGAAGAAATGAAGCTTGCGGCTGCCTTTGCAATTGCTTCCCTTGTCCCTGACGATGCGCTCAACGAAAACAATATCATGCCTGAGGCCTTTGACCCGAAGGTAGCACAGGTGGTTGCCCAGGCAGTGAAATCCCATATCCAGAAATGACCGGGGATCTTTGGTGCCAAAAGCCCTACTACTCTTTGAATGCTTACTGCAAAAATACCTTTGGAGAAAAACTGTATAAAGTTTCCATTGATGCGGGCTTTACCTGTCCGAACCGGGACGGCACTTTAGACACCAGAGGATGTATCTTTTGCAGCAGCGGCGGCAGCGGGGAATTTGCCAGCCCCTTTCGAATAGGGGAAAATCCCGAGCCCGCCTTTCATCAGGCTTATTTGGATGGCATTGCATCTATCTCCGGCAAATCCGCTGCCAAGCGGTATATTGTTTATTTTCAGGCTTATACCAACACTTACGGCCCGGTATCCTACCTTGACCGGCTTTACCGCCTGGCACTTAATGAGCCTTCTTGTGCCGGGATATCTATTGCCACAAGGCCCGATGCCCTGCCCGATGAAGTAATAAAGCTGCTTGATCGATTAAGAAAAGAATACGCACCGAAATTTGTCTGGGTGGAGCTGGGACTGCAGACAATCCATGAGCGTACGGCTGCCTTCATCAGGCGCGGCTACCCTCTCTCCTGTTTTGCCAAAAGCCTTCAAAAACTCCACAAGGCAGATATTCCCGTGATCACCCACGTGATTCTGGGATTGCCTGGTGAAACTATATCAGACATACTTGACACTATTACCTATTTAAACCAGGCGCCTGTTTCCGGTATCAAACTGCAGCTTCTTCATATTTTGAAAGGAACAGATCTGGGAAAGCTTTACGAAAAATCCCCCGAAATTTTGACCATCAATAATCTGGAATTGTATTTGGATACGCTGATCACTTGTATCACCCATCTGCGGCCGGATATCGTAATCCACCGCCTTACCGGGGATGCCAAACGCTCCCTCTTACTTGCCCCTGCTTTTAGCAGCGACAAACGGAACCTATTAAATTCCCTTCACCGCAAAATGCGGGATACTGATGCTTATCAGGGGAAATTTTACCAAACGGAGGCTGCAATATGCAAGACCTGATAAAAGATTTACTGACCCTTTATAAACTGATCGTCCTTTATATGCTTTCCTGTGTTGACTTTCCTCTCACCAAAGCACAGATTGGAGATTTTATCCTGGAAAAAGAATATACAGACTTTCTTACTCTGCAGCAGACCTTCAATGAATTGATCGATGCAGGCTTGATCACCGCAAAATCCATCCGCAACCGGACACACCTTAGCATCACGGAGGAAGGAACAGAGACTCTAAATTTCTTCAGGGGTAAATTAAATGAGGGAATCCGCTCGGATGTTGACGGCTTTTTCCGCCAGCATAAGATTGCCATGCGGAATGAGGCATCCGTTCTGGCAAATTACAGCAAAAATGCATCCGGCGAATACGATGCCAGACTGATTGCCAAAGACCACGGGGCTGATTTGGTTAACATAACTTTAACAGTGCCCTCCGAGGATACCGCTATTTCCATTTGCGACAACTGGCAGAAAAAGAATCAGGAGATTTATCAATATCTGATCAGTAAGCTTTTTTGATCCAGCCACATGCAGATTTAGAAATCAAAGACTCCCTGTAAGAACCAAAAATCCAATCAACACTGCCAGAAAGACAAGGTTCGCCAGTGTAAAAAGCAGGATGTACTCTCCTTTGCGCCCACTCTCCCTCCTGGCGACATATTTATAAGAAATCAGGCTTGCCATGGATGCAATCAGCGTTCCAAGCCCTCCAAGGTTCGTTCCTATAATCAGTTCTTTATAGTTTTCCGTAAACCCGGACAAAAGGAGTGCCGCCGGCACATTGCTGATTGCCTGGCTGGCGATCACCGCAGTATACACTTCCCTGCCGGTAATGATCTGCTGTAAGAAATCACGAAAGACAGGAATCCTCCCCATATTTCCGATAAAGATAAAGAATCCTGCAAACGTAAAAAGTAATGGGTAATCCACTTCCAAAAGCACTTTTCTATCCATAAAAAACACGGCAAGAAACACAGCAACAAGCACTGCCTGCCACGGAATTATATGTCCTACCGCCAAAAGACAGACAAAAAACAAGATAAGATACCCTGCCAAAGGAACTGCTGCTTTTCCCAAATGTACCGGATCTTCCTGTGCGCCATTAGCCGGAATAAGGTTTTTATCCTGGACCAATCCGCCCTGGATCATGCCCCAGATAAGCAATAGCACCAGCGACAACACTGTAAAGGGAAGCATCAGCCCAATGAACTCACCTATGGACAACCCAGCCTTTCCGTATAAATACAGATTTTGCGGATTCCCAATAGGCGTCAGCATACTGCCCAAATTAGCCGCAATCGTCTGCATCACCACCACCGGAAGTACCATCTTCTTTTTCTGTTCCTGCCCAAGCAGATCAAGGACCGTAAAGGTAAACGGCACAAAAGTAATAAGCGCCACATCATTTGTGATCAACATACTAAAGAAAAAGCACAACATCGTTAAAATAATGACAATACTGCGGCTGGTCTTTACCTTCCCAAGGAGTTTCCCCGCAACCCATTCAAACACTCCAAGCTTCTTAAGTCCTGCCATCACGCACATCAGGCAAAACAAAATCGCCAATGTACGGTAATCAATATACTTTGCATAACCTGCATCCGGCAGCACTATAAATGAAGATACCGCTGCCAGCAAAACCGCAATGCACAGCACTGTTTCTTTTTTTATATATTCTATCAAACAATTTGTCTTTCGCATTTTCACACCCCTATGGAAATTATAGTCAGTTTAGGATCAATATCCTTATTATACGATTTTCCCATCACATGGCCTGTTTAAATTCTTCAATGGAAATATCCATAACCGACTCATAGTGCCGGCAGGTCTTATTTTTTCCGTACTCGCTGACCAGCCTTTCTACAGTTCCTGTATCTCCCCTCTTCGCTTTTTACAAAATGGTAATTGCGCTTTTCCAACAGATATTTCCCCAGCTTCCAACGGTTTCGTACTTAGCTGGTGTTCATTTTCAAATATAAGGCTGCCTGCGTCCTTCCCCAGCTCGATCTGCAGCCCGGCATAAAATGCCGGATGCCACTGCAGCCGGTACCCTTTCTTCTTTTTTGCCATCAAAACCTCCCTTTTTGGCTCTTAAGAGGTCTTTCCCCAAAAAACCCCTGCAATAATATAATGGATTCAAAGCATGAATTTTCTGGAACGCAGCAAAATCTACATACGATGTGTTAAGAAGTTAAGACAGTACGCCTTATGGACAATACTAGAAAATATGCTTTTGTTTATGATAACAAAACAATATTTCTTTTGTCAACAGGAAATTTATTATAATTTGACAAACGGCAATATCATTCTTTATTGATAAAAAATATCCCCTGTGTTATCCTGTTACAGTAAACTTTCATCTAAAACGAAAGGTAAGATTATGGAGATTCAGATCAGGCACCCAAAACTTAGTGAATATGATGAAGTGGAAGCAATCATGAAGCAGGTCCAGCAAATGCATGTAGACTGGCGGCCGGATATTTATCAATATACCAGGACCGTGCTTCCTTTTGACGTGTTTGAGCAGTCAGTCAAAGATGAGACAATTTTTGTGGCGGAATACTGCGGACACGTGGCCGGCATCCTGCTCATTATGTACCGCCATACAAAGGGTCCTAACCTGATAACAAGAAATACCATTTTCATTGACTCTATGGCAGTGGATGAGAAATACCGTGGAAAAGGGATTGGGCATGCTTTTTTCGGTCTTCTTAAAAAATTAAAAGACCAAAAAGGATATGACGGGATTGAGCTGCAGGTGAATGCCAAAAATAAGGCGGCATATCAAATGTATTCCAATTACGGGTTTACGGAAAAATCAATCAATATGGAGCTTTTTTAGCCGAGATGGAAAGGTAATATCACTAAATCGCAACTAAATTTCCGCTTAGTTGGAGTACGTGGCTAATAAATTCCGCCCTAATAAGGTGAAAAATCTACGTCACCACGCTCGATAAAGCGTTTGCGAAATGGTTCCTTAAGATTTTTCATCTTATTAGGGCTGGTCTATTGGCTCATGTAAGTCCAACTGGCTACTCGACTAGCTTTCTGACCACTACGCAATTGGCTATTTGACGTAATGTGGCATATAATAAGCAACGTGGCGTAGACAATACTGTAAGCGGCAGCCAATTACGTAGTGATCAGCAGTTTAGTTGAATGTTTAGTTGGATTAGTTATAGTAAACGACGTTAATTCTTTCTGTTTGACTCTAGGAAAAAGAGCATAG
>OFGG01002434.1_pt1 | contig 10090 bp, 8 predicted proteins | sample 1521701 | NCBI WGS metagenome assembly OFGG01 (sample SAMEA3504081, study PRJEB24116) | mouse gut metagenome | biome: mouse gut; feature: mouse-associated habitat; material: faeces | place: Denmark | collected 2011
CGGCAGTTCGCCGTGGACAACGGTATTTTCTCCGGCGGTGACCCCGGCCCTGACGGCCAGCCCAACTTTATGTGGGAGGACCTGCTCACCCGGGAACAGGCCGCCCAGCTGCTGTATGCCTTTGCCACCAAGTTCGGCCTGGCATGAGCGGGGAGACAGGGACACAGCGCCCCCGGAAGCGTAAAAAGCGCAGGAAGCAGACCGACTACTCCAAGCAGATGATTGCTGATATCCGTTCTTTGCTCTGGGTGGTGACGGTGGGCGGGCTGCTCCTGGCCGCCCAAAAGCAGTGCCCCGGCAGCTTGCTGATGGGAATTGAGATCAGGCCTCCCATTGCCGCCGCCGCCGCGCTGCGCCTCCAAATCAGCGGCGGAACGGCGGCGAATGTGCGGGAGGAAGACTTTTTCCGCCTGGCGGACAGCATGAAAAGCCAATGGGATATGGTGCTGTCCAATCCGCCCTACGACCGTGATCTGTCGGATACCGCCCGTTTTATCAACGGATTCCTCCATGTGCTCAAGTTCGGCGGACGCTGCGCGGTTTTGGTGCCGGAGGGCTTTTTAAGCAGCACCGCCCGCAGCAAGGCCAACGCCGCGCGGCGGCTTTTGCTGAAATACCACACGCTGGAGGCGGTGATCTCCCTTCCGCCTGAAATTTACGCTCCTCAACTTATAAGCCACTCGTCCCTCCTGGTGTTTCAAAAGGGTAAGGACGAAACGAAGCGGGACGTATTTTTCAGCCGGGTTCTCCGGGAGGCGGGAAACTCCGGCGGGGCGGGCGCTTACCTGCCCGGTATTGGCCGGGTGCTGGATTCCTGGAGGAGCTGGTCCGCCGGGGAAGCGCCTCCCGACCTGGAGGAATCGGAGCCGTCCTGGTGGACGGTTTCCCATGAGGCCCTTGTCCAGGGCGGTTCCATTTTTCCTGCGGAAGGAGGGCGGCCCGCCTCTCCGGCCTGTGCGTACCATGAGGAAGCCCTGCGCCGGGTGGAAGAGCGGCAGAGCGTGCTGGAGTCGCTGCTGCGCCGGTACATAGGAGGAACGGAATGAACGCGAAGCGTATGCGGTTGTCCGATGTGGCGAACATCTACACCGGAGTTAATCCAAAGTCCCCGAAGACCGCCTTTGGAGAGGGGGGCTGCTCCTGGGTGATGGTGGAGGATTTGAAGCAGACCGCCGTTGCGCAAACCGCCCGCCGTCTGACGCCGGAGGGAATGAAGAGGGCCAGGATTTCCCCGGCGGGCACTATCTTTTTCTCCCGGACGGGCACCATTGGCAAGGTGGGAATTGCCAAGGAGCCCATGGCCCCCAGCAACAATATCATTGCGGTGGAGTTCCGCCGGGACCTGGTGCTTCCCCTTTACGGAATGTACTGCCTGGCCGCTCTGCGCGCGGAGCTGGAGACCGCCGCAGAAATTTCAGTGTACCGCTCCCTCCGCCTGGAGGAGTTCCGCCGGTTTCAGATTCCGGTACCGGATCTGGAGTGGCAGCGGAGGGCGGCGGAAAAGCTGGAAATCCTGCATGGGGCGGCGGAGGAACAGCGAAAGAACCTGGCGGACATACAGGAGGCATCCCAGGCCTTTTTCATGAAGTCCTTTTCCGCCGCCATTGAAGCGGTTATCGGCAAGGCGGCAGGCGTCGACAAGACGGAGGGCGTGCCGCTGAGCTCCGCCGCCGAGCTCAAGCTGAACGGCGCCCTGAAAAAGAAGGGGCTGGACAGCGCGGTGTGTTTCTATGTGTCCACGCCCCAGCTGGACAACTGGGAGATTCCATGGGACACGGTTCCCGTGAAGGAAACGGATGCGCTGTCCGCGGAACGCTATCAGCTCCAGCGGGACGACATTGTTATGAACCGGGTTAACCAGGAAAACCGGGTGGGGAAGTGCGGCTGGCTGCTGGAAGATCCGTCCGGCCCTGCCGTCTTTGCCCAAAACACGCTGCTGATTCGGGCGAACCGGAAGAAAGTGCGGCCAGGCTTCCTCTTTGCGTGGCTGCTGCATCCCTATGTGCGGCAATACCTGCAAAGCAATGCCAGGCGCTCCACCTCCTTCCAGTGCAGGCTGACCCAGGAAGCGCTGACCCAGCTGCCCCTTCCCGAGGTTCCCCTGGAGGCGCAGCGGCACTTTGAAACGGAGTATCGGGCGTATTTCGCCTATGCCCGGAACAGCCGGAGGGCCCTGGAGATTTTAGAGGCGCAGCAGAACGCCTGGTACGACCGGATACGCCGCCTGGCCCAGGAGGAAGCCGCCGCCGGGGAGTCTGCCTTTTCCCGGGGGTCAAGGGCCGAAGAGACCCCGGCATCCTACGAGAAGGGCCGGTACTGGACCGCTCCATCCGGCGGTGTGTTTTTCTATGACACCCAGCTGGAGTGTTTCCAGGTTCCGTTTCAGGAGGGCTTTGCCCTTACAACGGATCAGCTGCCCCAGGGCGAGGACGTTCAGTTCCTGCCTCCTCTGCGCAAGGCGGATGATCCCCGTTATGGGGAGCTGTCCCACTTCCGCCTCCGCCGGGAGGGGCCGGAGGGCTGGCGGTTTATCCGGATGGAGGCGGCGGCCTACCGCCTGGACGGAGAGACAGGGGAGGCCGCGGACCTCCTGGAGAGGGAGGGCCTGCTCAGCGAGCAGGAGGACTTCGGTTATATCCGGCACGAGGGGCCCCTTTGCCCCCACGCCGGAGAGACGGCGGCGGAGCTTCTTATGGAGGAGGAGATCCTGGACGGTTATTCCCGCCTGTCGAGGCTGCCCGGCGCGGCGGCGTCCTTCCTGCGCCTTCTTTCCCCCTTCCAGCAGGCGGTGTACGAGGAATTTCTGCTGTCCATGCAGCCCTTGACCTGCCACATGGTGGAAAATCAGATGGAACTGCGGAGGAATCGAACGCCCTTTCCGGAGCGGGGGCTTCAGGACGTTATTGCCGCTGTGCGGCTGCTGGAAAACGCCGGACTGCTGGAGTTTCGCCAAGGCCGGGAGCTGGAATTCCAGACGAAGGACGGCAGGGACCGGATTCTGGATCACCGGGGCCGTCCCGTTGGCATCCGCATCTGGCTCTGGGCCGCGCCGAAAGGAGGGAGGACATGAGGCTGATACAGGCGTCTATCAACGGCTACAAGCATTTGCGGGATTTGTCCGTCTCCTTTGTTCCGCCGGAGAAGGGAAACCCGCTGTTTCGGGATGGAATTCCCATCCGGTTTTTGATTGGCCTTAACGGCTCCGGAAAATCCGCCTTTTTGGAAGGGCTTTGCCTGGTTTTTTCCCGCCTGGCCCAGGACGAGCTGCCCGGCTTTGATTTTTCCCTTCAGTATGAAATTTGGCGGGACGGCCGCCGCCGCGTGGTGGAGGTCTCCGGCGTCGGCGGGGGGAGGCCGGACATTCACGTTTTTACGGAGGGACAGGAGGGGAGGTTGGCTCTTTCCTCCTTCGCGGAGCATCGCAATCTGCTGCCGGACTACGTGTTCGTCTGCGCCTCCGGCAACAACAACAACTTTTTTGACATCGCCGTGCGCTCCCCCAGAGACGCGCTTCACGGGGAGCTGTTTGACGCCAGCCTGCTGGGTAAAAGCCAAAACAGCCCCCAAAGGCAGCGGGAGGAGATTGCCCGGGCCTTGGGAGCGCTGCGGCGTTTGGAGGAAGACCCCATCTGCCTGTTCATTGACGAGCACACCGCCGTACTGGCCCTGGCGGCCTTTCTGGCGGTGCTGCCCGGCGGGGAGGCGGCACCCTGCCGGAAACAGATTCTGGAGATTTTAGACAGCCTCCCCCAGCCGGTCAGCTTTTCCCTGACGCTGGATTTGGAGCGGCTGGACGCCTTTGAAGACAGCTGCGGGGGACTCTTTCCCAGTCCGGATGGTTTGGACGGTCCGAACCTGAGCCACTGGACGACCCCGCGCTTCTACCGGGACGAGAATGGAGACGAAGAAACGTCCCAAGGGGACCAGGTTGTCACGTTTCTCTTCGAGCCTTCCGAGGCCGGTGAGAAGCCGGGGGTTTATGTCAAAAGCCTTACGGACGCCTTCGCCAGCCCTATCCGGCTTTTGTCGGAGCTGATTCGCGCCCAAAACCTGGGCGTCATCAAGGAGGCGCACCTCAGCTTCCGCCTCCAGGGCGCCGAGGACCTTCTGGAGGAGAACGCCCTCAGTGAGGGGGAATACATGCTGCTGGTCCGGCTGGGTCTTCTGGCCATGGGCCGCCAGGAAGAGAGCGGCCAGTGCCTTTACCTTCTGGACGAGCCCGACGTCTATTTGAATGAGCGGTGGAATATTGACTTTGTCTCCATCATCCACCAGATCTATCAGGGAGCGGCGTTTCGCCACGAGCTTCTGGTGGCCACTCATTCCTCGCTGATTTTGACGGACGCTTTTCCGGAGCAGCTTTACTACTTCCGGGAGGAACACGGAAGCGTCAAATGCCGGAACATCCGGGCGTCCACATTTGGGGGAAGCCGCAACGAAATCATGCAGGCCCTGTTTCAGACGTCCCACTCCGTGGGCAACTTCTCCTATTCCAAAATCGAGGAGCTTTTGCAGAAGGCGCAGAGCGCCGGGGAGCTGGAGGAGCAGTTGAAAAACGTGGGCTCCGGATATCTGCGCCTGCGGCTGCTGGAGCGGCTGCGCCGCATGAGAGAGGGATAATTTCATGTATCTGGCAGTACAGCCCGCCGAAGCCGCCGCGCTGAAGAAGCTGACGGAGCTGATCGGCGTCATAGTGGAGGACTCTGCTCAGATCCGGCCGCCGGGGCCGCCGGATTTTCGGGCTTTGGAAGCTCGGCTTCTGCCGGAGTTCCGGTTCCTCCTCTCCCGGCGCGGAGTCCGGAAGGCCGTTGAGAAGGTTTACCAGCTTCCTTATCTGGACCGGCTGCGGGTCTATGAGTCTTTTCAAAACGACAAGGACTTTCCCCGGCACATTCACGATAGCGGATACCGCCTGTCCAACCTTTCCGACGTCTCCGAGAAGGGATACGCGGCGCTGAAGGAGCTTTGCACCTGTCTGAGCGATATAACCTTCAAAGACGCCTCCGAGTCCCAAGACTCTAAATCTAAGAAGAAGCTGTACGACTCCGCGCTTCTGCGCCGGAGGTTCCGGGAGCACAACGGCGAGTTTGGCCAAGTGTGCCCGGTCTGCCTTCAGGAGGTTTACTTTTCGGAATGGGAGGGCGACGTTGACCACTATTTCCCGAAGGCTGCCCACCCTACGCTGACGTTCCACCCGTATAATCTGCTTCCAACCTGCTCCGACTGCAACGGACCGAAAAATAAGTCGTCTAAGGAACCCGTTGACCCGAAGGACGCCGGACCGGGTGAGCTGCAAACCGTGTTTCTTCCCTACCTCCGGGCTGCTTCCCAGGAAGTGGAGCTGAACGTAGTGGAAAGCGGCAGCGCGGAAAATGATCTGAAAATCGCCATAAACCCGGGTCCCGGAGGAGGCCCATGGACCGGGAAGCGGATTGAAAACATGGACCGGCTGTATCATCTCTCCAGCCGGTGGAGAGGAGTCCTGGAAAAAGTTTGCGGGGATATGAAAGACGAGAACTTGCAGAAACGGGCGGAGGGCGTCACCCTGGAGGAGTGGCCTGCCGCCCTGCGGGAAATCTTAAGCGCCACGGCCAAGAGCACGAAAGGCCGCAGTGATTTCATAAAAGGCGTATACTGCTCTTGGCTGTTGGAACGAAGCGACGAGGAGCTTCTTGAAAGGTTCCCGTATCGAACGCTGAGCCTGCCGCCGCCAGAAGAGTAAACCGGCACAAGGCGGCGTCCCGGCCGCTGTAGGCGCGGGAGCTGGACCTGACAGCGGCAAACATGCCGGACGGGTTAACCGTCCGGCATGTTGATTGGTCTATACTCCGGAATCATGGCCGCTTGACAGGGGGAAGGGCGGGACGCCTTTTGCAGGCGGTTTCCGTCCGCCGTTCCGGCCCTCTTTTGCGCTTACAATTTGCGAAGCGCGTCTATCAAGGCGGTCTTCCCCTGAGTTTTCTCATCCTTCATTTTGATGATCCGGGCGGGGCTTCCCGCCACTACGGCGTTTTCCGGCACGTCCTCAATGACGATGGCCCCGGCGGCCACCACGGCGTTTTGGCCGATGCGGACCCCCTCGATGACCACGGCGTTGGCCCCAACCAGCACCCCGTCCTCCACGACTACAGGCGCAGCCGACGCAGGTTCCACCACGCCGGCCAGCACGGCTCCCGCGCCGATGTGGCAGCGGGCCCCCACCGTGGCCCGGCCGCCTAGGACGGCTCCCATGTCAATCATAGTGCCCGGGCCTACCACCGCGCCGATGTTGAGGACCGCGCCCATCATAATGACGGCCCCCTCGCCGATTTCCACCTTTTCCCGGATGATGGCGCCGGGCTCAATCCGGGCCTTGATGTCCTTGAGGTCCAGCAGGGGCACGCCGGAGTTCCGGCGGTCGCTTTCCACCACCAGGTCGGCGATGCGGTCCCGATTGTTCTCCAGTATGGGGCCCAGCTCGGCCCAGTCCCCGAAGACGGTGAAGCTGTTTCCAGAGCCGAAGACCTTGGCGGAACCGAAGTTCACAGGGGCGGTGGTGTTGATATAGAGTTTAACCGGCGTCCTCTTTTCCGAGTTTGCGATATAGTCGATGATCTCCTGCGCGTTCATAGGCGTCACTCTCCAAACAGTATTTTTTGCAGATCGTAAACCCCATTGGGCTTTCCGGGCAGCAGCCGGGCCATGTGCAGCGCGCCGTTGACAAAAATCTGGCGGCTGGCCGCCCGGTGGGTAAATTCCAGCTCCTCATCGGGACCGAAGAAGTGGACGGTGTGGATTCCCGCCACCGTGCCGCCCCGGAGGGAGTGGACGCCGATTTCGTCCTTCCGCCGCCGCCCGACGCTCCCCTCCCGTCCGCAGACCAGGCGGGCCTCCCTCCGGGGGTCCAAAGCCTCCAGCAGCAGCTTGGCGGAGCCGCTGGGCGCGTCAATCTTCTGGTTGTGGTGGGTTTCCGTCAGCTCCACGTCGAAGTCCGGCTTCAATACGCCGGAAACCTCCCGCAGGGCCCGGTACAGCACCGCCATGCCCAGGGAGAAGTTGGCCGACCACAGCACCGGGGCGGAGCTTCCCAGGCTCTCCAGCTGGCGGAGCTGCTCCGGGGTGAAGCCGGTGGTGCCGGAGAGCAGGGGCGTCCCGGTCCGGCGGACATAGGATGCAATTTCCGCGAAGGCATCCGGACGGGAGAAGTCGATGACCACGTCGGCGGCCCTGCCCAGCTTTCCAAGACGCTCCAGGTCCTCCCGGCCGAAGGCGGCCTCAATTTCGTCTCCGGCGGCCTGGGCGGTTTCCTGAATCAAGCGGCCCATTCTTCCCCGGCCAATCAGGATGTATCTCACAGCAGTCCGGCCTCCTCCAGCATGGCCCGGAGGGACTCCTGATGCTCCCGGCTCATTTCGCACAGGGGCAGGCGGAGGGGTCCCGCGTTCAGACCCATCATATTCATGGCGGACTTGACGGGAATGGGGTTGACCTCCATGAAAAGGCCGTTCATCAGATCCAAGTATTTGAGATGTGCTTCCAGTGCCCGGGCCTGGTTTCCGTTGGCGTAGTCCGCCACGATTTGGCGGCATACGTCTGGGCATATGTTGGCGAAGACGGAGATGACGCCGCTGCCCCCAATGCTCATCAAAGGAAGCGTGATGTCGTCGTTTCCGGAATAGAGGGCAAACTCCGGCCCTGCGCAGTGGGCAATCTTCATGGCGTAGGACATATCTCCGCTGGCCTCCTTGATGCCGCAGATCTGGGGATGCCGGCTGAGCTCCTCCACCACGGAGACGGGGATGGAGCATCCCGTGCGGCCCGGAACGTTATAGAGGAGGCAGGGAATCTTCACCCGGTCCGCCGTCTCGGTGAAGTGGCGAACCATGCCCTGGGGGTTGGCCTTGTTGTAGTAGGGGGCGATGAGCAGCAGCGCGTCGGCCCCCATGTCCTGGTACTCGATGCTTTTTTCAATTTGGGTGGCGGTGCAGTTGGAGCCGCTGCCCACGATGACGGGCACCCGGCCGTTTACCACCTTGATGGTATGAGCCACCACGGAAGCGTCTTCCTCGTGGCTCATAGTGGGGTATTCCCCTGTGGTGCCCAGGGTGAGGATGCCGTCGGTTCCGGCGGCGATCTGCCGCTCCAGAAGCTGGGTGAGGGCGTCGAAGTTGACGCTGCCGTCCTCCTGGAAAGGGGTGATCATGGCGACGATGGAGCCGGTGGGGTTGTTGAATTTCATTTGAATGCCCTCCAGATGATTGTAAAATGGGGAGACGCCGGTTTTTATAAAAAAAGCCGGCAGAGACCGCGCTCCTACCGACAGGGTGCACGCCGGGGACGGCGTGACGGTTCTGTAAGCGGATAGCGCCCCCGCAGCGCAAAGCCGCGGACAGTCCCGGAGGTCTTTCCGCCGGGCCCACCTCCCGCCCATGCCTGGACGGGGGATTCGGCGGAGCTGCCCCCGCCGCGTTCCCAGCCTGCCGGCTCCCGCGACTTCATCGTCTCCGCACCTCTATCTCATTTTTTGCTATCATATCATCTTCCAAACCCGGTTGCAAGGGGGTCCCCCGAAAAAAACCTTGTGAAAACCGACAAAAACACCGCCGCCCCTTGCGTCTTCCCGCCGGAACATGGTATATTGTGGGTTGCTGAATGAAGAGAAGGAGGCTCCCTATGCTGTCCGTTATTGAATACCGCCGCGCCCTGCACCGCATCCCCGAGCTGGATGACCGCCTGCCGGAGACCTGCGCCTATGTCCATTCCGCCCTGGCCAGCTTCGAGCTGGAGGCGTTTTCTCCTATTCCTTCCAGCGTCTGCGCCTATTTGGACGCGGGGAAGGCGGAGACCGTGGCCTTCCGGGCGGACATGGACGCCCTGCCCATTGAGGAGGCCACCGGCCTGGCCTACGCCTCTGAGAACTCCGGGGCCATGCACGCCTGCGGCCACGACGGGAACACCGCCATGGCCCTGGCCCTGGCGGAGTACGCCGCCGCCCGCCGAAAAGAACTGCCCCGCAACGTCCTGTTTCTTTTCCAGCCCTCCGAGGAAACCACCGGCGGGGCGGAGAAGCTTTGCGATACGGGCATCCTGGAGAAATACCGCGCCGTGCGGGTTTTTGCCATGCACCTGTGGCCTGGGCTGGAGCAGGGACAGGTGTACTGCCGTCCCGGTCCCATTATGGCCCGGTCCAACGAGGTGACGGTTCACCTTACCGGCAGGAGCGTCCATATCGGCAAGGCGGCGGAGGGCATCGACGCCTTGGCGGCAGGGGCGGACTATCTCCTGCGTGCCTACGCCATGGCGGAAGCCCTGCCGGGGGAGGAGCCGGTGGTCCTGCGCTTTGGAAAAATGATCTCCGGCGCCGTGCGGAACGCCGTCAGCGGAAAAACGGTGCTGGAGGGGAGCCTGCGCACCTTCCGGGACGAGACCCAGGTCCTCTGCCGCCGGGAGCTGGAGCGGATTGGCAGGGAAATCGCGTCCCAGACCGGCTGCGGCGTGGAAGTACATTTGAGCCAGGGCTATCCGGCGGTGTGGAACCACGAGGGGCTCTATGAGACGGTGCGCCGCGATTTGGGAGAAGACGCGCCCCTGACGCTGGCGGCCCCCACGCTGACAGCGGAGGATTTTTCGTTTTACCAGCGGCGGACTCCGGGGCTGTTCTTCTTGCTGGGCGTGGGAGACACGCCGGAACTTCATTCCCCCGAGTTCTGTTTCGACGATGAGGCGGTGCTGCCCAGGGGCCTGGAGTTTTTAAAGCGGCTGCTGCTTTTGGAGTGAGGGACGGCATTTCCGGCGGCTTGACACCGGCGGAATTCTATATTAAGATAAAACACCGGCATCAAACCCGATTTTCCCGGAAACATTCCGGACACATAGGAGGCAAACCACATGAAAAACGCAAGCCGCAACGTTACCCAGGGCATAGAACGGGCCCCCAACCGTTCGCTCTTTTACGCATTGGGCTACACCAAGGAGGAGCTGGAACGCCCGCTGATCGGCGTGGTCTGCTCTTATAACGAGATTGTTCCCGGCCATATGAATCTGGACAAGATTGCCGAAGCCGTCAAGGCCGGCGTCCGGGCCGCCGGGGGTACGCCGGTGGAGTTTCCCG
>OFGG01002440.1_pt1 | contig 10062 bp, 7 predicted proteins | sample 1521701 | NCBI WGS metagenome assembly OFGG01 (sample SAMEA3504081, study PRJEB24116) | mouse gut metagenome | biome: mouse gut; feature: mouse-associated habitat; material: faeces | place: Denmark | collected 2011
CCAGTGGAAACTTGCCAGCATGTACCTTTCCCACAGGCCGGAAGGGAAAGATCTGTTTGCGCTGTGCAGTCCGGAGATTGAGGAGAAGGAAAAAAGCGTCTCTGTAGGCTTCACCTATTTCATGCCGACCACGCCGAGGACAGAGTGCAAGGTAACTTATGAAGTATTTGGAGACGGACGCGTAAAGACGATCCTTTCCTATGACCCGGTAAAAGAGCTTGGGGATATGCCGGAGTTCGGGATGCTGTTCAAGTTCAGCGCGGACTATGACCATGTGAGCTGGTATGGGCTTGGGCCGGAGGAGACTTACGCTGACCGTAAAATGGGCGCGAAACTTGGAATCTACCAGAATCTTGTGAAGGATAATATGGCGGCTTACCTCGTTCCCCAGGAGTGCGGCAACAAAGAAGGAGTCAGGTATGCAGAGATCACAGATGCGAAGGGCAGGGGAATCCGGTTTGCCATGGATTTGGAAAACGGGCCGGTAAGCTTTTCGGCGCTGCCTTATACTCCGCATGAGCTTGAGAATGCCGTGCATCCATTTGAGCTTCCGAACATCCACTATACAGTAGTCCGGGTAGCAAAAGGCCAGATGGGAGTTGCGGGAGACGACAGCTGGGGCTCGCTTACCCATCCGGAGTATCTGCTTGATGTCGGTGAAAAGATGGAATTTAGTTTCTGGTTCGCGGGGATTTAAACGGAAAGATAAGCATTTTTATGGTTGAGAGGAGAAAGTATGAAGATGAGTGAGAAGATGACGGGGAGAGTTACGATTCCTACAGATGTTGACGTGGTAAGCGAGACTCTGGAGCTTGTGAAACGCTGGGGCGCGGATGCGATCCGCGACTGCGACGGAACGGACTATCCGGAAGAGCTGCGGAATGTGGACGCAAAGGTTTATTCGACTTATTATACAACGAGAAAGGATAATGCATGGGCGAAGGCAAATCCGGACGAGATCCAGCAGATGTATATTATGACTCCTTTTTATACGGCGGTGGGGCATAAGCTCTGCATCCATCTGATGAACCATTTATATCCGGATATGCTGGCGGTAAACAGCCGGGATGATATCCGCAGATGGTGGGAGGTCATTGACCGCACGACCGGAGAGGCCGTGCCGTGCGAAAACTGGAGCTACGATGAGGAGAGCGGGGATGTATGCATATCCCCGGCGGAAGAGTTCCATGATTACACGGTAAGTTTCCTGGCATATATTATGTGGGATCCGGTTCACATGTACAATGCGGTGACGAATGACTGGAAAGGCGTGGAAAAACAGATTACTTTTGATGTGCGCCAGCCGAAGACGAAAGCTTTTTCTATGGAGAGGCTGAGAAAATACATTCAGGACAATCCGCATATAGATGTCATCCGGTTTACGACATTTTTCCATCAGTTCACGCTTATCTTTGATGAGCTTGCAAGGGAAAAATATGTGGACTGGTACGGCTACTCTGCATCGGTAAGCCCGTATATTTTAGAGCAGTTCGAGCGCGAGGCAGGCTATAAATTCCGCCCGGAATACATTATCGACCAGGGTTACATGAATAATACTTATCGGATTCCTTCTAAAGAATTTCTGGATTTCCAGGCTTTCCAGCGCAGGGAAGTTGCGAGGCTTGCAAAGGAGATGGCAGACATCACCCACGAGTGCGGGAAAGAGGCGATGATGTTCCTCGGCGACCACTGGATCGGCATGGAGCCTTTTATGGATGAATTTAAGGAGATCGGTCTGGACGCAGTTGTGGGCAGCGTGGGGAACGGGGCGACATTGCGCCTGATCAGTGATATCGAAGGAGTAAGGTATACGGAAGGGCGTTTCCTGCCATACTTTTTCCCGGACACTTTTCACGAGGGAGGCGATCCGGTAAAGGAGGCAAAGATAAACTGGGTGACAGCAAGGCGGGCCATCCTCAGAAAGCCGATCGACCGGATCGGATATGGCGGATACCTGAAACTGGCGCTTAAGTTCCCGGAATTTATTGACTATGTGGAAAGCGTATGCGACGAGTTTCGGACATTGTATGAGAATATCAAGGGAACGAAGGCATATTGCGTAAAGACGGTAGCGGTATTAAACAGCTGGGGGAAGATGCGCGCATGGGGCAACCACATGGTGCACCATGCAATCTATCACCAGAAGAATTACTCCTATGCGGGCATTATCGAGAGCTTGAGCGGCGCTCCTTTTGACGTGCGGTATATAAGTTTTGACGATATCCGCGAGAATCCGTCCGTCCTGGATGAAATAGACGTAATCCTGAACGTGGGGGATGCGTATACTGCCTATTCCGGCGGGGAGAACTGGGCGGATGAAAAGATTCTGACGGCAGTGAAGAGATTTGTTTACCGCGGCGGCGGATTTATCGGCGTGGGAGAGCCGGCGGCGTGTCAGAGGGAAGGGCGTTTCTTCCAGCTGGCAAACGTTCTGGGTGTTGAGAAAGAAAGCGGGTTTACCTTGAATGTGGATAAGTATAACTGGGAGGAGCATGAGCATTTTATCACGGAAGACTGCAAAGGCAGAATTGATTTCGGGGAGGGAAAGAAAGATATCTTCGCCCTTGAAGGAACAGCCGTTATAAAAACAGAGGAAAAGAGCGTCCAGCTTGCGGCAAAGGAGTTTGGGGAAGGAAGAGGCGTATATATCAGCGGTCTTCCCTACAGCTTTGAGAACAGCAGGCTTTTATACCGGGCAATCCTTTGGTCTTGTGGCAGCGAGGGAGAGATTCTGCGGTGGTTTTCCAGCAATTATAACGCAGAAGTGCATGCTTATGTGGAGAACGGGAAATACTGTGTCGTGAACAACACTTATGAGCCTCAGTCAACGACTGTGTATAAGGGAGATGGAACAGGCTTTGACGTGGAGCTTAAAGCCAATGAAATTATCTGGTATAATATTGACTGAGCATTTCGCGTGAGTACAGGATGAGCCATCATATCCCAAATAAAATAAAAATCCCTCTGGCACGATTGCGCGGCCAGAGGGATTTCTTGCTTTGTTAATCTGAGCTACCGGTCTCTTAAATGGAACCTTGATACAAGGTCTCTCAGCATATTTGCCTGGCCGGAGAGCTGTTCGCTGGCAGCGGCGCTCTTTTCTGCCGTAGCCATATTGGACTGCACCACGTTGGATATCTGGTCGATTCCGCCGATAACAGCTTCCGTGGCATCTGCCTGCTGTGCGGAGTAATGTGCGATACCATCAATCAGCTTAGTTACCTGCTCAGCCAGTTCTACAACTTCCATCAGGGATGCGGCGGTATCATCGGCAAGGTGCATTCCTTCTTCTACAGCCTCTACGGTCTGGTCGATCAGGACGGTTGTATTCTTTGCGGCTTCAGAAGACTTTCCGGCAAGGTTGCGGACTTCATCTGCTACTACGGCAAAACCTTTTCCCGCAGCTCCTGCCCGGGCTGCCTCCGGTTCCCTGCCATGGCCGTCCTCCCGGTCTCCCTCCACTGCGGCGTTCAGGGCCAGGATGTTGGTCTGGAATGCGATATCCTCAATAGTCTTGATGATGTTGTGGATTTCCGAGGACTTGCCGCTGATTCTCTGAATCGCCGCATTCATCTGCTGCATCTTGTCATTGCTTTCTAAGAGCTTGCTGCCTGCCTGCTGTGCGATGTCATTGGCTTTCTTAGCGCCGGAGGCAGTTTTTTGTATTCCGTCAGATACTTCGCTGATATGGGTAGCCAAAAGGTCTACCGCGCTGGTCTGCTGCGAGGAGCCCTGGGAGAGAATCTGCGCGCCGTCGGAGACATAGCCGGAACCTTCTGCAACCTCTCCGGCAGCCTGGTTAATCTGGCTCATGGTGCCGTTCAGCGACAGGGATATCTTCTCAAGAGACTCACGGATCTTTGCAAATTCGCCCACATAATCATGTGAGAGCGTAAATGCAAGATTGCCCTGGGCGATTTCCTGCAGTTTTTCGGAAACCTCGTCAATATAGTCTACATAATCCCGGAGGCGTACAACGGTGCGCCCGAAGTTTTCTGCCAGCTCCCCGAGCTCGTCGTTTGAGGAGTGGCGGATGGTCTGGTTCAGCTCTCCCTCCGCAATCTTGGCGGCAACGTTGTTAAGCTCTGCCACAGGCCTTCCGATGATTCTTCTTACTAGAATGATAATCAGAAAGACCGCGATGATGACTGCGATTACGGATACAGCCGCCATAATGCCTGTCAGCGTCTTTAAGTCGCTTAAGACTTCATCCCTGGAAACATATGCAACTGCTTTCCAGTCGCTGCCCGGAACCTCTGCCACCTGTACATAGGTGTCATCATTATAAAGGGTTAATCCTGATGTGCCGCTATGTATCTGTTCTGCTGCATATGCATACATGTCTCCGTTGAATTCGCTCAGGGTTTTTCCGGTAATCTCTTTGTCGCGGTGGCCGATAATGGTATCTGTCCGTGTGTCAACAAGGAAGATGCCGCCGGTCTTCTCCAGCTTGATATCCTGCACGATGTTTGATATGGAATCCAGATATACGTCGGCAGCTACAACTCCGCGCGGTTTTCCGCCAGAGCCTTTCAACGCGCCGGAGGCTCCTACCACATAGGACTGGCTGTCTTCATCAAAATACACGTCTCCCAAGATAAAGCTCTCCGATTCGATTCCGTTCTGATACCAGGATTTTTCCAAGGCATTGAAATCAGGGCCTGGAACAAATGACGCATGATACAGGGAACCGTCCTTTAGCGCCACATAGATTCCCGCCGGGTATGCGTCGTTCTGGTCTACCGTATGTTTGACATAGTCCTTTATCTCCGGAATGTCCATATTTTCATATTCAATGGTATCTTTCTGGGTTTCAAGCATGGTCACGGTCTTATTTATCCATGCGCTTGTTTCCTGGATTGTTTTGTCGGTAGTCTCTGTAAGAAGTTTTTCGCTTTTTTCCAGCAGCGCGCTGGATACGCGGTTATACACGACTAAAAGAAGAACCGCCACCATAACGGCAATGGTTAAGATGATCGTGCCGGTCAACTTTTGCGTGATTCCCCGTTTTCCCGCTTTCTTTTTAAACGGGGCTTTTTCTTTTGCCTGTTTCTTTTCCCTCATATTTCGCTCTCCTTTATTAATTTTGATTACCAGAAGACATTGTCTCCTACATTGATACCGGAATGCCCTGTGTAAGATGCCCAGAAGAAGAGGCACTTTTTAACCTTTTGGTTACGTTCGCCGCCAAGCACCGCTTTTGCGGCTTTATAGGCTGAAGGCATGGGCCCGTTTTGCAGCACTTTGTCCAATTTCCCGGATCTGACAGGAGAAAACTGGCCGGGCTGATAGATCACCTCTTTTATGGTGTTGGGGAATTTTGCGCTGCCGACGCGGTTCATGATGACTGTGCCGACGGCGATCATGCCCTCGTAGCTGATGCCGGCCTCACATTCCAGAATCGCCGCCATCAGGGCGATTGTTTCGGAATCTGCATTTTTCGCCTCTTTCACTGCTGCCTCGGCTGCCTGCGCTTCTTTCAGCTGGTTGGTATAGTCCTCAAGCGCCCCTGAGGTTTCGGAAAGCCGGGAGGTCAGCTCTTTTTTCTGTTTTTTAAGCCTGGTTTCCAGTTTTGACAGCTCTTCTTTCTGCCGGTTCAGCTCATCCTGCTTTTTTTCGACATTCGCACAGATATCCTGGAATTCCGTCAGCATATCCCGGTCATAGTCGCTGATCTGAGTCACGTATTCAGCATTATTCAAAAAGTCTGCCATGCTCTCGGATGACAGCAGAATTTGCAGGAGGGACAGATTTCCTCCCTCGTACATGAATTTAATACGTTCTTTCATGGCATTGTAGTGCTTTTCTTCATTCAGCCTGGCAGCGGCAAGCTCAAGTTCGGCAGTTTCCAGTTCGTCTGCCTTTGTCTTAAGCTCTGCGGCCGTGTCCTCAAGCTCGGTGCCCAGGGAGTCCAGTTCTCCGGTTATGGTATCAACGTCATCTTGCAGTTCAGTAGTTCTTTTTTCAAGCTCTGAAGATGCAGGTGTGGCATACGAAAGACTCCCGGATGAGAGAAACGTGCATGTACATAAAAATATAGCTGAGATTTTTCGTATGCAGTGATATCTTTTTAACATACAAATATCCTTTCTGGTGTTTATTGGGTATATTACCCATTCCAGTATACCTTACGTTGCAGAATAAAGCAATTTTTGATAGAATATTTAAGAAATAGATAATAAATTACATTTGAAAGGATTGTTTTGATTTATGAAAAAGTATGAAGAAGAACGTTATCTTTACGAAAATATAAAGGGGAAGATATACCCGTGGGTTAAGAATGAGATGAAAGACAGCCATGCGCTGAACGGCAAGCATATGTCGGAGAATACGGCGGCGGTTTCTTTTGTGGGGGATATGAAGATCGTGTTTGCCATTAAGAGGGACGGGGATAATTATGAAGTGCTGCAGGACAATATGCTTTCACCGGATGCGGATATTGAGGGCATCTTCCATACAGCCTGCGAGAATCTTGTGAGAGATGTGGAATTTGTGATTGGAAATACGTGGTACGGAGCATACTGCATCATCGCAGACGGCATACATGAGGCGAGCTCGGTATGCTTTAGGCATATTTGGAATGTGTGTTCAGATAAGCTGGAGGACGACCTTGTTATTATGGTTCCTTCTAAGGATACGGTGCTGTTTGCGCCGGCAGGCCAGGAAAAGGTCGTAGAGGAGATGCTGGAGCATGGGAACAGGGCTTATGATGCCGGGCCGGACAGCATCACGGACATGCTGTTTTTATTTTCAAAAGCCGGAAGGGAGCTTAAAGTATATGAAACGAAGAATTAAGATGATTGGTTTTGACCTTGACGGAACCTTGCTGACAACTGACAAAAGGCTGACGGAGCATACCCGGCAGGTGCTTGAGAGAGCAATCAGAAAAGGCATTACAGTGCTTGCGGTTACAGGCAGGCCCCTCAAAGGAGTTCCCCATGAGATATGCAGCTTTGAGGGCATGAGATATCTGATCACGTCAAATGGGGCTAGAATCCTAAAAGACGGCAGGACGATTAAAGAAAATCTTCTGCCTGTGGAAAAGGCAAGAAAAATCTTGGATATTTTTGAGGATTATGATACACTACGAGATATATACTATGACGGGCAGGGATATATGCCGAGAAGGTTTATAGAAAATGTGGCGGATTATGTCACATCACCCGAGACGGCGCGTTACATTGCTACAACCCGAATTCCGATCGATGACCTTCGGGCGAAATTAGATGAGGAAAACAGGAGCCTTGACAAGATACAGGCGCTTTTCCGGAACGGGGAAGAAAAACAGGAAGCCTGGGGAAGGCTCATGTCGCTTGGAGGGCTGGAGGTCACGGGAGCGCTTGACACAAATATAGAAGTAAATGCAGGCGGGGTCCATAAGGGAGCCGCGCTCTGCTGGCTGGCGGAGAGGCTTGGGATAGCGAGAGAAGAAATCCTGGCATTCGGCGATGGCTCCAATGACCTGAAGATGATAATAGACGCGGGAACCGGGGTCGCTATGGCGAATGCCATACCGGAGGTTTTGGAGGCGGCGGATATAACGGCTGCATCCAATGATGAGGACGGGGTTGCCAGGGTGATAGAAGAATTCCTGTAATGCGCCTGAAATAAAGAAAATATACATATTAAGAGACGGGAGTTAAGAAAGGAAGAAAGATATGCTGGACTTTTTAAAAGTAGTTATCCTTGGGATTGTAGAGGGGATTACAGAATGGCTGCCGGTGAGCAGCACAGGACACCTGATTCTGGTGGGAGATCTGCTCTCGCCGGGGATGAGCGATGAGTTTATGGAGATGTTTAACGTGGTGATACAGCTTGGCGCCATCATGGCGGTTGTGGTTTTGTACTTCCACAAGCTGAATCCGTTTTCGCCGAAAAAAACCGAGAAACAAAAGCTGCTTACATGGCAGATGTGGATCAAGGTCGTCATTGCGTCGGTGCCGGCCGGCATCGTTGGAATATTGTTCAACGACTACCTCGACAAAATCTTTTATAAGCCGCTGCCGGTTGCAATCATGCTTATCGTGTATGGGGTGCTGTTCATTATCATAGAGACGCGCAATGCAGGCAGGAGGCCGGCGGTTCGGAGGATTTCGGAGCTTTCGGTGCAAATGCTTCTGTGGATTGGATTTTTCCAGATGCTTGCCTTGATTCCGGGAACGTCCCGTTCCGGCGCAACTATAGTGGGCGCGCTGCTGATAGGGGTTTCCAGGGAAGTTGCGGCAGAGTTTACGTTTTTCCTGGCGATTCCGGTCATGTTCGGCGCAAGCTTTCTGAAGCTTTTAAAATTCGGCTTTAAGTTTACCGGGCAGGAGCTGGGGCTTTTGCTTTTGGGCTGCGCGGTGTCTTTTATCGTATCGGTCTTTGCCATTAAGTTTTTGATGGGCTACATTAAAAAGCATGACTTCAAGGTGTTTGGATATTACCGCATCGTCCTGGGAGCCCTTATCGTGCTGGTTACCCTGGTTCAGATGATATTTGCGTAAATATGCATATTAACAAGTGGCTTTTTTTCGAAAATATGTGGAAAAAGCCACTTGCTTTTTATGTGAAACATGATAAAATATTTGCTGTAAATGCATTTTTATACAAAAATTATGAATGATAAAAACGGAGGAAAAATAATGAAGATGAAAAAGTTGATTGCGGCGGTATTGATGACGGCATGTGTATGCTCTATGGCGGCATGCGGCAGCAAGGATTCCGGAGACGGAGAGAAAGAATCAGGCGGTGAAGGGAAAGACACCCTTGTAATGGCGACAAATGCAGAGTTCCCGCCGTATGAGTTCCATGAGGGCGATGATATCGTAGGTATTGACGCCGAGATGGCGGCAGCGGTTGCAGAGGAGCTTGGGATGGAGTTTAAGATTGAAGATATGGCATTTGATTCCATCATCCCGGCAGTCCAGAGCGGGAAAGCTGATATTGGCGTTGCAGGCATGACTGTTACGGAAGACCGTCTTAAGAATGTAAACTTCTCTGATACATATGCAACAGCGACACAGGTTGTCATCGTAAAAGAGGACAGCGATATTGCAGGACCGGACGCGCTCACTGGAAAGAAGGTAGGCGTTCAGCTTGGAACGACGGGAGACATCTACGCGAGCGATATTAAGGATGCAGAGGTAGAGCAGTACAATAAGGGCTTTGAGGCTGTACAGGCGCTGACACAGGGAAAAATTGACGCAGTGGTTATTGATGGAGAGCCTGCAAAGGAATTTGTGAAAGAGGCAGAAGGCCTTAAGATTCTTGACGAGGCATTTACAGAAGAAGAGTATGCCATCGCGATTTCAAAAGACAACGAAGAACTGTTAGAGAAAGTAAACGGAGCGCTTAAGACTTTGAAAGATTCCGGGAAATTAGACGAGATCGTGGCAAAGTACATTAAGGCTGACGCAGAGTAGAAGATAGGAATCAGAGTATGTTGCAGGAATTACAGGGAAAATTTGTAAATAACTTTATTACGGACAATCGGTGGGAGTACATTGCAGACGGGTTGGCGACAACCCTCCAGGTCACATTTTTTGCGGTGATTATAGGTATTGTCCTTGGATTTTTAATTGCTATTGTCCGTTCGACGTATGACAAGACAGGGAAGCTCAAAGTGCTAAATGCAGTCTGCAAGCTGTATCTGACGGTTATCCGGGGAACCCCGGTGGTTGTTCAGCTCCTTATCATCTATTTCGTGATTTTCGGGAGCGTAGACATCAGTAAGGTTCTGGTTGCAGTCATGGCGTTTGGATTCAATTCCGGCGCATATGTGGCGGAAATCTTCCGCTCCGGCATGATGTCGATTGACGGAGGGCAGTTTGAGGCGGGAAGAAGCCTTGGATTCAACTATGTGCAAACGATGCGCTACATTATAATGCCTCAGGCTTTTAAGAATGTGCTGCCGGCGCTTGGAAATGAGTTTATCGTGCTTTTGAAAGAAACATCTGTGGCAGGGTACATTGCGCTGCAGGATCTTACCAAGGGCGGAGACATTATAAGGAGCCGTACCTATGACGCGTTTATGCCGCTTATTATGGTTGCCCTTATCTATCTTGTCATGGTGCTGATATT
>OFGG01002449.1_pt1 | contig 10033 bp, 8 predicted proteins | sample 1521701 | NCBI WGS metagenome assembly OFGG01 (sample SAMEA3504081, study PRJEB24116) | mouse gut metagenome | biome: mouse gut; feature: mouse-associated habitat; material: faeces | place: Denmark | collected 2011
CATCTATGCGCATCGCCTTCTTGAGTGATTCCGGCAGATCGCACACACTGTCCGTTGTGATGACAAGCGAAAGCCTCTTCTCCTGTTCGAAGATCAGGACGTCTTTCGCCACCTCCGCCTGCTCTGCTTCCTCGCTTACCTTCACCAACTCTTTGGGAAGGATACTGAGCACGGCTGCCTCAAGCAGGGCGCCGCTGACCGGCTTTGCAAGGTAACCGCTGAATCCCTCCTTCCGGTAAAGAAGCTGGTTATCACTGCCTGCATTGGCAGTCAGAGCAATTACCGGCACATTCTGGCACAGCCCTCCCGGCTGCACGCGCAGTACGTGGAGACACTCGATCCCGTCCATCTCCGGCATCATATGATCCATGAGGATGCAGTCATAGTGGTGGTTCTGGGTCAGCCGCAGGCACTCCGCGCCGCTGGAGGCGGTATCAATCTGGATTTTGGTCTCCAGCAGCAGCTTGGTTACCACCATCAGGTTCATATCGTTGTCATCCACCACCAGGATATGCGCGTCCGGGGCCTCAAAGCTCTGGCGGTAGGGCTCTCCGTCGTGGGCTCTCGCCCGGGAGGCCAGCGTAAATGTTCCCAGCGCCTTTTCGTCAATGATGTCCTGCTCCAGACTGACGATAAATGTGGAGCCCTTGGTGTAGACGCTGTTCACGCTGATCTCGCCGCCCATCAGCTCCACAAGCTGCTGCACAATGCTCAGTCCCAGGCCGGTACCCTCGATATAGCGGTTCTTTTCCGCGTCCACCCGCCGGAAAGCGTTGAAGATGTAAGGGATGTTTTCCTTCTTCACCCCCATGCCGGTGTCCTCCACGGAATACCAGACCCGCACCCGGTTTACTCCCTGACGCTCACACCGGACGGAGAGGGTTACCGAACCCTCGCTGGTGTACTTCACCGCGTTGTTGAGCAGGTTGATGAGGATCTGCTTGATGCGCACCTCGTCCCCGCAGAGCATGCTGGGGATGGAGGGGTCCACATGGAGCTTGAACTCCAGCCCCTTCTCCCGGGCCTTGACCCAGATCATGTTGACGATCTCCGAGAAGAGGGCCCCGGTCTCGTAGGAGACGCTGACGACCTCCATCTTCCCGGATTTGATCTTGGAGATATCCAGGATGTCGTTGATGAGGGTGAGCAGGAGCTTGCTCGCCCCCTGGATGTTCCGGGCGCTCTCGGCCACGCTCTCCGGGATGTCCTCCCGCAAAATGAGCTCGTTGAGGCCGATGATGGTGTTGATGGGCGTACGGATCTCGTGGCTCATGCTGGAGAAGAAGTGGTTCTCCGCCCGGTTGAGCTCCTCGATCTCCTTCTTCTGCTGTTGGGAGAGGGCGTTCTCCTCCTCGTACATCCGGTTGAGGAACATGAGCAGGACGCTGGCCAAAAGCCCCACCATGATAACGGAGAAGGCGGAGTCGAAGAAGGAGCGCTCCAGGGTGTTCCCCACCGCTGTCTGGGGGAAGAAGAAGGCGGCGGAGTAGCAGATCAGGGTCTCCGCCGCGCACAGGACGAAAAACACCCCCATGCGCCGCCCCTGCAAGGTGATGCAGACGTAGATAAAGCAGAAGACGAACCACTCCGGAACGCCGCTGTAGAAGCCCCCGGCGGTGAAAAAGCTGATGGGGAACAGCACCAGCATCAAGACCGCGATCGCCGTGGCCCCCACGTCGATGCGCCGCTTCCGGATACTGTATTTGACGATGGCCCCCATGACCACAAGGCTCACTGCCAATATGAGGATATTCCAGATGCTCCTGCCCATGGGCAGAATAAACAGCAGAGCGAACATGCAGATACTCGTCACCAGGCGGAACATCCGCTCCCGCAGGCTGATCCGGTGGTCTGTAATGACCTCTAACCATTTTTTGATCAAGCCGTCACTCACCCCTCCTTACTGGGTATTTTCAGACAGCTCACCGGACTCAAAGCCCGGTGAGCTGTTCGCACAGCGCCTCATACGCCGCCATGAGGGCGGGGTGATGGGCCTGGATGTAGCCGCCGTCCCCCCGCTTTCCGGCCATCTCCAGCTCCTTGGCCTGGGCGGAGAGTGCCTGGGCGCCGATGGTCAGGGACGTGCTCTTGAGCGCGTGGGCCTTCACCGCGTAGTCCGCCCACACGCCGGATTCAAAGAGGGCGTCCAATTCCTCCCGCTTCTCCCCGCTCTGGGCGGAGAACATGCGGAGCATCTCCCGGTAGAAGCCCTCCTCCCCGGCGCAGTAGCGAAGGCCCGTCTCCACGTCCAGCCCGGCCTGGGCAAGGCGGTCGAGGGGAAGGCCCGGTGCGGCCTCCTGTGCCTCCTCCGGGGGCGCGGCGGGGGCTTCCTCCGGTTCGGCGGGGGGCGGAGCCGCCTCCGCAGGCTTTTGGGACGGCGCCTCCTCCAGGACATGGCCGGTGCTGTAGTGGATGCGGTCTTTGGGCAAAACCCTGCGCAGGACCCGCTCCAGGACGGTGCGCTCAATGGGCTTGGGGACAAACTCGGTAAAGCCCTCGCTGCGGAACATCTCCCGCGCGCCGCTGACGGTGTTGGCGGTCAGGGCGATCACCGGGAGATCCTTATAGGCACCGTTCTGGAGCTCCCGGATTTTTTTCAGAGTCTGGACGCCGTCAAATCCCGGCATCATGTGATCCAGGAACACAATGTCATAGGGAACGCTGTCGCACAGCGTCACCGCGCCCCGGCCGCTGAGGCAGGTATCCACCATGATCCCATAGCTGCCCAGAACGCCCTTTGCCACCACCAGGTTCATTTCCTCATCGTCCACCACCAGTGCCCGAACGCCGGAACAGGTGAAGGGCTTCCGGCCCGCGGCCTGGGCCTCCGCGAAGCCCCGGGCCCCCAGCTCCCCGTTGAGCAGGTTGGCCACGGACAGGGCCGAGAAGGGCTTGTGGATCAGGAACAGGTTGCTCTCGCTGTCCAGCATAAACTCTTTTTCCGCGATCACGACAACCTGGAGCGTCACCGCCAGCTCCTCGTAATACGCCCGGTTTTCCTCGTATTCCGACTGGGCGATGAACACGTGGGTCAGCTCGTAGTCCCGCTGCAATTTGAGCAGTCCCTCAAAATTGTGGGTCTGGTATCCCGTGATGCCCAGTCCCTCCACCAGATTCCAGATCAGGCCGTCATAATATCCCCGGACCTCGTCGCAGCTGTACCGCTCCGGGCGGAAATAGCACGCAATGCGCAGCAGCTCCGGGTGGTTGACCGCGATACAGGGGCCTTTGTCCGCCACGCCCTGGGGAATCGCGATGCGGGCGTTCAGGCCCCGGTTCTCCTTGCTCTCAAAATGGATAAAGCCGCCCATGGCGTTCAGCAGACCCCGGGCGATGGGCAGCCCCAGCCCCAGCCCGCCCACAAAGCGACTGCTACCGGAGTCGGCCTGGTAAAAATCGTCATACATCTGGAGCATTTGGGAGTCCGTCATGCCGATTCCCGTGTCCCGTATGTCGATAATCAGATTGATGCCGTACTCCTCCGGCCGGTATCCAATGCGGATGTTGACGCCGCCCTCCTCCGTAAATTTGATGGAGTTTTCCACCAAAATCTTCAGCACATGGGAGATTTTCTCCGCGTCCCCCACCAGAACCGACGGCACCTTGGGGTCGATGTCAAACACAATCTCCAAATGCTGCAAATTGCTTTGCAGGGCTGTCATGGTGATGACGTCGTTCAGCACCGAGGTAATCATGTACTCCTCCTTGGCCGACGTCATGGTGCCCTCTACGATCTCGGTGTAGTCCAGCATATTGTTGATCTGGTTGGACAGGCGTTTTCCCGCCATCTTGATGGAGGTCATGTCCTCCCAGATATCCGGGGAGATCTCCCGCCCCAAGGCCACCTCGCTGATGCCGATCACCATATTGATCGGCGTGCGCAGCTCGTGAGACACATTGGACAAAAAGACAGCGTTCTGCTTTCCCGCCGTCTCCAGCTGGTTGAGCATATGGTCGTACCACTTCCGCTGGGCAGCCCGCCGCCTGATCCAGTACCCCGCCAGGGCCGCCCCGCCAAAGGTCATAACAGCACCAAGTCCCAGGCGAAAGGCATCCTGGAACTCGATATTGTGAGAGAGCGTATGGAGGATCAGGGCGTGGTATAGCAGGGCCAGCACGTACACAGCCTGAACCACATACAAGATCCACGCTTTGTTCAGCATAAACAGAGCCAAAATGATAACGCAGGCCAGGGCAGGTATGTCGTAGAGGCTGACCTCATGGACGCTGAAGAAAAAGAACTCCGCCAGCACCAGTCCGACGCACAGGTTTTCATAAAGCGCGTCGGAGCCAATCTTGGCGATGTGCAGCAGCCACACGCTGAAACAGCCGATCACTATCAGCGGGACAGTCCAGAGTTCCCAGGCCATCACCGCCGTGATCAGTGCCAGCATCCCGCTGAACGTCGTCGTGATCACGGCAAGCAGCAAGTGTCTGCTTGTCTGCTCCTCCGCCTTCATCGCCTTTCCAGTACCTGCGAGATCCGCAGTATCAGCTCCTGGGGCGGGAAGGGCTTTTTCAGGTAATTCACCGCGCCAAGCCGAATGGCACTGACCACATCGTCCTCCTGGCCCGACGCCGTCAGAAAGATCACGGGCGTGTCCGGGGCAAACTCCTTCATGCGCTCAAAGGTTTCGAAGCCGTTCATTCTCGGCATCTCGATATCCAAAAGCACCAAATCCATCTGTTCGCGTTTCATGGTATCCAGGGCCTCTACCCCGGAGCTGGCGAAAAACACGTCGTACTCAGTCCTCAGGATTTTCTTGATCCTCATCAGATTCATATCGTCATCGTCAACGGCCAACACACGTTTCAGCATTGCAATGTCCTCCCAGTTCATAGTCAGGTTTGTTCCAACCCTTGGCCCTATTCTAAATGATGGACTTGAGAAAATCAAGGATAATTGTGTACGTTTTTGTTTTGTTTGGCTTTACATTTCCTGGAACAGGTCCGTTTAAATTAGTCGCGGGAGGAAAGGTTGAAAAAACAATACAGTTATTGAGCCAGACCACTGGCAATGGCAGGGTTAATGTTGGCGTTGGTTGGATGCTGAAAGTTGATGGTTCTCTTGCGGTACGGTTTCAAATACTTTATCAGAAATGATGATCTCATAGGAGTCGGCACAGATGACAGCTGCTTCAATTTCCCTCCAATAAACATCCCCGCAAAGCCGGAGATTTTCCTTATGCGGGCATAGCCCTATGCTAATAGCTTGCACGTCACGTCGTGCAAATACGGTCTGCCAGCCGCGAGGGACTGTTATCTGCTACCCGTAAACGAGTTTTAGTAATTCCCCATCGTCAACTGCTCCCTGTCTTATCTTCTTCCACTTGTTGACAGATATACTCCTCAATCTTTTTTGCGTTTTTCCCCACTGCATCCACATCATATCCCCAGCACCAGAGTTCTCGGTTCCGATACTGATACTTTTGGTGGTATTTCTATCAGCATATGTACGTGGTCTGGGCAAACCTCTGCCTCTACTATCCTCACCTTCTAATTGCACAGCATTCGCCATATTTCCCCGATTCTCCGCCACTTTTCTCCATGAAACACCTTTCTCCTGTACTTCGGCGCAAATACTATATGATACTTGCAATTCCATTTTGTGTGCGATAAACTATTCGTGTCATTCGCCTTTATGACCTCCCTTTGCTTTCCTGTGCAGTTGGCCCACCGCACTTTTACTTAAAGCAAAGGGAGCTTTCTTGCCTACATTATCGCCATTGGGTTTCTTTTGAACCACTCGCCCAGCGAGTGGTTTTCTATATACAATAAAACCCCCCCTACAACTGAGCAGCGAAAGCCAAGAAAAAAGTGCCCTGTCACAGGCGGCGGGCACAGCCAAAACGATCCACGGAGCCATTCAGACCGGCAAGGCCATCTCTGCCGCCGCCAAGGGTGCGGCTGTGGGCGGCCCCTACGGTGCGGCTGCCGGGTTGGCGTTTGCGGCGGGACAGCATGGGAAGCAGCTGCTGGCGGCGGTGGCCGTTCTTCTGCTGCTTCCGGTGATGTTCATTCTCATGCTCCCGGGACTCATGTTCGGCGGGCTCACCAGCAGCGGCGCACCCGGTCGGCCCGTCCTCAATGACGGCAATGCCATCACCGCGCACCTGGACAGCATTGCCGCCGCCATTGACGAAATTCTGGCCGAGGGAGTGGAGGATGCCAAAGCCCGGGCCGCCCAGGACTTTGCTACCACTGGTGGGGACAATTATGAAGTCGTCCAGCCCATCACGGTGTCCAGCAACACCAACTCCTTCATCAGCCAATACTGCGCTGCCAAGGAGCAGAGCTGGGCGGAGATCTCCCTGGAGGATTTGAAGCGGCTCCTGCGGAACGGGAAAAGCAGCCTCTACTCCTTCACCCGCACCAGCGAGATCCGGACGGTAGAGGCAGACGACCCGGACACCCCGGACGTGGTGGAGACAAAAGAGGAGACGTGGTACATCTATACCCTGGTCTACAATGGGGAGTCCCACTTTGCCGACCAGGTGTTCCATCTGACGGACGCTCAAAAGGCACTGGCCGGAGACTATGCCCAGAACCTGATCCTGTTTCTCAGCGATGGCTCCATTCAGCACATTGAATACAGCGGAGGCACTATCACCTCCCTGGGCGACGTCCGCTTTACCGACGGCGTGACGGAGGTGGTCTATTTCAACCAGCTGGATCAGCGGTATGCCAACCAGCCCTACGGAACAGACAACATCGGCGGATATGGCTGCGGGCCTACCGCTATGTCCATCGTGGTGTCCTCCCTGACGGATGAGATCGTGGACCCCGCCGCCATGGCAAAATGGGCCTATGAAAACGGCGGCTGGTGCAAGGGCCAGGGCTCGTACCACTCCCTGATCCCCAACGCGGCCAAGGCCTGGGGCCTGACTGTGGAGGGGTGCAGGGCCGACGAACCCCAGCGCATTCTGGACGCGCTCAGCCAGGGCAGGCTGGTGGTTGCCATCATGGGCAAGGGCCACTTTACCGCCACCGGCCACTTCATTGTCCTCCGGGGTGTGCGTGATGGAAAGATCCTGGTGGCCGACCCCGCCAGCACCTCCCGGAGCCGGAAGGCGTGGGATCTGTCCATCATCCTCAACGAGGCGGGAAAGCGGGCGGGGGCGGGCGGGCCGTTCTGGATTGTAGGCGCATGAGAAGGGCATGGTTCGGATATACCGTCCATGCCCTCGTCCCACTATGTAGTTAAATATTTTGAGTTGTCCTGCCGGCAGTCCAAAACAGCGTCCAAGTAGACATTTTCGCCCTTTACACAGAACAATGCCTTATACCGTTTGCAAAATAAGGCCTTGCGGAATTGCCCCGGCGGCAATTCATATTCCGTCTCCACCGGAAACTGAAACGGATTATCCTCCAACGCATCCAACACTTTCTCAAATTCCGTGGTCAGTCCCCTGGCCGCAGGGACACTTACATTTGCCAGAAAGCGTGTGTGCCGCACAAGCATGGCGTCCGCCCGTCTGGACACTGTGACGGTATACTTACCCAACGGCCTCTGCCTCCCCGATCACACGCTCCATGTCAGCCAATACGTCCCGGGCGTTACGGCCTTGATAACCGTTCTGCCGTTCCGCCTGGGCCTCCATCAGCTCGTCATACACGGCGTTCCGGGGATGGAGCGAGAGCGTAAGAGGGACAGCCTGTTCCCGGACAATTTGCTTCAAGAACATGGTAAATGCGCCGCTCATGGTCAGCCCCAACTCAGACAGGACTTCCTCGGCCTGGGATTTTAGTGTGGAATCCATACGCATACTGAAATTAGTATCGCCTGGCACAGAAGATCACCTATCCTTTCTTGATAATTGTACTACACAGTATATGCAATGTCAATGCACTTAGTCAGGAGGTGTTTGCATGAATGCCGAATGTCAACGGCTCTATCTATTTTTGGCTGCCTGCCAGGGAAACTGGCGCAACAGCGTTTGCCTCTCTACCGATGGCCCCGGCTATCTGCTGTCCGCCGACCGGGACGGCCGGCCCGTTGTGATGTCCGTGGAGCAGTTCCGGCAGCTCACAGGTGAGGCCATCGACCCCGCCGAGTGCTGCGGCCGGCTCACGGAGGATGCCTTCAAGGCCCTGTACGCCCAGTATCTGCTCCGGCGTATGCCTGGGGCGGATTCGAACCCTTTCGACATCCTCAGCCAGGACCCGTTTCCCCCGCCCCTTTAGTGCCAACCCCCACTGTTAAGCCCGCCCCGGAGATCGCTCCCGGGGCGGGCTTTTTTACTGTTTACAGAAAATTAACAGGGTTAGCGGCCTGCAACTGCCGTCGAGCGGTGCGTAATAGATCAGGAAGTATGTTTAAGGCCATCCCAACATCAGAAAGGAGCGATCCCCATGAAACGAATGAATATCAAATGCCCCTACTGCGGCTCCCAAGCACTCTTGCGGCCTGCGTCCGTAGTCTACGGCTCCAAAGCCGCAGACCCTGCCGCCCCCTACTATGTCTGCGCCCGCTTTCCAGGCTGTGACTCCTATGTGGCCGCCCACAGAGACACCCGCTCGCCTATGGGTTCCTTGGCCGACAGCGGGCTGCGCCGTAAGCGCGCGGAGGCCCACAGGGCTTTCGGCCGTCTGTGGGCGGACGGCTTGATGACACGAAAGCAGGCGTACCGCTGGCTCCAGGCCAAGCTGGGTTTGCCGGAGCAGGAGGCCCACATCGGCAAATTCTCCACGTTCCGCTGTGAGCAGGTCATCCAGCTGTGCGGTGAATTTTTGATCCGGGACGGAAAGCCTGCGCAGCGGTATATAAGCTATCGGCGAAAGGAGGCACGGCTGTGAAACTCGATTTTATTCTAACTGCGGATCAGCAGGCTCTCGTGGAAGAAAACCTCTCCCTCATAGACAAAACCATCAGCCTGTTCATCGACCCGGATGAGAGGGTGTGCGATTTGAGTCGGAGCGATCTGTATCAGGAGGGTGCCATAGCGTTGTGCAAGGCATCGGCCACCTACGATGGGAAGTCCGCCCAGTTCAGTACCTACGCCACAACAGTTATCCGGAATCATCTGTATAACTGCTGTAAGGCAGCCAATACCCGGCAGAGGATTCTCCCCTCGGTTTCTCTCAATGCCGGCAGCTCCGACGAAGATGGTCCACCCAGGTTTCTGGAGCCGTCCACACCGGATGGGGTGGACGAGCTGCTGGGCCGGATGGACGACCACAACGGGGACTGCAAGCGGCGGCACACCGGCGTAGCACGGTTGGGCGTGGAGGCGTTAGAGCTGAAGATAAAAGGACTGACCGGGCCGGAGATCGCCCGGATGTATCACACTACGCCTAACAACGTAGGTGCGTGGATCTCCCGGGCGGCAAAGAGAATTCGGCGGGATTTTGCCGCATGGCGGTAGGTGCGGCTGGCGGGCATCGCTATTGGGATATCATAGCGTGTATTCTCGAAACATCCTAAAATCGTGATGCGGATAATATATAGCATTGACATATACAGTTTATTTGGTTATAATAGGCAAAAGGCAGTGTCACCATTGTGTTTGATGTATGGTGCAAGTGGATACCGTCTTATCCAAATTAGTATAGTAGCAAGGCAGGAGTGGCTTTAGGGTGCCAGGGCCTGTGAATTTCTACGAAAAAACAAGGATTGCGCATAGTACCATAGATAGGACTCCTCCTCCAAGTCGCGTACCCCTTTTTGAGTACAATTGAAACCAGCGATGGGGAAATTGTTTCCCGTGTCTTTGCGACGAAGGAAAATAGGATTCCCAGCAGCACAAACTCATATCCCCCTAACCATTACCGCTATGGTGCCTATTTGCGGAACCCTGAAGATCTTCAGCGGTACTACTTTCTTAACCTGAATTTCAACAGGAAGAACACAACAGTTTGCTACAATACACTGACTATTTACGCGGATCCTGGCGTGAAATTTGAGTTGACTGATATCAGCGGCCGAGTTATAATAAACACAAATGGGGTTAAAGCGGCAGAACTTGTTAAGTATTATAATAAGACAATATGAAATGACTCCTCAATCTTGAAAAGCGTGGATTAGCCAGTCATA
>OFGG01002452.1_pt1 | contig 10028 bp, 10 predicted proteins | sample 1521701 | NCBI WGS metagenome assembly OFGG01 (sample SAMEA3504081, study PRJEB24116) | mouse gut metagenome | biome: mouse gut; feature: mouse-associated habitat; material: faeces | place: Denmark | collected 2011
GCGCCCCTTTTGACATTTCGGTTTCACCGGAGGGAACCAGGCTGGCTGTGGTGTACGGATATGAGGCGGCGGTATTTGAACTGGGGGACAGGAAAAGGATAACCGTTTTGCCCGTGAAAGAATCGGCGTTGTCGGACTGCCTGTTTACGGACGAAGACCATGTGGTCTGTGCCGGACAGGAGGGCGTGACGCTCTATGACCTGGAAGCGAAGCGTGTGGTCTGGACAGGCAGGGAAGCCACAACCCTGGCGGTATCGGCTGGCGGGAGTACGGTTGCGGCAGTGGACAGGGATGCGGATTACGCGGTTCTTTACAATACGGAGGACGGGACGGAATTGGCGGTGTGTTCCTTTGAAGGGCTTTCCATGGCTGTGGCGGCAAACGATATCTTTGCCGACCCGAAAGATGCCATTTTTGCCCTGAACGGGGATGGGAGCCTGCTTGCGGTAAGTTTTTCCCAGGGAGGGCTGAAAGTTTTTGACCTGCGGGACAGGGAAAATGACCTGATTATATATGACGCTTCCGGATATCGGCATTTTGAGGGCGGTTTTTGCGGGAATTATTTTGCTTTTGCCGCCGACGGGGACGGTGCGCAGTTCGGCCTTGTGGATACTGCCGGGGCCTCGCTTGCCGGGGGGTTGGAGTCCGGGGAGCGTTTTATCTTAAAAACAGATGAAGACGGCATATATCTGGGCAACGGCAACGTGCTTGTGGAACTGGAGACATCCACGTTGGAGGAGATGGAGATAGCATATACCGGCAGCGTAGATATGACGAATTTTGCCGTGGGGGGCCGGCATGTCCTGGTTGCCACGGAGGATAACGGTTTTTCCTTTTTTGACAGCGGGGCGCATCTGATGACATCGGAGAGCGGGAATCAGAACGCCGACTTTCTGGCGCTGACAGAAGGCTATGCGGTAATCGGAAACCGGACGGAGGCCGCTTTGCGGATTCTGGAGCTGGAGAATCACGGGGAGGAGCGTCTGTTTGCCTATGATGCCCGCTATGATCACGAGGAGGCCAGAATCAGCGCCGACGGCCTTACAGCCATGCTGTTCAGCCACAGGGGATTTCGTATATACGATACGGAAGGGAAACTTGTGGCGCAGGCGGAACTGCCGGACGAGGGGAAGATATATGATCAGCAGTTCAGACGGGAAGGGGAAGATTCTTACCTTGAAGTAATATGGTACGACGGCACCAGGCGCTTTTACAGTGCGGCGGACGGGGCAGTAATATCGGAGAAGGCAGGGGAAGCGCCCGCCAAAGACCTGTATGAGGAATTTTTTGTCGGCGGGTATCGTATCGCCTCCGGCCTGCATGATGCGCCGGTTGTATATGATGCACATTCCGGAGAGGAACTGGCGGTGCTGGAAGCGGACGGCTATCTGACCTATGTGACGGAGGTTGGCGATTACCTTATCACAGAATATATGGATACGGCAGGAGGGAGGTACGGACTTTTGCTGAACAGGCAGTTCGAGGTACTTGGCATTCTTCCGGGTCTGTGCGATGTATACGAAGACACTCTTGTCTTCGATGATAAATCCGGGAATTTGCGGCAGAGCCGCTTATATTCCCTCCGGGAGCTGGTTGCCCTCGGAGAGGCCTATACAGGCTAAAAAATACGAAAGGAGGATTTCGCTTAGATGAAATCTATGAAACGTGGTTTGGCAGTACTCCTGGCGGTGCTGTTGATTATGCCCACACTGCCAGTGAAAGCGGACGCGGCAAAGACACAGCCTGCTGACGGCCCGGGCTATGAGGAAAGCCTGACAGGCGCAGATGCCGGGGGGGAAGCTTCCGGCGGTACGGGCGGTGCCGTGCATGTCCCTGAGACGGGTGCGGACAGTGGAGGCCTGCCGGGTACAGATGCTTTCGAATCCGGAGAGGGCTTTGATGTCAGCGGCAATGATGCGCTGGGTTCCGGAGAGGGGGAAGGCGCTGTGGACGGTACTCCCAAGGAAGGCTTTGACGTCAGCGGCAATGACGCTTCAAATCCGGGATCGCTTCCGGAATACGGAAATGCGGGGGTGGTATACAGTACGGGAGGCGAGTACCGGCTGATTATCAATCCCAGTGTCTCGGAAAACGAGGAATATGAGGGGGTCTCGGGTGTCTTCGAAGCGGACGGGAGCTATACCATCCAGATTCCGGAGGAGGATCCGTTCTTCCCATATGAAGTTCAGTTTGTGGATCCGGAATCCGGTGAGGCGCAGAATCAATGGTTTATGACACCGGATTCCGCAGTGGAGTTCGGCGGACATACTTTCAGGGTGGCGGCAAACTTTACCGGGAATGTTGTAACGCAGTTCAGCCTGAATATTGCAGGGGATGTTGTAGTGGCCTATCCCGCAGAGAAGGAATTCGGCGGTGCGGAACCCATGTCGCTGCTTCCCTTGAAGGAAGTATATCTGGACAGCATTGACCTGAACGGCTATACACCGCTGGAATTGACCATGGTGTCCGTTGAATCCGTCTTTACCGGTGATACGGAGCTGAAGGATACGGACAGAATTATGTGGACTACCAGGTATTCTTCCGGCAGTAGTGCCGATGTACCGGATTATACGGTCAGCCAGAGGGGAGACTGCATCAATCTGAGTTACGCCCACAGTGTCCAGATGATAGTGGGAGAGCCGGACCAGCTGGCGGCGGACAATGTCCGCTATACGGCGTACCTGAACAAATCGGATTATGACGGATGGCTGACCCCTTTCTTTTATACACAGGCGGAAGACGGTACGCGGACGGCAGTTGAGGTGAAGCAGGATTACTATAGTTATTCATCCAACAATGTCCACGGTTCCAGGTTTGAATACGGGTATGAAAATATTTCTCTGTCCGGTAAGCAGGGAAATATCAGTGAGGGGTATCTGGCGCTGCAGATTAATTCCGGGAATTATGCAAAGACCAGGTTTACTTCTGTCAAGGCATATGAAGGCCTGTATGAAACTGCGGCGGAGGCAATGGCCGCGGAGGAAATCACAAACAGGATTTTTACGGCGGATATGTCCGGGGCAGGTGCGGGATATCAGATGAAAAGAAGTTCAAATGACATTACCCTGGTATCTTTTGACACACAGGGAAATGTGACAGGATGCCTGCCGGTACGTATATACTGTAATACCGTAATGCATGGCGTGTATGTGGACTGGATGAGAAACGCTTCCGGCAATGACATAACTTCCGGACGCAGCTATGAGGAAAAGGACGGATGCTTATATTACACCCAGAGGCTTTACAGCGGCAACCCGGCCAACGGAAACTATGTCCAGACCTTTATGTATTATGACGATGGTACGGGGAATAAGGGGGTAATCACTGCCGCGTATGCGGGGCATTACGCCAGTATTGCCGAAGCGACGGCGGCAGGCGCGCAGGATGTGAAGGATACCCTGTTCCGGGAGGAGAGCTACAGCTATGACAATTTCAGGGGATATGCGGGCGATTTCTCGGCAGGCATTGACTTTACCGTATTTATAGGCGCGGACGGAACAGAAGGACAGCAGGTTTTGAAATATAACATCAAGACTGTCACGAATGATGCTGCCGGCCCCAACAGCAACACTTCCGTGACTTTTGAAGGGCTGCGGGATGCCGGCGGTTTGCGGGTAAACTCTGTCAAGCTGTTGGATTCCTATGCGGAGAACAACTATGTGGTATTTCTGGTAAATGAAGACGTTGACCGCAGTAACCTGGCGCTTATATTTTATCCTGACGACAACCCGAAGCTTTATGCCGAAGGAAGCAGTACGCCGGAAACCAGCGGGGAGAGTTACCATGACTTTTCAAAAGGAGCGTTACAGTTTACGGCTGCTGCTGAGGACGGGGAGAACGCAAAAAATTACTGGGTGCAGGTGGTGACCAGGGCGGAGGCCGAAGGCCGGATCTTTATGAACAGCCTGGCGGATTCCAGTGTCGAAACCAGGGTTGAGGGCGGCGTTATATATACTTCCAGAGAAGTAATGCTCGACTATGTGCATGATTACAAGCATGATATCATGCTTGCCAACATGGGGACAGAGGCGATTGAAGCATTGTCTGCAGAAGTGGTATCTGATGTGGTGGAGCTGGATGATTACTGGGTACTGACGGGAAATCATGCATTGTCAGGATTTACCAATACTGACAGGAACACCAGCTATGGAAAATTGTCGAATCTTGCAATGCTGCGGTTAAGGGGGAAGGAAGGCGTTGAAGACGGTACGGACATCACCGGTACGCTGACCATTAAATCCGGTACTGCCACGCTGATGGTGATAACCCTTACCGGTACGATCGGTGACCCGTCTATAACGACGAAGGAAGTTCCTGAAGCGGTTAAGTACGTTCCCTACGGCACCATGATCCAGAACAGCAATAAGTACAGCTGGAATACGGTGAGGTATGAGGTGTGGGAAGGTGAACTGCCCGGAGGCATGGTGGTCAGGCCCAACGGAGAACTGTACGGTGTGCCTACGGAGGTGGGTGAGTTTACCTTTACGGTAAGGATGACGAACAGTTACAGCAGCTTCGGGAGCAGCTTCAGACAATTCACTTTGGCTGTACAGGAAAACACGGACGCCAACGTCGAAGGACAGACGGATTTGAACTACGAGCTGACAGAGCGTGTAACCTATGACTACAACAGCGGTCTGGGCGACCAGCTTATGGTTTCTCAGGGTGAGTACGGGGAATTCGTCGCACTGTGGCTGGACGGTGTGAAACTGACAGAAGGTGTTGACTATACATCCGAATCCGGCAGTACCCGTATTACCATTGCATCCCAGACGCTGGAGGGCAATAAGGCCCAGGGGACGCATACCCTGGGTGTGGAGTTCCGGACCACCGACAACAACACCTTGAGGCGCGCGGCACAGAACTATGTTCTGGGCGGTAAAGGCAGCTTTGAAGATGGCAATAACGATTCCGGAAATGATGACAACAGCGATAACGACGGCAATGGCAGCAGTTCGGGCAATTCCGGCAGCACTTCCGGAGGTTCGGGAACTGCCGCGGCAGAGTCCACAGTCATTTCTTATACGGTGCAGAAGGGAGATACTCTGTGGAAGATTGCCGTGAAATTCTTTGGGGACGGAAATCAGTGGAGGAAGATTTACGAGGACAATAAGGATGTACTGGGCAATCCGGACAGGATTTATGCGGGCCAGGTACTGAAGATTATCGTTACCACCGCTTCAGGCAGCCAGGAAACAGTGCCGGCGGCCGGCGGTACTTATACGGTGCAGCCCGGTGACAGCCTGTGGAAGATTGCGGTGAAGGCCTACGGAAACGGACGCAGATGGAGGCAGATCTACGAGGCGAATGCGGACAGGCTTCCGGATGCCTCCAGGATTTACGCAGGCCAGGTGCTGGTGATTCCGGAATGACATAATGTTTTATGCAAGAGGCGGTGACGAACCGCCTTTTGTATTGCCATGAAAAGAGGGGAGACGGCTTCTGGGCGGAAATCCGGCATCCCGGCGGGCATTCGTATAAAGTCATTGACAATGTATATACTATTGTATATACTGACTATAGGGAAGGAGATGATTTTATGCAAGCAACAATTCAGAAATGGGGAAATTCACAGGGGATAAGGATTCCAAAAGCATTCCTAGAGGCATTGGGAATGATGGAAAATGATCTTGTGGAACTTAATAGAGTTGATGATAATATTGTAATCACGAAAGTTAAAGAAAACAAGAAACTTACACTGGAGGATATATTCAAAGATTATGATGGAGAATATGTAGCTGAGAAATTTGACTGGGGATCTCCTGTTGGGAAGGAAGTGTGATAATGTATAATCCAAAGCAAGGTGACATAGTATTCTTGGATTTTAGTTCACAATCAGGACATGAACAGGCAGGAAGAAGACCTGGAGTAGTTATCAGTAATGAGCAGTTTTTTATGAGGACTAAATTTGCTGTAATATGTCCAATTACGAATACAAGCAATAAATTTCCACTGCATATTCCTTTAGATGATAGAACAAAAACAATAGGTGTGATATTGACAGAACATATGAAGTGTTTGGATGTAATCAATAGGAATATTCAGTTTGTGGAGAAAATGCCGGAAGACTTGTTAGAAAAGACATTGGCATATGTAAAAGCATTTTTTTAATAGAGACTTGAAATAATAGATTTATAGGACTATAAACAAGGATAAAGATGGCTAAAAAACGTAAAATTGTATTGAATATGAATGAACTAAATAATATAAGAAATGAAATAATTGCAGATCAGGAACAAAGAAGAACCGTTTGGATTAATATGTATATTTTGTATACAACAATTTTTGTTCTTGCGATGCAATGGTCATATTATTTATTTTTGGTGACATATATAATTATTTTGCCTTTTCAAGCAACAATTAATAATTTGGTATGGAATGTTGCTAGATTATCGGCGTATATAAGAATTTTTTATGAAGAGTATGATGAAAGTTTAAACTGGGAATCAATGAATGCAAATTATGATATATATAGGAAATATTTAGGTAAAATGGAAAATAAATTAACAAGCCAGATAAAGGTAGCGGCAATACACTCCTGTTGAGTAGTCAGACTACAGAATAATAATCAAAAGTCTACGGTATTTGAGTTGTATTGGACTACAATATTAAAAAGAAAGGAAGTTATGATGTTTTTCTTTTATAAACATTATACAAGGATATATGGGAAAGTTAGATAAGTTAAGTGTGTTCATCAGTCTTGTATTAAGGCACAAACCAGATGCAGCAGGGATTACTTTGGATGAACATGGATGGGCAAATGTTGAAGAACTTCTTGACGGCATAAATGATACTGGACGTAAGATGGATATGGGAGTATTAGAAGAAATTGTTAGAACTGATCATAAACAGAGATATAGTTTTAATGAAGACAAGACGCTGATTCGGGCAAATCAGGGGCATAGTATTCCAGTGGATGTAGAATTGAAAGAGGATGAACCACCAGAGTTTTTATATCATGGAACAGCAGATAGATTTATAAAAGCTATTATGGAAGAAGGATTGAAGCCAATGAGCCGCTTATATGTGCATCTTTCAAGGGACATTGAAACTGCAAATAAAGTTGGAAAACGGCATGGAAATCCAGTAATCCTGAAAGTACATAGCGGACAGATGTGCCGAGAAGGAATCAAATTTTATCTTTCTGAAAATGGTGTATGGCTGACTAAAAAAGTGGATGTCAAATATTTAGAACAAATGAATGTCTGATTTTATGACTGTTTGGAAGAAAGTATGGTATAGAAAATAGAAGTGTATGCAGAATTAACTTGTAATGAATCGGTAAAAGTTCCTGATTGGGTAAAGACAAAAGAAGATTTAGAAAAATTTGCCGATAAGTATATCAGTGATAATTTAAATATTGGATATGAATTAATAGATGAGCAGATGGAACTAGATGATTTTATAGAAGAAATTGAATCATCATATCAAGATGCAAAAGATAAAAATTTTGACAGCATAGTAATTGTAATAGATACAGATTTGGGCAATTCATATTACAGAAACAATACTGATGAAGGTTTCCAGTGCGACTTCACTATGACGACTAATATTGGGGATTGAGCGAATCAATCCCTATACTTAAATTTGGAGATAATTATGAGCAATACAACATGGGATTCTACTATAGGAGATGACGGTATGCGTATAGAAACGCCATAGAAATTAATATCATTTTTTGATTACATTGAGAAAGTATATAAGAAATATGGATTATCAATTGAAGGTAGTCACTCGAGCTTTTCTATAAGAGAATACAATGAAAAAGGTGTAGAAATATTGACAGCTGCAACTAAGAATTATTGATGAATTGCTGTTTTTAAGAGGAGAGTAATTTTGAAAAAAGTTTATAATGGTATTATAGGTCTGGCAATAGGTGATGCAATCGGGGTTCCCGCTGAATTTAAAAGCAGGCAAGAAATTGCTGAAAATCCGGTTGTTACAATGGGAGGATATGGGACACATAATCAACCAATAGGCATTTGGTCAGATGACACGAGTTTAACGTTAGCTTTAATGGATAGTATTACTGAAAAAAAAGCAAATAGTGTATACAGATATTATGGACAGGTTTTCTAATTGGCTAATGTATAATGATTATACTGCAACTGGAGAGGTTTTTGATGTGGGAAATTTTACTTGTAGAGCTATTATGAATTATGAACGTGGTATGGATCCGTTGGAGTGTGGAGGTGTGTCAGAATATGAGAATGGAAATGGATCACTAATGAGAATCCTTCCAATTGCATATTATTTACAAAAGCGATCTAATCTTACCATGGAATATCAGATGGAGATTGTACATAATATATCTGGTTTGACACATAGACATCCTATAAGTCTTATAGGATGAGGTATTTATATAAATATAGCAATTATATTGTTGGAGAATAAATTATCTTTATATGAGGCGGTAGAATATGCAATAAAGACTACAATTGAGTTTTATGAAAAAGGATCATGGGAAGATGTAAATGCTTATTTACGATTAAAGGATTTATCAAATTTTTTGAAGTTGACAGAAAGAGAAATTAGAAGCAGCGGATATATTGTTCATACTCTAGAAGCCGCATTGTGGTGTTTGTTAAATACAAATACATTTGCAGAATGTATTTTAAAAGCGGTGAATCTTGGAGATGATACTGATACAGTAGGCGCTGTAGTTGGTGGTTTGGCAGGTATTTATTATGGAACTGATCAAATTCCAAAAGAATGGTTAACTGCGTTGGCTAAAAGGCAGTACATAGAAGAACTATGTATAAAATTTCAGATGCTTGAATGAAAGGCTGGTTTTAACGTATGAATAATAAAAGGTATAAAACCTTAATTTATAGTGAGCAAGAAACATGTTCAAATATAATGAAAAAAATAGATATTCCATCTTCTGTTTTTAAATATAGATGTTTTTTTAGAAATATGGGCGATAGGATAGAAGAGGACCTGTATTGGAGAGATTCTATGGATGGTATAGTTTTTTATTCATTGGCCAAAAATTTTAATAGGAATGACCCAGACGATAGTAAATTAGAATATAATAAAAATGCAGTCAGGGATGCTGTTTGTAGACAGCTTGGATATAGGGGTAAAAGAAATTATCAATTTGTTAAACTTATTGATGATAAAATGCAGGAGTACATATCATCAATACGAGATAATTTTAGAATAGGTTGTTTTACTATAAGTTCACCTGAAGAGCGATATATGTGGGACGATGATAATTTTGGAGGTAATCATACAGGATTCTGTGTTGAATATAGTACTTTTAGAGAAATTATGTTTCCGGGAACAATTATATTTTTACCAGTTTTATATGATACAGTTGGTTATGATTCAACAAAAGTAATAATAAATTTGATTAAAAATGGAGATGTCAATTCTCTTGATGTAATAAGCCTTGCGTATAATTTTGCCTTGATTAAAAAGAAGATTTATTTACAAGAAAAAGAATGGAGATTAATTGTTACAAACAATAGATATATTGAATATTTTAAGGTTGGTGAAGGGAAAATTGACTTATCAAACATAATGAAAGCAATTTATTTGGGAAAAGATTATAATAAGTATGATTCGGATGGGAAAAGGTATAAGTTTGCTTTGGATATTTGTAAGTTGAAAAATATTCCTCTATATACAATGGTGGATGTAGATGGAAAACTTGTTAAGAAATGTATTTACAATCCATCATAATAGAAATAGATGAATTTCTGATATTTTTTTGGTTAGATAATACGATTAGTGATTTTAAAGAAATATTTTATAATATAAAACATTTAGAAATTGATAATTTATTTATACCGGTATGTTGGATATATTAAATATTGTTTGGTTTAGTTAATGAAAATATTGTATTGATAGGTATTATTGGATCTGTTTTAGGCTTTATTTTTAGGATATTGCTTTATGCTTATAAGAACAGAAAAAACTAACACTATCTTTTAGCAATAAAAAAACTATTTCAGGAGGTAGGGGTGTGTTTGACGTTATGAGTATAAGAGTCCACATAAGCATCCTGTAGGCATTTCCAGCCT